>ENA-OQHP01000056-OQHP01000056.1-human-gut-metagenome-genome-assembly--contig:-NODE-56-length-32649-cov-1.714716_pt1 | contig 32649 bp, 40 predicted proteins | sample MGYA00242563_ERZ504717 | MGnify/ENA primary metagenome ERZ504717 (study PRJEB26092, sample SAMD00036212) | human gut metagenome | host: Homo sapiens | study: EMG produced TPA metagenomics assembly of... | reverse complement strand
TTTTCTGAGACTGCTTGACCGCCATCGGAACCGCACCATAACCACGAGCATTGATCTCTCCAAAATAAAACTTTTCCAATTCATCGCGTGTCATATCCTCCCGAAGAGTTGCAGATGGTCTCAGCATTGCATCCTCATTCGCCACCAGGTAGAACCATACATCCTGTACAAGTGCAGAATAAGGCGGTAATTCCAAATCCATCCAAAAAGAGATTTTACCTCCTGCATCCGGATTTAAACCGGTAGTTCCACGATAATACCCAATTTGTTTCTGTCCGATAAAAGCATATACGCGCAAGCTCTTTACGGCATTCTCCATTTCAGCCTGTATGTCGGAACCTCCACGGGCATTTACATTCATTTTCACACTGATATTCCCGCCTTCTCCCGTACCGGACACTTTCCTCGACACATCCCGCAAGTGCCAGCACACATGCGGCCAACATCAGCCATAGATATATTGTATTTAATGTCTTCATCGTTTTCTCTTTTTAAAATTCCGGTTTCACGTCTACTATGTACCAGTCGGGAACAGTGACCACCGCACCTATAGACTTAAACTCAATGCGGATAGGTATCAGCGCTTCATGTCTGGTCAGGTCTACTACAGGGTTGGCAGCCAGGAAATCGGCCAGATTTACATGAGCGAGGTTCACTCCATTAGCGTCAGTGAGGTCTAAATTCACATTTTCATGATTAGTATGCCTCATTATATTAAAACGTGCCAGCATGGTATGCTTTTCCGCATTATTTTCAGTTTCAGGGTAATAGGTAACAATATTGCCGCATGCCTTATTGTCGAAACCGGTCATAGAAGACAATCCGCTCATGCTCAGCAACGGCCATACCGGAGTGCGGGTAGCGGACTCTACAGGTCCCGTTCCTACTACTTCCACATGGACTTTGTAGTGCGAACTGGCAAAATCCATCTGTTCTTTTATCTGTTGTGCATCACCGGGGATGCTGATTTCTTTGTAAGCATAATACAGAGAGTCATTTCCGACAATCCGTTCGCCGCTTATACAGTTTTTATCACAGAATTGGGCAGTTGCCAGACTTTGCCCGTTGCTGACCTCCGTATGATAGGTATTGCCCACTGTCACAATCCGGTAGTTTCCTATAGGCAGCTTCAACTCTGTGGCTCTTGTTTTTATATCAGCTTCGCTTATCGGATGAGAAGACAGCAACGCACCGTCACTATCAAAAACATACATGTCCACTTATGAATCTTATCTTGAAAGATTTGGGTTGTACCGTCGCCTACATAACTGAACTCCAGCAGGCAGTTGCCCGGACAGTCACTCATATCTTCTTTGATGCACCCGTTGAGCGAAGCTAAAAACATCAAGGATAGTATGTATTTGGTGTATTTCATATTTTATGTATGTTTCTTAGAATTAGTTGAAAGAGAGAGATGGAAGGGATGTATCAAAACCGGGAACAGTTCCTGTCTCAGTACCTTGTTTTGATACAATCCCTCCGGTTGAAAAAATTAGTAGAGATTATTTGCCATATTCAGGTTCTACCGGTACAATTTCCCAGTCCTTTACAGTTACAGTAGCGGTAACACAGATAGTAGGTTCTCCCGGATCCAAATCGGTCAAGTCTTCTTCTGTAAATTCCAGGTCTGTAATCTGATAGATTTTACCGGGTTCCATGGTTACTTCACCTTTCTCTGTTTTCAGACCTGTAATCTTTAAGTAGCAGGATCATAAACGATAAATCCTTCAGCTACAGAGCTCTTGAATTCCGTATCGAACTTAAGAAGCATTTCTTTAGGCTGACCCAGTACATTATAGCCATAACCTGCCACTAAAGCCGTTTCAGCAGTAGTAGTGATTTCAGGACCGTCTGTTTCATCATAAAAACATACAGGTACACTTACCGGGTATCCTCCTTGGTTGGTCTTATCATATAATTCATCACCAACCGGTTCTCCACCCAATGTAAACTGTTGATGTACTCCATTAAGACCGATGTGAGTCAATGCTAACTTGCTATATGCACTATTACCCAAGTTGGTACATGTAAGATTACCGCTCAACTCAATACGGGAAAGCATGGTCGCCAGTTCAACTGTTGCCGTATACATCGTATTGCCATCTGCTGCATCAGTACCATTAGGAACCAAATCAGCTACTTTGCTTGCTAAAGGTGCTGTGGATGCAACTCCATATTTGTTCATATTCAAAGTTGCTTTTAAAATATCATTATCCCAGTTTCCTTCAATAGGAAGTGGGGTATCTTCGTTAAAATTGGCAACAGCCGCAATTTTAGTAACTTCAGGACTTACATTGTGATAAACATTGTCACTACCGACCTGTGCATCTTTTACCTCAACAATATTACCATCTGCTTTCAACAGGTAAAGTTTGATATTCTGAGGATTAATAGCTTTATCAGTATCCTCTGTCCACCCGCTTCCGGCTTTCGTCTGTCCATAGCTTCCGGCAGAAATCGTCACGGAAATCTGTTTGGTACCTTTCGTCAAGATATCATTACCTTCATCTTCGTTGCTACATGCTGCGAAAGCCAATCCTGCCAATCCCAGCATAAAATACTTGTTTAACTTCATAAGTTGATAGATTAATTAAATAAAATAGTATTAATAACTCGTTCTATTTGTGTATTCTGTTATATGTTGCTACAAACATGTATCCTGTGGTATACTATAAATCAGCTACCACTCCCGCCAACTGCTCCAGATTTTTTTGCGCCTCCATGCTTCCCGCCTTCAAGGCACGCTCCAGTATTTCTTTCGCCTTGTCATATTGTTTGTCCCTGGCACAGGCAACACCCAGCGCATTCAGAACCGAAGCATCATCTTCACCTCACAACCCTCCAGCAGGTCTATCGCACCTTTCACGTCACCCTGCTCCATCTTCACACAAGCACCGTTCACCACAGCAGCGGCATTGGCCGGATATGTACGGGCAGCAGTCAGCATAGCCTCATCATATTCCGCACTGCCCTTCCCATACGAATCTGCCACCATATAGATTTCCTCGACGCTCAGCAGGTCGGGACGGGTTTTCAACAGGTTCTTTGCCTCTTCCAGATTAAAGTTTCTCACATTATATTCTATGCGGTACTCATTACGGCGTAACGGACCATACATTTCGTTCAGCAAACGCTGGTAAATCTCGGGAGGCACAAGATTGCGGATACGTTGTTCACAAAGGTCCTTATCACCGTCACACTCATCGATAATCCTCAGCACATCGTCAATCTTCAGTAACTGCGGATGTTTCTCCACTTCCTTGCGCAAACCTTCCCAGTCCTCACCCACACCGGTCACATGCCACAGCGAAGCATCCACTTCCGTATCTTCTGAGCGTACGCAGCCAATGCTTCCGCACGATTCTTCGACAGCTTCAGGTTATACTCCACCGTACCTCCGGAGAAGCATATCCGGTAATATAAATTCCGGTTATGGTCAAATCGGGATTTGTCTTTACCACCTCGACAGAGCTGCTTACCGTGGCAAATTCCGATTCATTGTTCTTGAACTTCGGGTCTATGTTGTAACTGTCCTGACGGAACTGCAAACGTGCCACACGCACCTCGTTGCGCACCTTCACAGTCTCTTTCCCGGGCTGCACGAAGGCTGTAGCGTACTGCGGCCGGAACAATTGCAGGAACGTGTTTTTACCGGCGTTTCCTCCATGCCGGACTGTGCACACTCCAGACATCCCGTCACCTGTTCGCGCAGCACCAGGCGGCTCTGAGCCATCCAAGGCTCATAGGGCAGAGTCACTGCATATTCCACCTGCTGCGCCTCTCCGTTTTACGGCGCAACGCTATATAAGCGCCATCGGTCTTTGCAGACCCGGTCAGCGCCTTCTCACGGCGGTGTACTTATCGCGGACACGACCGTCCAACACCACAGAAGGAAGCTCCAGACTCTTACCACCCTCTTTCGCCACCACCACCGGATAAAGACGCACGCTCTCCTGACGCTTCACATGCATCTCCTCTATATCAAGTACAAAGTTCACATGAACCTCACGGCCGTTCTTCTTTATTTCATCATTGACTACGCGTATGCCTGAAAGATGCCCCGTCTGCGCGGAAGCAGGAAGACACGTTCCAAGCAAGAACAACGCACTGCATATCAGTTTGCCATATATCCATTCTCTTCTCATAATGTACTTCCTCCTTTATTTAATAACATATATCAATGATACCGCGGCTTTGGTGACGCTGAAGTACCCTTTGTCATTCTTCTCTTTCCACTCACCGCATTTGGGACAGTCATACTTATCGTAATGGTTCTGTACGTAACCTACACCGATGCTCGCTTCCAGGCTCCAGCGGTTGCCCAATATCCACTGATAGCCCGTAGGACAAGCCTGCGCCGTAATAATATCCCTCATACCGATAGTCCTTGGTAGTAGGATAAATGCCCAGAGGGAATTTCACGTTGCCCACGTTAAATTGCCCTCCAAGCAGGTGCAAACCAAAGAAGTGTCCGTTAAACGCCTCACACAGCCAATACCGTGCTTCGGGCTGTGCCATCCAGTGTTTCCACTTCTTACTGTCTGAAAATGTAAAGGATTATAGTTCGCGGAAACATCCAGCGTCCATTTCGGAGCCAGCCGGAATTCGGCACCAAGGTTGAAAGTAGTACTGATGTCATACAGAAGATTCGTCTTCAACGAAATGTCCTGTGCTGACAAAGAAATGCCGATAAACAGGAAAATAATGCAAAGGCTCTTTTTCATGCTCTCCATTTTTATTAAGATATAACTTATCTGTCTATATATTTTATCAGGTTAACATTTCCGTTACTTTGTAGGTAACGGGAAAACAGGAAGAAACACACTGCAAGAGACATCTTGCATCAACATAATTAACTGTTGCGGATTATTGGAGGGAGCGAAAAAATACGAGCAGATTTTCTGTGTTAATTTAATATAATACAGACATGAAAGTATTATGCATTTTCCACCAAAGGAAAACACTGTCATTCAAGTCAGTCCGTCTTGTAAGCATATCAAAGGACGGCTTTACTTATTTTTTGGAAAAAAAAATCTTTTCTTTTCTTGTTTAATACAAATATTTTGTTGATATTTGTTGCAATATATAACTCTCCGTTACCTACAAAGTAACGGATAACATTTGTAGTATTATCAAACATTAATAGACTTAATGTTTTTTATTCAGGCAAATACAAATCACTGTTTATCAAATATATAAGATAATATTTCCTTATTCATATCCCATATTTTATCATCCGAGTGCCTTCTAAAGTAAGTTTCTGTCACTTTAACAGAGGAATGTCCCATTGCATTACTAATAAGTTCTTGTTGATAATTCCGATAATTGGCAATGGTAGCCCAACTATGCCTTGCGGTATAACTTGTCAGTCCTGCAACGCCTTTTATACATTCTCCTAATTTCTTTAAATGATAATTGAAACTACGCAGAGCATTCTGATATTGCCGGTACTCATCCTTCCCGGATGATGAATGAGAGGGAATAAATAGGGAGAAGTCTTATCGGTATTTCTGAGATTGCGTATAATCTTCATTGCCTCAGCTTCTACGCGTACAGTAAGCCATGCACCCGTCTTTTTACGACGGTACACTATCACGTTGCCATGCAAATCACAATGCCGCAGATAAGCAATATCTACAAACGGCATTCCACGAAGCATAAAAAGTAATAAAAAAAAGCAAGCGCGTAAACTCCAGGCTCTCATCCGCACAGGTGCATTGAGCTGCCGGAACACATCTTCATCCACAGCGCGTTTCACAGTTACCTTTGTTCCCGTATATACTCCCTTGAACAGCCTGGGCTGATAAGGAGCCAGCCCATCGTCTACGGCACGGAAATAAGTGGCACGCAACATCCTCATATACGTGGAAATTGTATTCCAATGAAGCTGACGCTCCAGCAGATACTCTTGAAATGCTTTCAACCACACTGGGGTGACCTCTTCAAAACTGATGGAGTCCTGCTCCATAAAATCCTTGATACGATTCAACGTACTTTGATACACATGCGCCGTACCCATGCGCTGTTCTTCTTTCAACTGAGAGACAGTCATAGCCATATAGGCTGACAAATTTGTTTTATTCATATAGTTTCTACTTTAAAAGTGAGCCATATAAATACCTAAAGAACAAATTAGTTCAAACGACTATTCTGTTAAAAAAGTACACAGATTACAAACTTTAATACATATCCGGAAGCTTCCCGTTCTTCCGAAATACCGGAATTTATCAAAAATTCGCAACAGCAAGCGTCAGCACGCTGATACGTACACCTTCTACGTCCCGAAACACATCGGCACACGTAGTAATGGTAGCTCCGGTAGTCAGTACGTCGTCCACCAACAAGATATGCTTTCCGACAAAACGTTCGGGATAGCGAAGATGAAAGATGCCGTTCACATTCTTCCATCGTTCATAGGCAGATTTGCTTGTCTGCGTTTCCGTATGTTTCTTGCGCACTACGGAAGCAGCATCCAAAGGAATACCCGTAACCGCCGCAACCCCTTTGGCCACACATTCGCTCTGGTTATATCCGCGCATCCGCTGCTTGCGGGGATGCAAAGGAACGGGAACTATGACATCCACATCGCAAAAGAACTCCGAAACAGCCAATTCCGCTGCCATAAAACGCCCCATTGTCTCTCCCAAGTCCTTACGGCCGCCATATTTCAATTGATGCAGTATCCGGCGGAAATCACTGCCCTTATGATAAAAGAAGTAAGAGGTAGCGCGTTCCAAAGGAATTTTTCCCCAGAACATACGTTCCACCGGATTATCCGCACAAAGATGATAATCCGTACGGGGCAAATCCATATTGCATTTCAGACAAATAGCCTCCTCCCTTCCTGCAGAGGTGTGCCGCACACAACACACTGCCGGGGAAAGAATAAATGAAGAAAAGATAAAAGCCAGGCTTTAAGCGTATTTTCCATAAATTTGGTTTTCATGCCCAAAGGTAGGGACAAATCACCTATAAAAAGTCTCTCTTCCGATATCAAGGTTTCAAATAGACCACCGTTTTACCGCTACCATACTTACGTATCATCCCCTCCGCAAGGTATCGGTTCAGGTCGGACACTGCCCGATGCTTCACCAAACCCGTTATCGATTCATAATCCGCCGTGTGATGCATCCGTATTTATCCAAATGCAGCAATAGTTTTTCTTTCCCTCTCCTCCTCGCCCATCAAGGAACGGGATACGTACGGTGACGCTTTGCTTCCAGCTCCATCGTATTGAAACGGTTACGGAATTTGCTCCCGAGACGCAGGTTCACATTCTGAAAATGTACCGACGGCGAACGGATTTCTTTCTTGTCGGTAACCTGACGGTCGCATTTCAGCGATACGGAGAAATAGCCCAACTCGCCCACTTCCACCGTCCAACCCTCGGACAGCCAACTGTATAGTTCGTCCGTAACAGCCTGCAAAGTTCCGTCGAGAATGGCGGGACTGAAATCGGTGGCCTTAGCACCAACTCACGGAATTTATCGGCGGAGATTGTTCCCCGTGGCAGGATACGGGCATGCAGACGGGGCTCGTTGCGGTTCTCGCCCAAAGGTCGGGAGTCTGATACAAATCATAGTAAGCACTCATATGTAATAAGGTATTAGATTGGCACTATCAGCCAATACGTTCATAAATAGCAAGATACCGCACCGCCAACCGTAATCCGTCAGACAGATGTCACCCTTGCGTTAAACAGATGTTGCCCTTTCGTTACACAGTTGTCTGACGAAAGCAACATCTGTTTCGCATTAGCATTCGCAGTCAAAGATAATGATAAATCCACAAGAAACGAATAAATCCTGCAATTCTTCTGCCTGATACCTAAAAATCACCTGTTGCCGTTTATCTTACTTTTACTGTACGCAAAGTAAAAAACCTGAGGCAAAACAGTAAACGAAAGCACAAAACATATCAGGATGCCGCCTACAATCATCACTGCCAACGGCTTTTGCACTTCCGAACCCATTCCTGTGGAGAGAGCGGCAGGAAGCAATCCGGCAGAACCATTAATGAAATCATCAGCACAGCACGAAGACGGATGCGTACGGCCTCATCTATTGCAAAACCTATATTGCGGCTTTGCTGCAAAAGCGATTTCATCAGTGCCGTGAGCAAAATAGAATTGATAGACACTATTCCAAACAAGATGATAAACCCAATACCCGCCGAAATACCGAACGGAATGCCTGCCACCCAAAGCGAAATAAATCCCCCGATAAAAGCATAGGGCATAGTGCTTGCGGCAATCAGCGTATCTTTGACTGTGCCGAAGTTCATATACAATAAAAAGAGAATCAAAAGCAAAACGGCCGGAACAACTACCGCAAGACGTTTGGTGGCTCGCTGCTGGCTTTCAAATTCGCCTGCCCATTGTATCTTGCTGCCTTCAGGCAAATGCACCAACCTTTAACTTTGGCTTGCGCCTCATCTATGGTCGACCCGAGGTCCCTGTCCCGAATGGAAAAACTATCCCCACATACCGGCTGCTTCCTTCACGATAAATAAACGCAGGTCCCGTCACAAACTTAATGTCCGCAATTTCCTTGAGGGGAACCTGCTTGCCATCCATTGTCGGAATAAGAATATCACCTATTTTCTGCTCATCGTTGCGGAACTGCTGTTCAAAACGGAGCATCACGTCAAAGGTACGCTCATTTTCGTAAAACACAGTTGCAGCTTTCCCACCGATAGCCATTTCGATAACCGCCTGGCATCTGCCATAGACACGGCATATTGGGCCATTTTCGACTCAAGGGGTTTAATCTGCAATTCCGGCAGACCGATTGAGCGGAATACATTTACATCCTCCACCCCTCGGACACCTTTAATGACTCCGGCAACACTATCGGCAGCAGCTCCAATGTATACAGATCATTACCGAAGATTTTAATGACCAACGCACTTTTTACTCCGGCAACATACTCTTCTACATTGTCCTGAATAGGCTGCGAAAAAGCAAAAATAATTCCCGGATAAACAGCCAAAGAATCTTGCATCTGCTCAATCAGCTTCTCTTTGGACATCTTGCGCTTCCACTCGGATTCGGGTTTGAGCTCGGCGTGAAACTCAATGTTGAAAAGCCCGTTGCATCTGTTCCATCATTGGGACGCCCTGTCTGTGTAAGAATAAAATCCACTTCCTCAAACTTGCAGTTTGGCTTTCATCTCTTTGGTTAGCCGCACGCTCTCTTCGAGATTGACACTGTTAGGCAAAGTGGCGCGAACATAAACCGCTCCCTCGTTCATACTCGGAATAAATTCCGTGCCCCAAAACATAAAACGAAACAGGGAGATACCGAATAAAAGTACGAATGCGACAACGGTTGCTTTCCTATGACGCTTAGTGAAGTAATAAAACGAAATGAGCCATCCCTCCAATGCCTTTGCAGCCTTGTTGTTCCTCTCTCTTATCGGTCTTGAAAACAACACCTTGCACATAACAGGGACATAAGTAAGCGACAATAGCAAAGAGCCGAGAAGAGCATACCCAAGCGTAAAAGCCAGCGGAGAAAACATCTTTCCTTCCACTTTCTGAAACGAGAAAATAGGAAACAGCGCCACCACCAGAATAATCTGGGCAAAGAAAATATGAGAAGCAACCGAACCGGCACTCTTCTTTATAAGCCCGCTTTTGGCATAACGGCCGAAGTACTTTCCCCTCTCCTGCGATTTTTGCAGGAGCGCAACGAAAACCACCTCTGTTATCACCAACGTACCCTCCAGCAACAGCCCGAAATCCAAAGCCCCCATCGAAATCAGATTGGCAGGCAGCCCTTGTATCCGAAGCATCGTAATTGCAAAAAGAAACGACAGAGGGATGACCGAAGCACAATAACCGTGGTACGCCAGTTGAACAGAAACAAGAACACGATAAATGACACAAGCAGAACTCCCTCCAGCATATTTCCGATTACAGTGTGCACAGTAGCATCGACAAGCCGAGTTCTGTCCATAAAGGGCACTATCTTTATATCCTCAGGCAAAATTCTGTCGTTAAGTTCTGTGATTTTATCCTTAAGACGCGTGATGACTTCGCTCGGATTCTCACCACGGAGCATTATCACGATGCCTTGTACCACATCGTCATCGTAATTGAGCCAACCTGCCCTTGACGTGGTTTTGCAGATACGGATACCGTGGCAACTTCTTTAACCCGAATCGGCGAACTGCCTTTGGTGGTAATCAATAGGTTTTCAATATCCTCAACGCTTTCCAATAGTCCCAAACCACGGACCACATAGGCTTGCGCCCCCTTCTGTATTACATCGCCGCCCACATTGATATTGCTTCTCCCTACAGCCTCATAAACATCAAGAGGAGAAATATCGTAATTGGCAAGTTCCACCGGATTTACACGAATTTCGTACATTTCTCCTCGCCGCCGAAAGTAGCAATCGTTGCAATGCCCGGCACAGCCAAAAGCTCCCGTTGCACTACCCAGTCGTTAACGGCCGAAACCTCGCGGATGGGCAGGTCACTCTTAAGTATGTATCTGAAGATTTCCCCGGTGGCTCCACTCGGCGTTCAATCGAAGTTCCACGCCATCCGGCAGGCTCAACTCCTGTATACGGTTCGAAGCATACTGCTGAGCATAAAAATCATCTACACCGTCCTCAAATAGTACATTGACAACCGCCAGCCCGAATAAGGATGTGGAGCGCACATCCGTTTTCCGAGGAATGGTATTAAGCTGTTGCATTATGGGAAGCGTAACGAACTTCTCTACCTCTTCGGCACTGCGTCCGGGCCATTGGGCAATGATTTTCGCCCGCGTATTGGTCACATCGGGATAAGCCTCAATGGGAGTATTCTGGTAGCAGGCAATTCCCGCCACAAACAGAACTCCCGTCATAAAAAGGATAAACACATGATTCTTAAGGGAAAATCCTATGATGTTTTCTATGAACTTATGCATCGTTACTTCCCTTTTATTTCGTTATACATCAGCAGTTGGTTCTTTATAACGACCTCTTCACCCGCCTTAATCCTTCGGTAATATAGGTAAAGTCATTATGCCGGGCGAAGGGGTGATCTTCCGAATCCCGAAAGTCTCATCGCCAACAACTACATAGTAACCGTTATTGTCGAAAATCACCGCACTGCTCGGAACCGCTACCAGTTCCAAATTCGAATCATTGAACAATTTTACCACCACAGGCATTTCCGGTTTAAGCTTCAATGCCGGGTTAGGCAATGTGATTCGCACCTTCAATGCTTTGTCCTCGGAGTCGAAAACCTGTGAGAGGAAATCTATCTTACCCTTGAAAACCTCTGCTGGATAGGCCACGGATGTAATTTCAACGCATTGCCCCTCGTGTACAAATTGCAAATTTCCGGCATAGACATTCGCTACAACCCACACTGTCGATAAATCGGCCATCGAAAACAGCGGTCCGCCACTTTCCGGGAAAGAGGTTCCCGGATTGCAGTATTTCCCGATTACATAGCCGCTCATCGGGCTTTTACGGAAAAGACGCCGTTATCCTGATTTTCGCCATAAAGAACAAAATCTGACTGCAACTTCCCGACTGTCGAACGAGCTTCGACAAGCTCTTTATCGGTTGCCATCCCGCTCTCGTGCAAGGACTCCACACCTTTAAGATTCTGTCGGGCCACGGCAAGTTCCGATTGCAAAGAGCTCAATTCGACCGAACGTATATCTACCATCCTTTTACCTTTTTCTGCATAATCGCCAAGTGAAAAGTAGCTTTTCACGACTACACCGCTTACTAAAGGTGAATAGCTTATCGTACGGTCGGAATCAACAACTACTTTTCCGGCAAGGGTAAACTCCTTCTGCAACCGCTTCAACTCGGCTTTTGCTGTCAGCACTTCCTGCAAAAAACGTCCGAAACGGTTTCCCGGGTCGGCAGACTGCTCCGGCTGTTCTCTCCGCAGCTTGCCAGCAACGGTAGTAAAAGATAAATTATTCTCTTCATCATTCGTTATTTTATAGTTTGTCCTATTGCAAATTGTAAGCGTTCAAATTGAAGCCTCAGCTCTTTCCGGCTCCGCAACAACACCTCTTTCGAAGCATGATAGCTATCCATGAAATCCATATACTCAACCATCGATATATTTTTCATCAACAGATTCTTCGTATACACATCCGGCATCTTGTCCATCTCGCTTTGTATGGAACGATTCACACCGTTCTCCTCTAGAAAAGAGTAAACGGCTTTGTAATTTTCCAGGCATTCAATAATTTCATTCCGTATATTATTCCGTTCCTGCAACACCAAAATTTCATTCTGCCTAAGTCTGAACCGTGCACTCCTTATAGCTCCTTTATTACGATTGAAAACCGGTAATTGCACTCCTATTCCCACACCGAAGAAGTTATCCCACACGCCTCCGGCACGGTCATACTTTATTCCCAAGCTAATGTCGGGTATCGCCAATGCCTTTTGATAAACGATATCTTTACGGTGATATTCAGCCCGCAGTACTGCCGCAGCCAAATCGGGACGGGATGCCAAAGCCGTTTCCATAAGCATGGCAGGATCCAATGTAAGAGGAGATGGAAAGTCAACCTGCTCTTCGGCAACGATCACCACGACCGAAGGTTCCAAAGCAAGCAAATTCTTTATGTTCTTTTGATGTGCATTATACTCGGTCCGTACCTCGTTCATTTCTCCGTTTACTGCAAACAGCGCCGTTTGCAGCCTCAACAGTTCATTTCCGGTTACATTCCCTGTTTGATACTGCGCCCGATATCCGGCAACAACCTTTTCGAGAAGAGTCTGCGACTATCGATAACCTTAAGCAGATTTTGTAGATATACAAGCTCGGCTATCGAGATTATGAAGTTCCATTTTCAGACTTCGCAACAGCTCTTCAAACTGCCTTACGGTTATCTCCTTATCTATTTTTCAACTTCCGCCAACTTTATCCTGCGCGCCGAAAGCGAAACCATCTGAGAGAGTTCGAGCGAAAACTGCTTGGGACTGGCAACCGCGCCTCCGTACTCATCAGTCCCCCGCCTCTTCCAAGTTGATATCACCGACGGATAATTCCGGATTGTCCCAAACTGTTGCTTCGGCAATGGCAGCATCGGCTATCGAAACATTCATCGTTCGGCAATAAGTGCCAAGTTCTGTTTCAGAAACATAGCCTCTATCTGGTCGGAAGACAATCTAATTTGCCGAGCCGGTACAGATACACCAATAAAAGAGAAAAAACTATGAGCAGCAAACGTATCATAAACATTGTTTTTGCGGGCAAAAATAGCCATAAGCATAGTCTTACATCATTAGAAAACACTTATAAATCAATTAGAAAATCATTAGAAATCCATCTCTTACAAAAAATCATCTACCTTTGCAACATATGGCTAAAATACTTGTTATAGAAGATGAAAACCGTATGGCCGAATTGCTCAAACGCGGTTTGGAAGAGTCCGGACACACGGTTGGCACGGCAACCAATGTATCGGAAGGGTTGAGAATGTTTGCCTACGAAAAACAGGATATCATCATTTCAGACATAATGCTGCCCGACGGCAGTGGGTTTGATTTATGCCGCGATATCCGACGGCAAAACGAAACTGTGCCTATACTGATACTTACCGCACTCGGTACGACAGACGACAAACTCGAAGGATTCGATTCGGGAGCGGATGACTATATGGTCAAGCCTTTGACTTCCGAGAACTGAATGCACGCATATCAATCCTACTGAAGCGCTGCCAAATACCCACAGTAGAGTGCATAGAGTATGCAGATCTCAAGGTATATCTCAGGACAAGTCCGTTTCGCGAACGGACAGTCCATTATACTTACACCGAAAGAATACAACTTACTCCTCTTTTTTGTCCAAAACCCGGAAAGAATTCTAACCCGTACCGAAATAGCCGAAAAGGTATGGGACACCCATTTTGATACCGGAACAAACTTCATCGATGTTTATATAAACTATTTGCGAAAAAAGATAGACAAAAATTTCAACACCAAACTAATCCATACCAAACCGGGAATGGGATTCATATTCAGCTATGAAAATCCGTACTAAACTAACGCTCCGATATCTGTTTGTTACGGCATTACTTGTAATCGCCGTCTTCTTTGTGCTCGAAGAATTGCTCTTTCCACAAGCAGGCTACGATATGCTCCATATTCTAAATACACGCCTGCTTGCGGTATGGGCGGTTTCATTCGGGTTGTTGTTTGTCATCGGCTATTTCATGGCACGCAGCGTACTAAAACCAGTATCGGAAATTGTAAAACAAGTTGAAGCCATCACCGCTTCCAATCTCAGCAAGCGTGTGGAAGTAGAAGACCACAAAGACGAAATAGGAGAACTTGCCCGAACGTTCAACAAAACGCTGGACCGCCTTGAAGAATCATTTGAAGCCCAAAAGATGTTTATCAGTAATGTTTCGCACGAACTGCGGACTCCAATGGCTGCACTGATTGCCGAACTCGAACTTTCTCTTTACAAAGAGCGCTCAAGCGAAGATTATAAAAAAGTGGTTGAAAATGCGCTTTCCGATGCCCGTAATATTGAGAAACTATCCAACGGACTAATGGATTTGGCAAAGGCAAGCTACAATACAGAACAAATAAGCATGTCGGCAATACGTCTTGACGAAGTGCTATTGGATGCCAGCGCCATGGTGATGAAGCCCACAGCGGCTATAATGTTGACTTAAGGTTTGAAGACGATACCGAAGATGACGGAATGGTCACTATTCGTGGTAACGACTATCTGCTTCGGACAGCATTTGTAAACCTTATCGAAAATAATTGCAAGTTCTCATCTGACCTAAGTTCAACGGTACAGATTTCGTTTTCCAAACATAAGGTACTTATCCGTTTCTCCGATACCGGCATCGGCATTCCCGAAGAAGATATGGAGCATCTGTTCGAACCTTTTTACAGAGGCAGGAACCGGGATTTCTCACAAGGAAACGGTATTGGAATGGCATTGGTAGAGAGAATAATCAAACTTCACAAAGGTGCAATTTCCGTTTATTCACACCATGACAAAGGTACGGTATTCACCCTTATTTTCGATTATCTTCAGTCTGACTGAATCTGTATTCGCACTGCGTGATATTAATAATGTCCCAGCATATATCATTTATGTTCAAAAATGGGGCACTGAGCTTTTTGCCTATTCAAAGCCTATAAAGATAACTATTTTTGCCTTACATTTACAGAGGATTAAGCACGGTCCGCCTCTCCAAAACGAAACGGGAAACAACTACTTATTAATATACCAAACAAAAAACATGAAAAAAAGTAATCCTATTTATCACGAGTTTTTTCCTCTGTGTTTTCTATCTGAAAAGTAATGCGCAACAAAGCAGGCCAGAGGTTACCTGGGAGAATATGGAAGGCGTCACAGTACCCATTCCGCCGCAAGTACACCCCCGGCTTTATGTACGCTCCGCCGATTTGCCCGATTTAAAGAAACGCATGGAACACCCGCATGTAAAGGAAGTTCTGGCTACCCTGAACAAATTGGGCAAAGACCGTACCCCCGAAGAAGAGGCAAAGTCAAGGACAGAGGATTCCGCTACTACTTTGAAATGCGTGGCGTGACCAGCCGCGTACAGGTGCAGGCACTCGACTATCTGGTGTATGGCGACAAGAAACAGGCCAGAAGCGCCATTACCGCCATGCTGGACACGCTTCAGAACGTCAATTACGGAACAAAAGGTGATTTGTCGCGTGCCAGCGGTGTGATGCTCACCTGCGGTGCAATGGTATATGACTGGTGCTACGACCAGATGAAAGAATCCGAAAAGAAAGCTTACATAGAATCTTTCATCCGCATAGCCAAAACAATGGAATGCGGCTATCCCCCACGCAACAACGAACCGATTGCCGGGCACTCCAGCGAATGGATGATACTGCGGGACATGCTTTCTGCCGGCATTGCCATCTACGATGAATATCCGGACATGTACAACCATGTAATAAAGATGATGTTCAAGGATTATCTGCCTGTGCGAAACTACATCTACTCCGGGCATAACTACCATCAGGGAACGAGCTACGTAAATGTACGTTTCAGCAACGACCTCTTCTCGCTCTGGATTCTGCAACGCATGGGCGCAGGAGCCATATACAACCCGGCGCAGCAGTTTGTCTTGTACGACTTCCTCTACCGCCGCCGTCCCGACGGGCAGGTGATGCCGGCCGGCGATACGAATCCCATCAGAAAAACATGCCGTCCTACTCACTGCCTGCCATGCTGGCTTCCAGCTTCTACAAAGACAGCTATCTGGCATACGAGTACGAACGCAAACCCAACATCGAACGCCACTGCCTCATCTTCGACATTCTGTGGAGAGACTTGGATTTGAAGGCCAAAGCTCCCGATGACCTGCCGCTGACACGCTATTCGAGAAGTCCTTTCGGCTGGATGATAGCCCGCACGGCATGGGACGAAAACAGCGTGATTGCCGAAATGAAGATAAACGAACAGTTTGTCGGCAACCACCAGCACTTGGACGGCGGCTCTTTCCAGCTCTATTACAAAGGCCCCCTTGCCATCGACGCGGGAGCCTATCAGGGAAGTTCCGGCGGATACAACAGCCCGCACAACAAGAATTTCTTCAAACGTACCATCGCACATAATTCACTGCTGGTATATAATCCCGATGAAAAATTCGCCTGCTGGAACTATGGCGGAGGCGGCAAGACCGAATTTGCAACCAATGACGGCGGACAACGCATGCCCGGCGACCGCTGGGAAACCTGCCGCTCGTTCGAGCAATTGCTAAGCAAAGACTACACAACCGGCAAAGCCCTGGCGCACGGCTTCGGGCCTGATGCCTGCAAACCCGACTACTCCTATCTGAAAGGCGACATCACGCAAGCTACACGGATAAAGTAAAAGAGGCGAAACGCTCCTTCGTCTTCCTGAACCTGCACGCTGCCGAAGTGCCCGCCGCACTTATCGTATTTGACAAAGTTGTGTCTTCCGACCCCACATTCAAGAAATTCTGGCTGCTGCACAGCATTGAAGAACCCACGATAGAAGGCAACCGTTTCATTGTCCGGCGCACCAAAAACGGCGATACCGGAATGTTGCAGAACCATGTATTATTGCCCGAAGCCGGAAATGCACAGATAGAAAAGGTGGGCGGCAAAGGAAAAGAATTCTGGGTATTCGGAACCAACTACCCGAACGACGCACTGCCCAACCGCCCCGATGATGCCAACGAACGGGGAGCATGGCGTGTGGAAGTGTCGCCTGCCGCACCTGCCACCGAAGACTGCTTCCTGAACGTAATGCAGGTTGCGGACAACACCTGCAAACGGATGCACGACGTGAAACGCATTGATGCGGAGAAGTGGTAGGCGTACAGATAGCCGACCGGGTCGTTACTTTCAGCAGAGACAGCGGCTCTGTCCGGCAAGTCGATATGAAAGTAGACGGAAACACCGCCATGAAATTTGTCATCACCGACCTCATTCCGGGAACATGGCAAATAAAGAAAGACGGGAAGGTATATATCCCTGCCATGGAAGTACGTTCGGACGACGGCATCCTTTCTTTTGAAGGCACTGCCGGTCATTACGAATTTCTGCGCTAAACGGATATTCTAAATAATCTGCCTGGCTATCCAGGCACAGGCTTCTGCATCGGCCAGCGCATGGTGATGTTGCTCTAACCGGTAACCGCACCATGCCGCTACCGTATGCAGCTGATAATCGGGCAGTCCCTTAATGGCACGGCGTGATGCCTGCAAAGTACAACGGAAATCATAATCGGGATAATCCATGCCGTACATGCGGAATACCGCTTTCAGGCAACTCTCATCGAACGCTTTATTATGCGCCACTAACGTCAGTCCCTCGATGCGTGGTGCTATTTCCTGCCATACGGCCGGGAAGACAGGCGACCGGGACGTATCCGCCAGCGTCAGGCCGTGCACACGGGTATTCCAATAAGTATAATACTCCGGTTCGGGACGAATCAGACTGTAATAGCTGTCTGCAATTTCTCCATTCCGCACAATGACTACACCGACACTGCATACACTGGTGCGCTGTTCATTGGCCGTTTCAAAATCTATAGCGGCAAAATTCTCCATGAAGCGATTCTTTTACGATATTTCCAAAATATTTTAAAAAAGTTTCAATCAACTGTAAACCAAAATATTAAATATCTGTTTATAGGGCTTTCCGAACATAGGAAAGTACCGAAAGCGCTTTTAAAGCACCCGTCCGTTCCCGCATGTTGTAACTTCGCACTGTGATCACAAAGATATATGATTTTGAAGTAACAACCATCTAAAACAAAAAAGATTATGGCATTCCGTTATGTAGTTAAAAAGAGAGTTTTCGGTTTCGATGAAAGTAAGTCGGAAAAGTATGTAGCCGCTTCGTTCTCCATTGGAGAAATCAGCTACGACAGATTGTGCGACCAGGTTACGAAGGAGGGTATGGCTCCGCGCGGCGTTGTAAAAATGGTTATGGACGGACTGATTGATGCGCTCAGCACTTACGTCAGTCTCGGAGCGACCGTGAAATTAGGAGATTTCGGCACTATCCGCCCGGGACTGAACTGCAAAGCCAGAGCGAGGCAAAAGATGTAACCGCCGACAGCATCTACCGGCAGAAACTAATCCTCACTCCGGGAAAAAGGCTGAAAGATATGGTAAAGAGCGCCGGAATAACGCGTATCTCGACCAACGGCGAGGAGATTGCTACAGGTGGCGGCAGTAACGGCGGCAGTGGCAATGGCGGAGAGGAAGAAAATCCGCTGGGATAAAACCTGCAGGCTGACTTAAAAAACAACCTGTCTATAACTGAGGCTGCATCGTATGAACAGAGTATCATACGGTGCGGCCTTTTTATATGAATAGATTTTACTATCTTTGCCTACTGCAACCAGTAAAGCTTTAAAATATGGAACATCCTCTTTCTCAATTCAGATATTGTCCGAAATGCGGTTCGGAGCATTTCGAAATTCATAATGAAAAATCAAACAATGCAAGAATTGCGGTTTTGTCTACTATTTCAACTCCTCCGCCGCTACCGTCGCCCTGATATTGAACGGACGGAACGAGTTACTGGTGTGCCGCCGCGCCAAAGAACCGGCCAAAGGGACACTCGATTTACCGGGTGGCTTCATAGACATGGCGGAAACCGGTGAAGAAGGCGTTGCACGCGAAGTGAAAGAAGAAACGGGAATGACAGTGACACAAGCCGAATACCTGTTTTCATTACCGAACATCTATATCTATTCGGGATTTCCCGTGCATACGCTGGACCTGTTTTTCCGCTGTACGGTAGCCGATACCCTGCATTTCGAAGCAATGGACGATGCGGCGGAAGTCTTCTTCCTTCCGCTGAAAGACATCCACCCGGAAGATTTCGGGCTGGGGCTCCATCCGTAAAGGCCTGCAAATGTTCCTGGCGGGTATATCCTAAAAAAGCCAAACAAGTGGAACATATTCAAACCAAAACCCGTATTTTTGTAAAAAAGCCCTATTCTATAACCACCGAAGATGAAACATAAAATTTATCGCATAGTATGCACCGCGCTTTGCTGCGCACCTTTGCTCGCCACGGCACAGACGGGCGGGAAAATCACTTCGCCGCAACGGCTGTATGAGGAAGGAGAAGTCTGTTCCGGCAAAAGGCATTTGCCGCAGCCATGCCTCCCCTACAGGCTTTTATAAAACAAACCGATGCGGAAGGCGCCCCGGTATCCGCAGCCGGCAACAAAGAAGAAGCCGAATACATGCTGGTATGCGCCGAATATGAACTGAGAAACCCCAATAGCATAGAGTTGTTGCGGGAGTATCTCGATACGTATCCCGACACTCCCCACGCCAACCGTATCTGCGCTCTCATAGCGTCCGCCTATTTCTTCGAGGGAAAATATGACGATGCACTCGCCATGTTCAATTCATCCGGCTCGACCTCCTGAGCAATGAAGAACGGGATGACATGACCTACCGCCTGGCAACCTGCTACCTGAAAACCGGAAATGTGAAAGAAGCCGCCATCTGGTTCGAGACATTGCGAAGCACCGGTTCCAGATATACAGCAGACTGTACGTACTACCTTGCATATATCCGCTACTCACAGCAACGGTACGACGATGCCCTCAGCGGCTTCCTCAGCCTGCAGGACAATGCAAAATACGAGGCGCTTGTACCTTATTACATCGCGGAAATATATCTGATTAAAAAGAATTATGACAAAGCGGAAATTGTTGCGCAAAACTATCTCTCGGCTTACCCCAACCAGAAATATACGGGAGAGATGTACCGCATACAAGGTACAGCCGATTATCATTTCGGCAAGTACCATGAAGCAATAAAAGCTTTCGGCAGCTATCTGAAAGACAACGCGGAGCCTGCCCCAAGAAGAGATGCGCTTTATATGCTGGGAATGTCCTACTACCGGACGGGTGTCTACTCGCAAGTTCCGGTTACCCTGGGCGAAGTGACCGCAAACAAAGATGCGCTTACGCAAAACGCATATCTGCACATGGGATTGGCTTACTTGCAACTTGCCGACAAGAACAAGGCGCGTATGGCATTTGAACAGGCCGCCGCATCCGATGCCGATTTGAAAATAAAGGAACAGGCATCCTACAATAACGCTCTCTGCATTCACGAAACATCCTACTCTGCTTTCGGCGAGTCGGTTACGGTATTCGAGAACTTCCTGAATGAGTTTCCCAACTCCGCATACGCCGATAAAGTAAGCAGCTACCTGGTAGAGGTGTATATGAACACGCGCAGCTACGACGCCGCACTCAAGTCCATTGAACGCATTACGCATCCCGCAGGGCCATTTTGGAAGCCAAGCAGAAGATTCTGTTCCAGTTGGGTACCAATCCTTTGCCAATACACAGTTTGAGCAGGCAATCGGCTGCTTCAACCAAAGCATTGCCTTAGGCGGGTACAACCTGCAAACAAAGGCCGATGCCCTTTACTGGCGGGGTGAATCCTATTACCGGCTGAACCGCATGCAGGAAGCCGCCCGTAATTTTAACGATTATCTGTCCCTTACCCCACAGAAGAATACGGAAATGTATGCCCTTGCCTACTACAACCTGGCATACATAGCTTTCCATAAGAAAGATTATGCAACGGCGCAAGACCGTTTCCTGAAATTCATCCAACTGAGAAAGGCCGGAGACGCAACCGTTCTTGCCGATGCGTACAACCGTGTCGGCGACTGCTACATGCACGTCCGCCGCTTCGACGAAGCCAAACAGTACTATACCCGGGCAGAAAATCTGGGTACGCCTGCCGGTGACTACTCCTACTATCAGCTGGCTCTGGTGTCGGGTCTGCAAAAGGACTACGATGGAAAGATTACGCTGCTGAACCGGCTGGCCGACAAATATCCGAATTCGCCCTATGCCGTCAGTGCACTTTACGAAAAAGGCCGTTCGTATGTGCAGGGCCGCAATAACAGTCAGGCCATCGCAACCTTCCGGGAACTGCTGAACAAATATCCCGAAAGCCCCGTCAGTCGTAAGGCTGCCGCCGAAATAGGACTGCTGTACTATCAGAATGATGATTACAACCGCGCCATCGAAGCCTATAAATACGTTATCACCCAATATCCGGGCAGCGAAGAAGCACGTCTTGCCATGCGCGATTTGAAATCCATTTATGTGGAAGCCAACTGCGTGGATGAGTTTGCTGCGCTTGCCGCCCAATGCCGGGGGCTATCCGCTTTGAACCCAATGAGCAGGATTCGCTGACCTATATTGCCGCGGAAAAGGTGTATATGAAAGGGGAAATCATCCCTGCAAGGGAAAGCTTCACCCGTTACCTGCAAAGCTATCCGAACGGAGCTTTCAGCCTGAACGCGCATTACTATCTGAGCCTCATCGGAAAAGAGCAGAAAGATGAAACCGGTGTATTGGAGCATACCGGCAAACTGTTGGAGTATCCGGACAGCCCGTATTCGGAAGAGGCCTTGCTGATGCACGGAGAAATCCTGTTCAACCGCAAGGAGTATAAACAGGCTCTGGCAGACTACAAGCAACTGCAAGCCCGCGCCACAACCGCCGAACGCGGCAACTGGGCGTCACCGGCGTATTGCGATGCGGTGTGCTCTTGAAGGATGACATAGAAGTGATTCAGCCGCAACCGCTTACTGGCCGAAGCCAAACTGACTCCCGAACTGCAAAATGAAGCCTTATACTACCGCGCCAAAGCCTATCTGAACCAGAAAGCGGTGAAAAAGGCGGCAGACGACCTCAAGCTTCTGGCAAAAGACACCCGCACATTACACGGTGCGGAAGCCAAATATCTGTCGGCACAGTTGATGTACAATGCCGGTGAGTATGCCGCAGCCGAAAAGGAAATACTGAACTTCATCGACCAGAGCACCCCGCACGCCTACTGCTGGCACGCAGCTTTATCCTTCTGTCCGATGTATATGTCGCTATGGATAAGAAACTGGATGCACGCCAATATCTGCTGAGCTTGCAACAAAACTATCATGCCGATGATGATATAGAGCGTATGATTCAAGAAAGACTGGAAAAGCTGAAATAAAAGAATGCAATGAATATGAGAAAAATACAATATATCCTCAGCGGAATAACGCTGATAACCCTACCTTTGGGCGTCCATGCCCAGCAACAGGCCAAAGACTCCACCGTAAACCGTACGGTTGTTGTGGAACAGGAATATACCCCCGATATTCCGGATGCGTCCAAAATAAACGTGCTTCCCCAAGTGGAAGCGCCGACTGCCAATAAAAAGGCGGTGGAATACGATGTAACTCTCGTGCCTGCCAATACCATACCCACAACTGTCATGCAGGCATATACCGGCAAGGAGACGCAAGCCAAAACACATCCCGGATATATCCGTTTGGGTTATGGCAACTATGGCAATCTGGACGCACGCGCCGGCTATCTGTTCACATTGTCCGGCCGCGACCGCCTCAACCTGAATTTCCGGATGAACGGCATGGACGGCAAACTCGATTTACCCGACAATGACGGCAAATGGAATTCCTACTACTATCGCACTCATGCCAATATGGATTATGTGCACCGCTTCAGGAAAGCAGACCTGAACGTTGCGGGCAACTTCGGATTGAGCAACTTCAATTTCCTGCCCGATGCAGCCGTCAGAAAACAGAAGTTCATTTCCGGTGACATTCATTTCGGAGTGAAATCCACGGATACGGAACTGCCCCTCCGGTTCAGTGCCGAAACAAACCTGATGCTTTACGAACGTCAATACGATTCCGGTTTCTTGAACAGCCGGGAATACATCGTCCGCACCAAAGCACTGGTCACAGGCGGCATATCAGACGAACAGACCGTAGGCATCGGCTTTGCAATGGACAATGTGCTGTACAAGAACAATCATTTTGAGAACTACACCTCTCTCGGTCTGAACCCGCATTACCGCTTGGAAAACGATGATTGGAAAATACGTATCGGCGCCTGGTGGACATGGCTTTCGGTTTCGGAAAGAAATTCCGGGCAGCCCCCGATGTAGCAGTGGAATACAACTTCTCGGACAGTTATATCCTCTATGCACAGGCCAAAGGCGGGAGACTGCAAAATGACTTCCGCCGTTTAGAAACATTCTGCCCGTACGGACAGGTTTCTTCACAACCGGATGCCACTTACGAACAAATAAATGCCGCCATCGGTTCAAAGCCAGTCCGGCAATCGGCTTATGGCTGAATCTGTACGGCGGATATCAGAACTTAAAGGATGATTTGTTTTTCCAACCGGCAGATTTCGAATCCGCTGCCAATGAGTACAGTCCGATGCTTTCCATCGGCCAATGGAACACAAGCAACATCTACGCCGGCGCCGAGATACGCTACAGCTATAAGAACATATTTTCATTCTCCGCTACCGGAGTTTACCGCAATTGGGATGCAAAGGACGACAGCCAGTCCAATGCCGGCGCTATGCCCTCGTTTACAAACCGGCCTTTGAAGCTGATTTGCACATAGATGTGCATCCCGTATCCGCTTTACTGCTTAACCTCGGCTACAGGCATATTTCGCGCGAGAAGGTGGAAGGAAACAAAGTCGATGTGGTCAACAACCTCTATGCCGGCGGCAGCTACGAATTCTTTAAAGGCATATCCGTTTACGCCCGCATAAACAATTTATTAAACCAGGATTATCAATATTATTGGGGGATACCCCACCGAAGGCATCAACTTTACCGGAGGTGTAAGTTTTAAATTCTAATAGCCAAAATCAAAGATATAACCAACAAAATAGGTCATTTTTGCTAAATTCTCCTTATATTATAAGGTGGAAAGTTTGTTTTTTCCTACTTTTGCGGGCAAATTAGTGGCTGGAGTCACTATAAAACAGAAATTTATGCAGAAAAACCTTGTCATTGTCGAGTCTCCGGCAAAAGCTAAGACTATCGAGAAATTCCTCGGGAAAGACTATAAAGTCCTTTCCAGTTACGGTCATATACGCGATTTGAAGAAAAAAGAGTTCAGTATTGATATTGATAAAGATTTCAAACCGCATTATGAATTCCTGGAGATAAGAAAAAGGTTGTAGAAGAGTTGAAAGCCGAAGCCAAGGAAGCGGAAACCGTATGGTTGGCATCCGATGAGGACCGCGAGGAGAAGCGATTGCATGGCATTTATACGAAGTGCTGAAACTGCAACCGGAGCATACCAAGCGTATCGTTTTCCACGAAATCACCCAAAGCGCCATTCTGAAAGCCATCGAGCAACCGCGCAATATCGACATCAATCTGGTAGATGCCCAACAGGCGCGCCGTATCCTAGACCGTATCGTAGGTTTGAACTTTCACCCGTATTGTGGAAAAAGTGAACCCGCACTCTCTGCCGGGCGTGTGCAATCGGTAGCAGTCCGCCTTATCGTAGAACGCGAGCGCGAGATACAGGCTTTCCAATCGGAAGCATCGTACCGGGTGACCGCCGTATTCCTCGTGCCCGATGCCGACGGCAAACCGGTGGAAATGAAAGCCGAGCTGTCGCGCCGTATCAAGACCAAAGCCGAAGCTCAAAAATTTCTGGAAAGCTGCCAGTCAGCCTCTTTCACCATCCATGACATTTCTACCCGGCCGCTGAAAAAAAGCCCTGCCGCTCCTTTCACTACATCTACCTTGCAGCAGGAAGCTGCCCGCAAATTAGGATTTACAGTAGCACAGACCATGATGGTAGCCCAGCGGCTGTACGAATCGGGAAAGATAACCTATATGCGTACCGACTCCGTCAACCTGTCCGAACTGGCGGTCGACAACAGCAAAGCGGTCATTGCCGACATGATGGGAGAGCGCTATGTATATCCGCGTCATTTCGCCACCAAAACCAAAGGCGCTCAAGAGGCTCACGAAGCCATTCGCCCTACGTATATGGAAAATGCCAAGATAGAAGGTACGCCGCAGGAAAGAAAACTGTACGACCTGATATGGAAGCGCACGATAGCCTCTCAAATGGCAGATGCGGAAGTTGAGAAAACGACCGTAAGCATCGGCATCAGCAACGAAGCGGATACGTTCAATGCAACCGGAGAGGTTGTAAAATTCGACGGTTTCCTCCACGTGTATCGCGAGTCTATCGACGAAGACACGGAGCAGGAGGATGAAACCCGCCTGCTGCCCCCTTTGAAGAAAGGACAGGTCTTGCATCACCAGAGCATTATTGCTACGGAACGCTTCACGCAACATCCGCCCCGTTACACCGAAGCCAGCCTTGTACGCAAATTGGAAGAACTGGGTATCGGCCGTCCTTCCACATACGCCCCTACCATTTCAACCATACAGCAACGCGGCTATGTGGAGAAAGGCGAAAAGAGCGGGGAAGAGCGCTCTTACAACATACTTTCATTGCAGGACAGCAAGATTACGGACGTTACGCAAACAGAAATTACAGGAGCCGAAAAAGCCAAATTGATGCCTACCGATACAGGTACGGTAGTCAATGATTTCCTGATGGAATATTTCCCCAACATCCTCGACTATAACTTACTGCCAGCGTTGAAAAGCAGTTCGATGAGATAGCCGAAGGAGAAAAGAAGTGGACCGCCATCCTGAAGGATTTCTATAAAGATTTCCACCCATCCGTGGAAAACACGCTTGCCACCAAGAATGCCCACAAGCCGGCGAACGTATCTTAGGCGAAGAACCGGGCAGCGGCAAACAGGTATCCGTAAAAATCGGCCGTTTCGGTCCCGTTGTACAAATCGGTACTGCCGGAGACAACGAAAAGCCACGCTTTGCCCAACTCAAGAAAGATATGTCCATTGAGACAATAACATTGGAAGAAGCTTTGGAACTGTTCAAGCTTCCCCGCACCTTGGGCGAATATGAAGGCAAGACAGTAACCATAGGAACCGGACGCTACGGACCTTATGTACACAACAACGGAATGTATACTTCGCTTCCGAAGACAATAGATCCGCTGGAAATAACATTGGCAGAGGCTATTCAGCTCATCCGGGAAAAGAAAGATGCCGAAGCCAGAAACATATCAAGAAATTTGAAGAAGAACCGGAGCTGGAAATATTGAACGGCCGTTACGGACCTTATATTTCTTATAAGACAACAACTACAAAATTCCGAAAGGACATTATCCCGCAGGATTTAAACCTGGATGCATGCAGGGAAATCATCAAACTGCAGAGCGACCCCGATGCACCAAAAGCCAAACGCGGCAAATACGCCAAGAAGAAAAAGTAAAGAAGCCATAAAAAGAAAGCCCTCTCCGCAAATTGCAAAGAGGGCTTTTTCATATGATAAAATATCTCGATTACATTCTGTCGGGAACCTCAATGCCAAGCAATCCCATTCCCAAACGTACCACCTTGGCTACATTCTCGGACAAGGCAAGACGGAATATCTTCACAGCCTCATTCTCCTCACGCAATATGCTGAAGTCATGATAGAACTGGTTGTATTCCTTCACGAGGTCGTAAGTATAGTTAGCAATCAAAGAAGGGCTATAATCCTCACCCGCCTGCTTCACAATAGCGGCAAAGTCTGCAACCATCTGTATCAGCCTTCCTCTTTCTCACTCAATTCAATACCGGCCGGAAGTTGTGCAGGAACGGAAATACCTGCTTCTTCGCTTTACGGAGAACCGACTGGATACGGGCATACGTGTACTGGATGAAAGGTCCTGTATTACCATTGAAATCGATGGATCCTTCGGATTGAACGTCATATTCTTGCGGGCATCCACCTTCAATATGAAATATTTCAATGCGCCTAAACCGACAATGCGTGCAATATTATCAGCCTCCTCTTGGGTCAGACCATCCAGCTTGCCCAATTCTCCGGAAGTTTCCTTAGCGGTATTAATCATTTCAGCCATTAAGTCATCGGCATCCACAACCGTACCCTCACGGCTCTTCATCTTACCTTCCGGCAGTTCCACCATACCGTAGGAGAAGTGAACCAACCTTTGCCCCATTCGAAGCCCAGTTTATCAAGCAGAATGGAAAGCACCTGGAAATGGTAGTTCTGCTCGTTGCCTACCACATAAACCATCTTGTCAATGGGGAAATCGGCAAAGCGCAATTTGGCCGTACCTATATCCTGGGTCATATAAACAGAAGTGCCGTCGGCACGGAGAAGCAATTTGTGGTCGAGCCCCTCTCCGGTCAGGTCGGCCCATACGGAACCGTCTTCTTTGCGGTAGAAGAAGCCTTTCTCCAAACCTTCCATAACCTTCTCCTTGCCCTCCAGATAAGTTTCCGACTCGTAGTAAATCTTGTCGAACGTAACGCCCATCATACGGTAGGTCTCATCGAAGCCTGCATATACCCAATCATTCATCTTCTTCCACAGAGTACGGACCTCAGGGTCGCCGGCTTCCCACTTCACCAGCATCTCACGCGCTTCTTTCATCAAGGGAGATTCCGCTTCGGCTTTTGCCTTGGCCTCTTCTTCGCTCATGCCTTCACTCTGGAACTTCGCCATCAGCTCTTTTACCTCAGCCTTATAATGCTTGTCGAAAGCCACATAATAGTCACCTATCAAATGGTCGCCTTTCTTGCCGGACGATTCGGGAGTTTCACCGTTACCGTACTTCTGCCAAGCCAACATTGACTTACAGATATGAATACCGCGGTCGTTCACTATATTTGTCTTAACCACCCTGTTGCCATTGGCCGAGATGATATTTGCCAACGCGTTTCCCAACAGATTATTACGGACATGTCCCAAATGGAGCGGCTTATTCGTATTGGGCGAAGAATACTCAATCATCACCAGCGGAGCGTTATCGGTTGCAGCAACAATGCCGTACTTTGCATCCGCATGAATTCCATTCAGCAACTCAATCCATGCCGAAGAAGCGATTGTCAGGTTCAAAAAGCCCTTGATAACATTGAATGCCGATACCGACGGCTCGTTTGCCTGCAGATATTCGCCAATCTCCTGTGCGGTCTGCTCCGGTCCTTTTTTAGACATACGGAGAAAAGGGAAAACGACCAGGGTAAGGTGTCCCTCAAATTCTTTCTTGGTTTTCTGCAACTGTATCTGTGCAGCCGGAACATCCTGACCGTACAGCGCTTTCAGTCCGCTCATTACGGACGCTACCAACTTCTGTTCTATATTCATGATTCAAATGTATTTTCTGCGTACAAAGATACGAACTATTTTTAATTCCATAAAAAAGGAGACGTTGTATGCGCCTCCTTTTCTCAAGTTTTATTTATGATTGATTTTATTCGATAGTCAATTCCGAACCCGGTTTGAACTTAGCGACTTTTTTCGCCTCAATCTGAATAGGTTTCTTTGTTGCCGGATTGATGCCAATGCGTCCGGCTCTCTCCATTACAGAAAAAGTGCCAAAGCCAACCAATGCGACTTTATCACCTGCCTTTAATGCTTTTGTTACCGATGCAATAAATGCATCCAATGCTCTTTTTGAATCGGCCTTTGACAAACCGCCTTCCGCTGCCATTGCGCTAATAAGTTCTGACTTATTCATAATACGAATGATTAATTAATTGTTACACAAAAGAAAAATTCCAATGCTACTTCCTACAAAAATAGAGCAAAAATTCTGAATATCAAATAAAAACATTAAAAAAAAGGGCGGAAAACAGAGAAAAAGAAAGAATAGGAGTTCCTTTTTCTGTTATAGAACAGAATTTATTCGTATTTTTGCCAAATAAAGCGAAAAAAACAGATTATGAATACTATACCGACAGTAACCAAAAACCTTTTAATCATCAATGTACTGATGTTTCTCGGCACAATTGTGGCACAGAGTTACGGCATTGATTTAAACAACTACCTGGGACTGCACTTTTCCTTGCCGGAGATTTCAATGCAGCGCAGTTGATTACTTATATGTTCATGCACGGCGGATTTACCCATCTGTTCTTCAACATGTTTGCCGTTTGGATGTTCGGCCGTATACTCGAGCAGGTCTGGGGGCCGAAACGCTTCCTGTTCTACTACCTCGCATGCGGCATCGGTGCAGGGCTTATCCAGGAGCTTGTACAATACATCCATTACGAAACGGTGCTTTCCGCATACGACAGTGTCAATACCGGGTATTCCATCATCCCCATGGAAGAATATCTCAACATGATGACTACCGTCGGAGCCTCCGGGGCCGTATATGCCATCTTGCTGGGATTCGGCATGCTGTTTCCCAACCAACCGATGTTCGTCTTTCCGCTACCGTTTCCTATCAAAGCCAAGTATTTCGTTATCGGATATGCCTTGATAGAATTATTCTCGGGACTTGCCAACAATCCGGGCGACAATGTGGCGCACTTTGCACATTTGGGCGGTATGATATTCGGATTCATTCTAATAATGTACTGGAGAAAAAGGACAGAGGAAATGGCTACTATTATAACTGATTTAAAGGAATCGTTCCGTAGAGGAAACATCTACATCCAACTGATTTATATCAATGTAGGGGTATTTATCTTCACTACACTGACAGGAGTCATATTGCAGCTCTTCAACCGGAGCCTCGGCGGAGTGTTCGAATGGCTGGAACTGCCCGCTTCACTGCCCCGCTTCATCATCCAGCTGTCTGTCCTGACGTATATGTTTATGCACGCAGGAGTCCTGCATATTCTTTTCAATATGCTTTGGCTGTATTGGTTCGGCGCCTTATTCCTGAACTTTTTCTCTGCCAGACACTTACGGGGAGTATACATCTTAGGCGGAATCTGCGGCGGACTGCTTTATATGACCGCCTACAACATCTTCCCTTATTTCCGTCCGATGACGGAATACTCTTTCATGCTGGGAGCATCGGCATCCGTACTCGCTATCGTGGCGGCTACCGCCTATCGGGAACCTGACTACCCGATACGTCTTTTCCTTTTTGGAACCGTACGCCTGAAATATCTGGCATTGGTTGTTATCGTAACAGACCTGTTATTCATCACCTCCAGCAATGCCGGCGGACATATCGCCCATTTAGGCGGAGCGTTGGCAGGTCTGTGGTTTGCAGCCAGCCTCAGCAAAGGCGCGGATATCACCGCATGGATTAACAAGTCTCTGGACGCTGTCACTGCCTTGTTCAGCTTCAAGCCCCGCAAGCCCAAGATGAAAGTCCATTATGGAACCGAAAGACAGAAAGATTATAACTATAACGCCCGAAAAAAAGCTCAATCCGATGAAATAGACCGTATCCTCGACAAATTGAAGAAGTCCGGATATGAAAGTCTCACAACGGAAGAAAAGAAGAGCTTGTTCGATGCAAGTAAACGATAATGTATGTATGAAGCATTTCGGTAATTTTGTCGCCCTGCTGATTGTAGCGGTCAATGCTTTATTCACGGGTCTTTTGCTGTTGGTGGCATACAGTCCTTACATCCAACCGGCAACGCATCCGGTACAATCCTGTCTCGGACTGACCTTTCCGGTCTTTGCACTTATCAACGGCGGCTTTCTGATTTTCTGGCTGGTTATACAACGATACAAGACAGCTTTGCTGCCGTTAACCGGCCTTCTGTTATGCTACTCGCAGCTACGGACTATCTGCCCCTTAATTTTCACACCACCGAGCTTCCCGAAGGCAGCATAAAGCTCCTGTCTTACAACATTATGGGTTTTGACGGTGCTTACAAAAAAGACGGAAAGAATCCGATACTCACCTATCTGAAAGAGAGCAATGCCGACATCCTATGCCTGCAGGAATATGCATCCGACGAATCTCCCCGCCACCTCACGCAGAAAGACATCGAACGGGAGTTGAAAGATTATCCCTACCGCCGTATCAACGTCGTAGGCAGCGGCAGCGGCTATACCAACAGGATAGCATGTTACTCCAGATTTCCCATTCTATCCGCACGCGTCCTGGACTATGCAAGCAGCTACAACGGCTCCGTACTGTATGAACTCAAACTGAATGAAGATACGATTACCCTTATCAACAACCATTTGGAGTCCAACAAACTGACAAAGGCCGATAAAGACATTTACGAAGAAATATTGAAAGCTCCCGAAACGGAAAAAGTGAAAAGCGGCGCACGGCTGTTGCTGCATAAACTGGCGGAAGCATCCGCCATCCGCGCCCCGCAGGCAGACACCATTGCACGGGAAATAGCATCTTCCCGGCATCCGTCCGTCATCGTCTGCGGAGATTTCAACGACACTCCCATTTCATACGCCCACCGCGTCATAGCGCAAAATCTGGATGATGCTTTCACCCAGTCGGGACGCGGACTGGGAATCTCCTACAACCAGAACAAATTCTATTTTAGGATAGACAACATATTAATCAGCAAGAACCTGCGGTCGTACAACTGTACGGTAGACCGTTCCATAAGAGAGTCCGATCACTATCCGATATGGTGCTACATAGCCAAACGGCAATGACGTTCCCTGCCAAGATGAAATTATCAATAAACTACTCATTATCTAATACTCTGACTTTATGTTTAAAAGAAGTATTCTAATTTTAGCTGCAAGTTGTATGATGTACTCCTGTGCCAACCAAACGGAAAGCAATCCGTTCCTCACCGAGTTTCAAACCCCGAACGTGTTCCACCTTCGACAAAATCAGGCTGGAACACTACGAACCGGCATTCCTTCAGGGAATAGAAGAGCAAAATGCCAATATCCGGGCTATTGTCGACAATACCGAAGCGCCGGATTTTGAAAATGTAATCGTTGCTTTTGACAACAGTTCACCCATACTCAACCGGGTAAGCGCCATCTTCTTCAACATGACGGATGCCGAGACCAGTGACGCCTGAACGAACTTTCCATAAAGCTCGCTCCGGTACTGTCCGAACATGGAGACAATATATCGCTTAACCAGGCGCTATTCAATAAAGTACAGGCCGTTTACCAGAAAAAGGATTCGTTAAACCTGACAACCGAGCAACAAAGACTTCTGGACAAAACATACAAAGATTTCGTACGTTCCGGTGCCAATCTTTCTGCCGAAAAGCAAGCCCGCCTGCGCGAGATAAACAAGCAGCTCTCCACGCTGGGCATCACTTTCAGCAACAATATCCTGAACGAAAACAATGAGTTCATGCTCTTTGTAGACAAACAGGAAGACCTTGCCGGGCTTCCCGAATGGTTCCGCCAAGCGCTGCCGAAGAAGCAAAAGCTGCCGGACAGGAAGGCAAATGGCTGTTTACGCTGCACAACGCCAGCCGTCTCCCGTTCCTGCAATATTCAGCCAACCGTCCGTTGCGCGAGAAAATATACAAAGCTTACATCAACCGCGGCAACAACAACGACAAGAACGATA
>ENA-OQHP01000055-OQHP01000055.1-human-gut-metagenome-genome-assembly--contig:-NODE-55-length-32900-cov-1.907973_pt1 | contig 32900 bp, 45 predicted proteins | sample MGYA00242563_ERZ504717 | MGnify/ENA primary metagenome ERZ504717 (study PRJEB26092, sample SAMD00036212) | human gut metagenome | host: Homo sapiens | study: EMG produced TPA metagenomics assembly of... | reverse complement strand
TTGAAAAGTCTTCCATTTAAAATAGAATCACATATAGGTGATATAGAAACAATAAATGAACTTTCTACAGGAAATAAGCTTTTCAGTTGTGCCGGGTATTGGCTCATGAGATGAAGGGAGAAGTAGAAGGTAAAGATGATGAATCACATATCTATGGAGGGGATATTCGTCTATTTGATGTAACGGTGAAAAATGAAAAAATAAATGTGATGAGAAAAATAAATCAGGTTTCACCCGTAACAGGTTCCTACTTGGCTACCGATAATATGATGTACCTGAAAGAGGTAATTAGGACAATGCCTACTTTTTGATTATTTTGATGGAGTGGCTGTTGATGGGAGGGCTGTTTTGCAAATGGATGATAAGGCTTTGGCGCGCCAAAATGAGTGGTATACGCTACAGTCACTTGATATAGCTGCAGATTTGCGCAGTGGCTTTGATTCTGGTTATTGGACTTTTGATATTCAGAAGTCAGCTTTTCAGCGTACAAAAGATGACTTAAATAGAATAAGTAAGAAATTGCAGTTGCTATACGGAAAACATTCATTGTTAATTCCTTGTGCTTATAAGAATCAGTGTCCAGATGAAATGAGGGCATATTATAATATTTGTTTTATTGATTCTATTTCGGAAAACTCTAACTGGTCTTATGGGAAGAATTTCAGGTTATTGGATTGTTCAATACTGGAATGGGATGATGTTTATATGGCAATGCGTGAAAGGTGTGTAAATAAGCAATTGGATGTAACAGTCGATAAAAAAGTTTTACCGGTTAACGAAAATCATATTTTGACCTTGGAGCGTTATGAAAAAGATATACGAAAAGCTGTTTCAGGAGTCGATTGCTTTTTGATGCATTTGGTGGTGTGTGTGTAACAGCTGAATATATTGCTAATAAATCTTTGGATGCTTTGCTGGAGGAGAAAAATGGTGGGATAAGATAGGACTTTCGGTCATTGTTAGTTTTATTGAAGAGATTAATCATTTTCCTGGATTGACATTATGTGATGCTGTTCCTGTATATTATGAAAGAAGTATGGATTATTATAAGGATGTGTTGAGTAAAATGGGACATCTAGGACTAAAAAGAGCACTGTTTACTACGCAGGCTCCTATTGAAGCTAATTACTCTGAACAGCAGATCTACAATAAGATGAAAGAATCGTTTAAGATTTTGTCAGAGTATGCAGGACAGAGACAACTTAAAATTTTATTGACTAATACTCGTTTTAGAATAGCTGCAGACGTAAAGCAGCAAAAACAAATGTTACAGCAAATTGGTGTAAGTGCTAACATGGGGTTGGCTGTGAATTTGAATCATTTGTCAGAGCAAGAGTATTCTCAGTCTATAGACGATGCCGGACATTTACTGGATGTTGTTATATTAGGAGGAGTGGGATCAATGGAACATTCGGAATATCTTCCAATAGCTGAAAGTGGAAAATCAGCAGATAAACTGAATCGGTTAAAGGATGTATTGCTGATTGAAAAGGTATGGCCTTTTACCAATGAAAGTATATATAAAGATTGCCAATATATGAATTGGGTGAAATAGTTAATGGAATGTATTATCAGTAAAATTTATGAATTTTATGAAGGACTTTAGAATATTCTCATGTCTTTTGATATGGATATGTGCGTGTACTTTATATGCGAAGGATTTGCCTCGTGAGGAACTTTTAATAAATTCATGTTGGAAATACTCCAAAGGAGATCATGAGCATGCAGAACAAGAAGATTTTGATGATACTTCTTGGGAGAATGTAGGACTTCCTCATTCTTTCAGTATCCCTTATTTTATGTCGAAAGATTTTATGTTGGCTATGGATGGTATAGGAAACAGATCCAGTTAAGTGCGGCAGATTTGAAGAGGAAACTTTTTCTGGAGTTTGACGGGGTGTTTCAGGAAGCTGAGGTTTTTGTCAATGGAAGAATGGCAGGGAAACATGTGGAGGATATACGGGGTTTTCTGTAGATATTTCTCCATGGATAAAAGGGAAAGAACCTGATAGCTGTAAGAGTGAACAATTTATGGAAACCGGATGTGGCTCCGAGAGCTGGGGAGCATGTGTTTAGTGGAGGTATTTATAGAAATGTGCGTCTGGTGAAAAAGGATATTGCTATATTTCCTGGTATGGTATGTTTATCACAACTCCTGATTTGGCAGAACAGCAAGGACGTTATTCAAGAGTAAAGATTGAAACGGAAATATGCAATGAGAGTAATAAGAGTGGAATTTATCGTTTGCAAACTAGGATTCTGGATTGTAATGGAAAGAATGTAGCCACAGTAGAGACTACGGAAACGGTGGCTGCCGGTGGAAAGAAAATATTTATGCAGTTGACTAAACCGGTTGATTATCCGGCTTTATGGAGCCCGCAGCATCCGAATTTATATACAGCTGTAAGTTTGGTATATCACAATGATAGATTGATTGATTCTTTGGAAACTTCTTTTGGCTTTCGCTGGTTTGAATGGACGGCTGATAAGGATTTTTCTTGAATGGACATCATTTTTATATTAGAGGAGCCAATGTACATCAGGATCAGGCCGGTTGGGGAGATGCTGTAACTGAAGCTGCAATGTACAGGGATGTAAATATGATAAAAGAGGCTGGTTTTAATTTAATTCGAGGATCGCATTACCCTCATGCGCCAGCTTTTTCACAAGCATGTGATGAAACAGGACTTTTATTCTGGTCGGAAGCTCCATTTTGGGGAATTGGAGGATTTAAGCCGGATGGCTATTGGAACAGCAGCGCTATCCTGTAGAAAAAAGTATGAGCAGGCTTTGAGGAGAGTGCTTTGCAGCAATTGCGTGAAATGATACGTATTCATCGTAATCATCCTCCATTGTGGCATGGAGTATGTGCAATGAAGCATTCTTTTCTGCCCCGGAAGCAATGACGGGAGTACGTAGGTTACTGAAGCGGATGGTGGATTTGGCTCATCAACTGGATGCTACAAGACCAGCTGCCGTGGGAGGAGCACAACGTCCTTTAGCCGATGAAAGAATTGACCGTATTGGAGACCTTGCCGGATATAATGGAGATGGTGCCACACAGCCTGATTTTCAAAATCCGGGTATTCCTAATCTGGTGTCAGAATATGGAAGTGTAACGGCTGACCGTCCGGGTGAATACGTTCCTGGATGGAGTGACTTACAACGTGATGAAGGTTGGAAAGGACGTTCATGGCGCAGTGGACAGGCTATCTGGTGTGGATTTGACCATGGTAGTATTGCTGGAAGTGCGTTGGGAAAAATGGGGATTGTGGACTATTTCCGTATTCCGAAACGTTCCTGGTATTGGTATCGGAATGAATATGCGGGTATTGCACCTCCTGAATGGCCGGGGAAAGATAATCCTGCACGTTTAAAGTTAAAAGCAAGTAAGATAAAGGGGGTGAAGACTGATGGTACAGATGATGTACAACTATGGCTTACTGTTTGTGATGCTTCAGGGAAAGCGGTATCTTCTACTCCTACAGTAGATTTGAAAGTTATTTCAGGTCCGGGTGAATTTCCTACAGGACGATCCATTCGTTTTGAAGAAGGAAGTGACATCCGTATCATGGACGGCAGGCTGCCATCTCTTTCCGTTCATATTATGCTGGGAAAACCGTGATTGAAGCAAGTGCAGACGGTTTGGAAAAATCACGAATTGAAATAGAATTTGTGGGAGATAATGTATATCGTGAAGGAGTAACTCCAATTGTATCATATCGCCCTTATGTTCGTTTTGTACGTGAGCAGGGCATGAGTGAGTTACAGACTTTCGGCCGGAATAATCCGGTTTTTGCCAGCAGCAGTAAAGAGGGGCATGCACCCGGTATGGCGGCAGATGGGAATCCTGATACTTATTGGAAAGCTGCCAACGGAGATACTTCACCTTATTGGATACTGGATACTGAAAAGTTTTGGAATTGAAGGAGATAGAACTCGGTTTTCTTTCAGGGAAATCTCCGTCTTATTATATAGTAGAAATTTCGGATGATAAAGAAAGCTGGAATACAATATGTGATAATCCACAAATTGAGAAGCAGATACAACTCATCGGTTAGTTCTTGATAAGGGCAAAAATACAGGCGTTTTATACGTATTAAATTTGCAGATTGGAAAGAAGCTATCTTGTCAGAATTGTTAGTAAAAGGAACTGTATTATAAATAATTGTGGAATTTATATTTATGAGAAAATTTGTGTCGATTTTATGCGGGGTTATTACATTTTTTATGTTATCCTGCAAGCAAGAATCCACTGTTGAAATGAAGCTGTGGTATAACCGTCCGGCAACAAACTGGATGAAGTCTGCTCTACCGATTGGAAATGGAGAGTTAGGGGCAATGTTTTTGGGCGGAATAGCTCGTGAACAGCTACAGTTTAATGAAAAATCCTTGTGGTCTGGGAGTCAGGAATTGCGAGGGGCTTATCAGAGTTTTGGAGATGTATTCCTTGATTTTGAAGGAATTGATTCTTGTAAAGTAGAGAATTATTATCGGGAACTTTCATTGGATGAGGCAATAGGTCGTGTAACATTCGATTGGCAAGGTGTTACGTATGAACGTGAGTATTTTGCAAGTCACCCGGATAGCATGATTGTGGCCCGTTTAATCACACTGGGCAATGAAGGAAAGTTAAGTTTTTCAGTGACTTTGAAGGATGGCCGTGAGGGGGTGACACGATGCAAGGATAATACCACCTTATTATTGCAGAATAAACTGGATTTACTTTCTTACGAGGCTCAGTTAAAGGTTATGAATGAGGGAGGCAGCTTGTTTATAGAGGGGGACAGGTTGGTGGTGAAGAATGCAGATGCCGTGACATTATTATTGACGGGGGCTACGAATTTCAGCCTTTCATCGCCTTCCTACATAGATGAGACATCTGAAGAACTGCATCTTCGTATATCTGACCGGATTTGTAAGGCTTCAATAAAAGGTTATGAACAGTTGAAACAGAGTCACATGAAAGATTATTGTCCTTTGTTTCAACGTGTGAAACTTGATTTAACTGAAACTTACCGGTGATTCCTACAGATGAACTTGTAAAATTCCATAAAGAAAGTCTTTATCTGGATATGCTTTACTTTCAGTATGGCCGTTATCTGATGTTGGCTTCTTCGCGCGGCATGGACTTGCCTAGTAATTTGCAAGGAATATGGAATAATGATAATACTCCTCCATGGGAGTGCGACATCCACAGTAATATTAATGTACAAATGAATTATTGGCCTGTTGAAAATTGTAATTTGTCCGAATGCCATGCTCCTTTCTTGAATTATATTTTTAAAGAAGCTCTTAAATCGGATGGAAGCTGGCAGAAGGTTGCTCAGGAAGAAGGACTTAGAGGATGGGCAATTAAAACCCAAAGCAATATTTTTGGCTATACGGACTGGAATATAAATCGGCCAGCTAATGCCTGGTATTGCATGCATTTATGGCAACATTATCTTTATACACAGGATGTGAACTTTTTGGTTGAAAAAGCATTTCCTGTTATGCAGCTTACTTGTGAGTATTGGTTTGATCGTTTGAAAGAAGATGAAAATGGCAAATTGGTTGCTCCTGATGAGTGGTCACCGGAACAAGGACCGTGAGGATGGTGTATCGTATGCCCAGCAGTTAATCTGGCAACTGTTTAGTGAAACAACTCAGGCCTTACAAGTTTTCCACCAAAAGGGAATACAACAGAATGAGGCTTTTGAGAAAGAATTGAAGGACAAATTTGCTCGTTTGGATAATGGACTTACAATTGGCTCATGGGGACAAATAAAAGAATGGAAATATGATACTTGGCAACTGGATACTTTAGGAAACCAGCATCGTCATCTTTCTAATTTAATTGCTCTTTATCCGGGTAATCAAATTTCTTATTATAGAACACCAGAATATGCTGAGGCAGCAAAGCAAACCTTGCTATCCAGAGGTGACTTGGGAACAGGATGGAGTCGGGCATGGAAGATAGCTTGCTGGGCCCGTCTTCAGGATGGAGACCATGCTTACCGTTTGCTTAAATCTGCACTGAGTCTTTCTTCTTTGACTGTAATAAGTATGGATAACGACAAAGGAGGTGTATATGAGAATTTGTTCGACTCTCACCCTCCTTTCCAGATTGATGGTAATTTCGGAGCTACTGCTGGGATGGCAGAAATGCTTTTACAGAGTCATCAAGGTTTTATTCAGTTGCTGCCTGCGTTACCTGCTGCATGGCCTGAAGGGTGTATAGATGGGTTACGTGCGGTAGGGGACTTTACTTTTAATTTAAAATGGAACAACATGTACTTCAGGAGTGTACATTAGTCTCTGGTTCAGGAAATGAATGCACAATTTATAGTCCTGATATTGTGATTCAAAAAGTAGAGGCTGCTTCGGGAGAGGAAGTTCCTGTTACAGCGTCTGATAAGGGATTATATACTTCCAGACAGAGAAGGGGGTAGAGTATCACGTTATATTGAAAAACTAATAATAAAAATTCCTGAAGAAATTCTTTGTTTGCTTTGTGAACAGGAATTCTTCAGGAATTTTGTTTTAGTATATAGGGCGGGAAATATTTCACGCTTTAAAAGGCTTGCGGAATTTACATCCGTTTTTCCACTGAGAGCATCCGTAGGCCGTCTTTCCTTTAATAATAATGCCCGTGCCGCATACAGGACAGGCTTTTCCTAAGATGCTGTCATCGGCTGGCAGGTTGTCTTCCTTAGGGGCTTCGGGAGTGGCTGCTTTCTTGCTGGCCCGTGGCTTGCGGGGAGCCGCTTTTTTCTTGGGCTCTTCTTCACCGTTTTTAGGGGCAGCTGCTTTTTTCAGCGGAATTTTAGGGCTGTCATCAGTCGTAACGGTCACACGGCGGTTGCTGTTGTCACGCAGTACGCTGTAGACTATTTCGGTGACCATCTGCTTCAATTCAGCTAAGAAGGTACCTGCATCGTAACTTTTTCGTTCGATTTCGCGCAATTTCTTTTCCCAGATACCGGTCAGTTCGGCCGATTTCAGGAGTTCTTCGTGAATTAGCTGAATCAGTTCTACTCCGGTAGGAGTAGCAATCAGGTTTTTGCGTTCCTTGCGGATGTAATGCCGTTTGAACAAGGTCTCGATAATGGCTGCACGGTAGAAGGGCGACCGATACCGTTTTCTTTCAGGGCATCCCGAAGTTCATCATTGTCCACCAGCTTTCCGGCAGTTTCCATGGCACGCAGCAGGGTAGCTTCGGTATAGGGACGAGGCGGCTGTGTCCATTTCTCGTTGAGCATCGGGCTATGCGGGCCTTTCTCCTTTGGTGAAAGCAGGCAATACGCTTTCTTCCTCGTTTTCCTTCCCTTCTTCCGGAACGTCCTTGGCAAAGATTATGCGCCAGCCGGGTTCCAGAATCTGCTTTCCGGTTACCTTGAACTCTATCTGGTCTGCTTCACCGATGACGGTGGTGGTAGAAAACTTACAGTCGGGATAGAACACAGCGGTGAAGCGGCGGGCAATCAGGTCGAACACCCGTTTTTCCATGTCGCTGAGGCCTTGCGGTTGTACCCCGGTGGATGATGGCATGGTGGTCGGTCACCTTACTGTTATCGAATACTTTTTTCGATTTAATCAGTGGTTTTCCGCTTAATGCCGTCGTGTAAACGGCATAGTCTTTCAAGCCCTCCAGAATTTTAGGGCACTTGGGATAAATGTCGTCACTCAGGAAAGTGGTATCCACACGCGGATAAGTAGCCACCTTCTTTTCATATAATGACTGGATGAGCTGCAAGGTCATGTCGGCCGAGTAGCTGAATTTTTTATTACATTCCACCTGTAAAGAGGTCAGGTCGAACAGGCGGGGAGGCGCTTCCGTTCCTTTTTTGGAGCTGACTTCGGTTACGGTAAAGTCTACATTCCGGATGCGTTCCAGTAATTCCTTTCCGGTCTGTTCGTCGGTAATCTGCGGAATGCCCCGGTTGGCATCGGGCTGTATTTTCTTCTTGGAAGAAGGGTTCTCTTTTTCCTTTTCAGCCTCTTCAGCCAGTTCCTCATCACTCTTTCGTACGATGGCCGAGAACACCGTATCGCGGTAGACCGTCTTCAGTTCCAGTATTGCTTGGGTACGAAGTGTTCTATTTCCTGCTGTCTTTTACAATCAAGCCAGAGTCGGAGTCTGTACTCGTCCGATGGAAAGTACCTGTTTGTTCTGTCCGTATTTCAAGGTGTATAGGCGGGTGGCATTCATGCCCAAAGTCCAGTCACCGATGGCGCGGCTCAGTCCGGCTTCGTAGAGCGGCTGGAACTCTGCCTGGTCTTTCAGGTTGGCAAATCCGTCGCGTATAGCCTCTTCCGTCAGTGAGGAAATCCAGAGCCGTTTGACCGGGCATTTGGCACCGGCCTTTTGCATTACCCACCGCTGGATGAGTTCTCCTTCTTGGCCGGCATCCCCGCAGTTGATAATCATTTCAGCTTCCTGCATCAGCTTTTCGATGATGTGAAACTGCTTTTCAATTCCGCTGTCGTTTATCAGCTTGATTCCGAAGCGGGGAGAATCATGGGCAGGCTGCTCAGACTCCAGCTTTTCCACGAGGAGTATATTCATGCGGTTCCTTCAGGGTACACAGATGACCGAATGTCCAGGTTACCTGGTATCCGTTTCCTTCAATGTATCCTTCTTTTCGTTTTTTGGCTCCCAGCACATCGGCGATGTCGCGTGCCACGCTGGGCTTTTCGGCTATGCAAACTATCATGGTCTTTCTTTCAATACGGAGCAAAATTACGTAAAGTTGCCTGAATAGAAAAATAAAATCTTTATCTTTGGGCAGAAATGACTGACAACCTTTCTTTTGGCAAGGTTTTTGCTAAAGAATTAGTATAACATTTAAATGAAGAAATTATGTTGATTTGGATTGTATTTATAGGTATTGCGATTATCAGTTACCTGGTTCAGGCAAACCTGAAGAGTAAATTTGAAAAAATATTCCCAGATGCCGTTGACCAATGGCATGACAGGAAGGGAAGTGGCAGAAAAGATGCTGCGTGATAACGGTATTTACGACGTGACGGTGACCAGTACATCGGGAATGTTGACCGATCATTATAACCCGATGAACAAGACGGTAAATTTGAGTGAAGGGGTCTACGGTAGTACAAGTGTGGCTGCGGCAGCTGTAGCTGCTCACGAGTGTGGGCATGCGGTACAGCATGCGCGGGGATACGCACCTTTGCGTATGCGTTCGGCTTTGGTTCCGGTAGTACAGTTTTCTTCTTCCATCGTATCTTGGGTGTTGTTGGCAGGTATTTTGATGGTCAACTCTTTTCCGCAGCTGCTGCTTATCGGTATCTGTCTGTTTGCCATGACCACGTTGTTCAGTTTCATTACCTTCCGGTAGAAATTGATGCAAGCCGTCGGGCACTGGTATGGTTGAGTAGTGCCGGAATTACCAATGCGTTCAATCATCAGCAGGCTACGGATGCCTTGAAGTCGGCTGCCTATACGTATGTCGTAGCTGCCTTGGGTTCACTGGCTACGCTGATTTACTACGTAACGATTTATATGAATCGTCGCGAGTAAGCATGAAATCCTTTCGTTTTGTGTGCGGAAGGTAGAAATTTTATTCGTATTTTTGCTCCGTTAATTTAAAGACTGATTCATTATGGCAACAAAACCAAGTATACCTAAAGGAACAAGAGACTTTTCGCCGGTAGAAATGGCGAAACGTAACTATATATTCAACACCATTCGTGAGGTATTCTATCGCTACAGCTTTCAGCAGATAGAGACTCCTTCCATGGAAAACCTGTCTACTTTGATGGGTAAGTACGGGGAGGAAGGCGATAAGCTGCTTTTCAAGATTCAGAATTCAGGTGACTATTTTTCTGGACTGACAGATGAAGAACTGTTGAGCCGCAATGCAGCAAAATTGGCCAGCAAATTCTGTGAAAAAGGTTTGCGATATGACCTGACAGTTCCTTTTGCGCGTTACGTGGTAATGCACCGTGATGAAATCACTTTCCCGTTCAAGCGTTTCCAGATTCAGCCGGTATGGCGTGCCGACCGTCCGCAGAAGGGACGTTACCGTGAATTCTATCAGTGTGATGCCGACGTGGTAGGCAGTAATTCCTTGCTGAATGAGGTGGAACTGGTGCAGATGATTGATGCGGTGTTCCAGAAATTCGGTATTCGTGTTTCCATCAAGATTAACAACCGTAAGATTCTGACAGGTATTGCCGAAATCATCGGAGAAGCCGATAAGATTGTAGACATTACAGTGGCCATCGACAAACTGGATAAAATCGGTTTGGACAATGTAAATGCGGAACTGGCATCAAAAGGTATTCCGCAGGAAGCCATTGATAAGTTGCAGCCGATTATTCTGTTGAGCGGTTCGAATGAAGAGAAAATAGCTACGTTGAAGAATGTGCTGACTGCCAGCGAGACTGGCTTGAAGGGAGTAGAAGAAAGTGAATTTATCCTGAAGACGATTGCCGGACTGGGTATTCAGTCGGAAGTAGAACTGGATTTGACATTGGCTCGCGGATTGAACTATTATACGGGTGCTATCTTTGAAGTGAAGGCACTGGACGTACAGATTGGTAGTATCAGTGGAGGTGGCCGTTACGATACCTGACCGGTGTGTTCGGTATGGAAGGCATGTCGGGAGTGGGTATCTCATTCGGTGCTGACCGTATTTACGACGTACTGAACCAGTTGAATTTGTATCCGAAAGAAGCGGTGAACGGTACACAGTTGCTGTTCGTCAACTTTGGTGAAGCTGAGGCTGCGTATGTATTGCCGGTATTGGCACAGGTTCGTGCGGCTGGTATCCGTGCAGAAATTTATCCGGATGCTGCCAAAATGAAGAAACAGATGAGCTATGCCAATGCAAAGATGGTACCGTTTGTAGCCATTGTGGGTGAAAATGAAATGAAAGAAGGAAAAGTCATGCTGAAAAATATGACGAGCGGCGAACAGTCGCTGGTTACTCCGGAAGAACTGGTAGCTGCCATCAACGGATAAGCGTGAGCGATTAATCATAAATAAAAGGACACAGTTCACGGAAGAAGACGGAAGAGGCAGATGCTTCGGACTTCTGTTTCGTGAAACCTGTGTTTTTTATAGGTGTTTCGAAAATTAGTAGAGAATATGGAAATTGTATATTTAGTTGTTGGCGTGGTAGTAGGAGGATTTCTGGGTTATTTGTGGGCTGCGAGGAAGTCCGTTTCTTTGCGGTCGGAGTTACAGATGAACCAACAGCATGCTCAGGATTTGCTGAAGGCGGAAAAGGAACGTACTGAATTGCTGATTGAGCAGTACCGGAAAGAAACAGAGAGGCTGCGTGGACAGGTAGATGAACTTTCCGGGAAATGGGCAGAGGCAGGTCGGGCACTGGCTACTTCACAGGCAGAGCGTCGCAACCTGGAAGAACGGTTGGAGAATCAGAAGGAAGAAGTGGAGAAATTGCGGAAGCAACTGAATACGGAGTTTGAGAATATGGCCAACCGGATTTTTCAGCAGAAGACGGAGGCATTCAACCGGCTTAGTTCGGAAACCCTGAGTAACTTGTTGAAACCTTTGGGAGAGAATTTGAAAGAATTCAAGCATCAGGTGGAAGAAGTGTACGATAAAGAATCCAAGCAGCGCTTTTCTTTGGAAGACCGTATCAAGGAACTGATGCAGCTGAACAAACAGATTAGCGACGATGCCAACAACCTGACTCGTGCCTTGAAAGGAGATTCCAAGATGCAGGGAAACTGGGGTGAAATGATATTGGAGACTATCTTGGAAAACTCCGGTTTGAGAGAAGGAGAAGAATATTTCCGTCAGGAATTTTTGAAAGATGAACACGGTGAACCGCTCAAAAATGAGTTGGGACAGCGGATGCAGCCTGATGTACTAGTGGTGTATCCGGATAACCGTCAGGTGATTATTGACTCAAAAGTATCGCTTACGGCATACGCAAGCTATGTAGCTTGTGAGGATGCTGTGCAGCGTGAACAGTACTTGAAAGCACACCTGGCTTCTGTGAAAGCCCACATTGATGAGTTGAGCCGGAAGGATTATTCCAGCTACAATGTGTCTTCATTGGATTTTGTGATGATGTTCGTGCCGAACGAGCCGGCTTATCTGTTGGCCTTGCAGCCGATCCGGACATTTGGAATTATGCTTACCAGAAAAAGGTCGTATTGATTAGTCCGACCAACCTGATTGCAGCGCTTCGATTGGCCTTGGATTTATGGAAGCGGGAGTATCAGGTGAAAAATATTCAGGACATCATTAAGCGAGGAACGGTGCTTTATGAGAACTGGTAGGATTTACCGAGACTTTCGAAAAGATTGGAGATTCTTTGCAGGCAGCTTCCACATCCTACAAGAATGCGTTGGGGCAGCTTTCGCAGGGAAAAGGCAATCTGATTCGTCAGGCGGATATGCTGACGGAATTGGGCATCACTTCGAAAAAGAAGTTCTCCTCGCGTATCCGGCAGGAAGTCGAAAAAGGTATCACACCGGTGACTCCTGCAAGAGATTTATTCTCGGAACCGGAAGAACAATAAAAAGAAGAAGCTCCATGGCCTTGAGTTGAGTGCGCCATGGAGCTTCTTTTTTGTCTCATATTGAGATTAAAGTTTTACAGTGTATTGCTTGGTAGCTCCTGCATAAATGCCAGTTTGGCTGAAGTCGGCTGTGAGCGCTTGTTTCTTTTTGTCGATTTTCAGTTCCACTTGAATGGGCGACTGAGTTTGTCCCGGGTCGGCAATATGCAGATTGGCCGATTTTGCGTTGATGTCTTTTACCATCAGTACGCATGGCTTGTCTACGGTAACACTCAATTCTTTATGTTTGAAAGTACCAGCTTCGAAGAAAGTCACCATCCAGACATTCAGTTTGGTATTCCGAACAGCCTGTATTTTTGCATTGTTTGACAGAATTTCGATGGCATTCTCTTTCTGATAGGCTTCCATCTCTTGTGCGGAAGTTTTTCCCGGCACTACGATGTAAGCGTATGAGCCGTCTTTCGGACCCACACCGTGGTTGATACCCAATGTGAAGACATCCATCTTTTCTTCTTTTTTCGACTTGCTGGTGTTGATGTCATACCAGCGTCCGCTCTGTGTCTGGGCTGTCAGGAACACTTCTTCTTTCTGTGGGAAGAAGTAGCCGATTTTGTCATGTAATACCCACTGCGGGGCTTGTAAGGTATAGCTTCCGTTTGCTAAGGTCTCTTCTTTACCTCCCTTGTCAACTAAGATGCCGTCTTTCAAGAAGCACTGGTTGACAGTGGTGTGAACCGGATAAGTGGAAGTGGATTGTATACCAGCTCCCAGACATACCACTTCGTTATCAAAGAAGTACCAGCTTTTCTTGGCTCCGGTGTTTACTTCCGGATTGGTATCCATGTAAGCGTATGCCGTAGCTCCATAAATACTGTCGGAAACTCCACCGGCGTATGTGGAAGTACCTAACACACCCCATGCTTTCGGATCCATCGGTATTTTTCCACTTGAGGAGCGGTAGTACCCGGAATATGACGCCAGTTCCATACTGGAAGATGTTAAAATACTCATCGCCTGTTTGTACAATGTTGGTACATCCGTCGGACATGAAATAGGTTTTCAGGTTTTCTTTGTTGCCGTATTCACATTTCTTAGTGCGTGTAGAAGCCAAACGTACGTCAAAGTTATATTGAGGACGCACATGTAATGAGTAGTCACCTCGGAAATAATGGGTATGTGAAGCGGTTACCTGATAGTCAGCAGGCTGCTTTCGGTTCAGGCGGGCGATGATGGCTTTGTATTCATCGGCATGAGTCGGATCGATGTCAATCATTCGCTGGGCATAGGTAGTAGTGTTTCGTTTGTTCAGCAATCCCGGACGGCTTACACTGCGTCCTACCACGTCGAACGACATATTCTGACCGCGTACGGTACGGTAATAAGTCTCGCGCATGAACTTGCTGAGCAGCTTCACTTTCTCTTTATCCAGTTGATACTGTGTGCCCAATGCATAGGAAGCTACCTGGGTAACACCTTTAAGAATTTCATCTCCATAGCCTCCGATGTAAAGCTGTTCTCCATGTTGGAAATAACTGTTGTCATGTTGGAATCCTTCTTCTGTGGTATATACCACCGGATTGAAAACGTTGTCGATAGCTGTTTTTAAATCGGCTTCATTCTGTGTCAGACAAGAACGGTAAATCCAGTGTAGAGCAATATCGGTACGATTGGCGCCTGTCCATTTAGCCGGGTCTCCGCCTGTTTCCTGAATTCGTTTCAATATTTTTGTTTCCAGTTCTTGCGGAATCTGTTTTTTCCGATGCGCATTTGAATGAGCAGCACACCGAGTTTTGTGGTTCGGAAATCTGATTGTGCCACCAGTTGTCACTTTCAGAATCTACGTCATACCAGTATTCTAATCCTTTGACAATTTTCTGATATAAATCTTCGTTCTGATAGTATTTGTTCTTTTCGTTGGTATATGCGTAGACAAAATCCGACAAACGTTCTATGTGTTGAATCGGAGTCCAGTTGGTCATCTGGGTATCATCATAATCAATGTCACTAAATGAGCCGTTTTCCTGAAACAAAGCTAAATTTTTGTCAATGGAAGGATTTTTAATAGTCGTATGCCGGATTTTTTCCATAAACATTTCGTAGTCATTGTTCTTTTGATTGGGCGTTTGTGTAAGAATGGAAGCCCAACCCGTAGCCATTGTGCAGGAAAGTGCAGCGGCTAAAGTAAGTGTTTGCAGAGGTCTGTTCATATATTTATTATGTTAGGTTTAGGTGGTAAAGATAATTATTTTTCGATACATCTCCAATAACGGAAGTTTGTTTGCGTGTAAGGCTGGATGCCAGAACTGTCAGTAGAACGGCCATTCCTGTCAGTTTGCTCATGTCAGAATGTCAGTCTTTTGTTTTGGCACGCTTTTCGCAGAGAGATAGGTGCTTTAACGCATTTGATAAACGATAAAATATAAACTAAATTATAGCATTATGAACATTAAACCATTAGCAGACAGAGTCCTGATTCTTCCGGCTCCTGCAGAAGAAAAAACAATCGGTGGTATCATTATTCCTGACACAGCGAAAGAAAAACCGTTGCAGGGTGAAGTAGTGGCAGTTGGCCATGGCACTAAAGACGAAGAAATGGTCTTGAAGTAGGTGATACTGTATTGTATGGTAAATATTCTGGTACTGAAATCGAATACGAAGGTGTGAAGTATTTGATGATGCGTCAGAGCGATGTACTGGCAGTTTTGGGATAATTTAGGTAATTAACGAATTTAAGATTAGAAAGGAAATTCACTATGGCAAAAGATATTCTCTTCAACATTGACGCTCGCGATCAGTTGAAAAAGGTGTAGACGAACTGGCTAATGCAGTGAAAGTGACACTGGGCCCGAAAGGTCGTAATGTAATCATCGAAAAGAAATTCGGTGCCCCTCACATTACAAAGGATGGTGTAACTGTAGCAAAAGAAGTGGAATTGAGCGATCCGTTCCAGAACACAGGTGCTCAGCTGGTAAAATCTGTAGCCTCTAAGACAGGTGATGATGCAGGTGACGGTACAACTACTGCTACTGTATTGGCTCAGTCAATCGTTGGTGTTGGTTTGAAGAACGTAACTGCCGGTGCAAATCCGATGGATTTGAACGTGGTATTGACAAGGCTGTGGCAAAGGTTGTGGAATCTATCAAGGCTCAGTCTGAAACTGTAGGTGATAACTACGATAAGATTGAACAGGTTGCTACAATTTCTGCAAACAACGACCCGGTTATCGGTAAGTTGATTGCAGATGCAATGCGTAAAGTTTCTAAAGACGGTGTTATCACTATCGAAGAAGCTAAAGGTACAGATACTACAATTGGTGTGGTAGAAGGTATGCAGTTTGACCGTGGTTACTTGTCTGCTTACTTTGTAACTGATACTGAAAAGATGGAATGCGTGATGGAACATCCGTATATCCTGATTTACGATAAGAAGATTTCTAACTTGAAAGATTTCTTGCCTATCTTGGAACCGGCTGTTCAGAGCGGACGTCCTTTGTTGGTTATCGCAGAAGATGTAGACAGCGAAGCGTTGACTACTTTGGTAGTTAACCGTCTGCGTGGTCAGTTGAAGATTTGTGCTGTGAAAGCTCCGGGCTTCGGCGACCGTCGTAAAGCTATGCTGGAAGATATTGCCGTATTGACTGGCGGTGTAGTTATCAGCGAAGAAAAAGGTTTGAAACTGGAACAGGCTACACTCGAAATGCTCGGTACTTGCGACAAGGTAACTGTTTCTAAGGAAAACACTACTATCGTAAACGGTGCAGGTCAGAAAGAATTGATTCAGGAACGTATCAACCAGATTAAGGCTGAAATCAAGAACTCTACTTCTGACTACGATAAGGAAAAATTGCAGGAACGTCTGGCTAAATTGTCAGGTGGTGTAGCAGTTCTTTACGTAGGTGCTGCCAGCGAAGTAGAAATGAAGGAAAAGAAAGACCGTGTAGATGATGCCTTGTGTGCAACTCGTGCCGCTATCGAAGAAGGTATCGTACCGGGTGGTGGTGTAACTTACATCCGTGCCATCGATGCATTGGAAGGCTTGAAAGGTGACAATGCAGATGAAACTACAGGTATCGAAATCATCAAGCGTGCAATCGAAGAACCGCTTCGTCAGATTGTAGCTAACGCTGGTAAGGAAGGTGCAGTTGTAGTACAGAAAGTACGTGAAGGTAAAGGTGACTTCGGTTACAATGCTCGTACAGATGTATACGAACACTTGCATGCTGCCGGTGTAGTTGATCCTGCAAAGGTTACTCGTGTAGCATTGGAAAATGCCGCTTCTATCGCAGGTATGTTCCTGACTACAGAATGTGTCATCGTAGAAAAGAAGGAAGAAAAACCTGAAATGCCGATGGCTGCTCCGGGAATGGGTGGCATGGGCGGTATGATGTAATCTTCCCCTTTTAGATATAAAAATCAAATCCCGACCGGACTCACGTCCAGCCGGGATTTTTGTGCGTTAAAGAGAGATTAAGAGAGAATCAATATCCAGAGTTCTGCTTCATTCCTGGATAAGTATCGAGTGCAGTTTGAGGAATGGGGAGATAGAAATGTTTGTTCGGGTTGAATCCTGTCTGCTCGATAGGTATGTTCAGCAACCGGTAATATGGATAAGCGCTTCCGGTTCCTTGCAGCAGATTGATGTAGTCTTTCCATTCTGCACCTTCGATAGAGAATGCCTCGTTTAAGATGTTTTTAACTTCTGTGACTTCCATTTCTCTTCCGGTTTGAGAATAAGCGATGGCAGCCATAAGGTAGACTTCACGCAGCAGAACTGGATGAATGTAGTCGCCTCCGGGATTACCGAAATTGTCTTTATATCCTCCCCAAATAACTTCTTTACTTTCAAGATTATTTAGAGCCTGTGGGTCTAAAACGAATGCGTTGGTATTCAAAATATATTGGCATTCTTGGATAGCAGCGTCGTAAGCTCCAGAAAGTAGGGAAATCTTTGCAAGTAGGCTCTGGCGGCTAATTGTTTCTCCGTGTCAAATGTATTTACTAAATCAGTCAGATAGTAAATCAAGTATTCTTGACTTTCCTGTGTGTCATTAGGTATGAGTTTACCATAATATCCGAACAACTGGCTTTGAATGACTCCTAAGTCAACGGTTAGATTCCAGGAGGCTTCCCATCCTTCTGCGGTATTGAGTGAAGTCAGTTGTTCTAGGTATTTTTTGCATTCGTCTATTGTTTGATAAGCAAAATCCCAGAAAGTACTGGAGGTATATTCAATCATGTTATAGTCAAAGCTTTTATCATATAACAGGCTGAATTCCATGTTTTTGCTTTGAATAAGGAATGTCTCAAATGATTGTTTCCATAGTGCTTCCACTTCAGGCACATTGATTTCTTCCTCTTTTATCTCTGTCATGTAGTGAGTCTTTGTCAGACTGTTTTCCGGAAGATCTTTGTAATTCACGAAGTAAGTATAAGGGTCACTGCTTACTTTATCATCACGTTTATCAGCCATCTCCGTTTAAGTCGGCGTATATTAAATTTCCGTTTTCGTCCATTCCTGCGATTAAGAAGCCGTCGTGCAGGTTAGAGAAATTTTCTTTACTAATCACATAACTCAATGTATCGCTTTGATGCTGAATAATTGCTTCACCGTTTTCATTCGTGGTGAAAGTGCCAAGCAGGTTTCCTCTTCCATCTTTTGCTTCGATGTTGACTCCTGCAAGTGCTTCTCCTGTAGGTAACTTGGTGATAATGGTGGTTGCATGTAAAGGAACCAAAGGAACCTCTGCTGTCGGAATCACTTCAGGAACGACATACACATAGCTGTTTCCGGCCGGAATAGCATTGCCTTCAATCTTGACTCCATTAATTTGTACGTCATTTTCAGTACGTGTCACATAAAGTGTTTCGTTACTGATACTGGTCAGGGTACTGCCATCTGTTAAATCCTCTTTGGCATAGCGTCCTTTGACGATGTGATTTTTGATGGAAGCGGTATCCAATACGGCAGCACGGCTTGCGGTATTTTTGTTTTTTACAGCAAAGACGGTCAGTTCGTCTTGTGTCAGGTCGGCTACATTCACTTTTTCCAGTATTTCTACAAACTGGCTGACTTCCGGATTGCTTTCTTTCAGTACTTCTACAATTTTTTGTACTTCTTCCTGTCCTTTGGAAGGAGGAGGTTCCGGAGTTGGGTTTTCTTCGTCACTGCATGCATTCAGGAGGCATAAAGAGAAGATGCCTAACAAATAATAAGCTAATGTTTTCATAAAGCATTTTATTTAGAAGTTATTTTATTTTTTCGCAAGCTTCCAAGAATTTAGCAGTTGCTTCTTCGTATTTTTTCTTTAAATCATCAGACAGGTTCTTTTTCCAATCGGAAGGGTGATACCATTTCTTCACAGCACTTATCAATGTTCTTGCTGGTTTCTGCCATAATTTTCATGGCTTCTTGCGGATTGGGATTTTCCTTGATTTTGGCAGTCGCTTCCTCAATCAGGTTCATGATTTTGTCGTATACCGGGTCTGAAGCTGGTTGAGAAACAGTTTCCTGGACGGCTTCATCAGAAGTGGATTTTTGTGCATTTCCGGAACAAGCTTGAACGGTCAGTAACATAAAGCAGGCAAGTCCTGCATAAATCAGTTTTTTCATGGTAGCAGATAATTTAGGTGAAACATAAAATAAAACAAAGCAATACTTATTTCAGCGGAATACTGAGGTAGCCTTTCGACAGGGCTTTAATAACCAGGTCGGTGGCATTCTTGGCCCCGAACTTCACCATCAGGTTTTTCCGGTGCCATTCTACTGTATTCTCTGAAATAAAGAGACATTCGGATATTTCGTGGGTACTCATGCCTTTGGCTATGGCTTTCAGTACATCCAGTTCCCGAATGGTAGGAGCAGAATCGAGGGTGTCGGGTGTGTGCCCGATTTTATCTTTTTCTTTATAGAGTTTTGGGAATTGCGGACAATAGTATTTTTTCCCCTTTAAAACTGTCTGTAAAGCTTTTTGAATGTATTCTCCAGCAGAAGACTTGAATACCACGGCGTCAATATCAGGGTGTTTCAGTTTGTTGACAATCCAGATTTCCTCGTGCATGGTGCTGACAATAATCTTGGCTTCCGGAGATTTCTGCTTAATCTGGTGAATCAGCTCAAAACCGTCTATATCAGGCAGGTCTAAATCGATGATATACAGATGAATTGAATGCAGAGCGAGCAAACTGCCCAGTTGTGAACCTGTTTGGGCAGTATAGATGTGTTCTATGCCTTCAGTCTGAAGAAGCAGGCTTTTTAGGCCTTCCAGCACAAGAGGATGGTCGTCTACGATGGCTACATTCAAATTCATGCAATACTTGTCTTTTTATTTGTTAACAAAGTACGGAACCCTCTTGAGATAATGCCCACGGGAACCCGTAGTTTTCTATAGGAAAAGCGGAATAATGATTTGTATCTTTTCTTCTTCAACTGAAATGTGTCCTTTCATTGCCATCACTCTTTCTTTCATAGTTTGTAGCCCGATACCTTTTTCTGAGGTAGAGCTGAATTTACCGTTGTGTGAAATGGTGAGTTCCAGATTCGGAAGTTTCCACTCCAGTGTGAGATGGATTTCCGTGGGGGAGGCATGTTTGAGTGCATTACCGGTAGCCTCCTGAATGATGCGGTAGATGTTCAGGCAATAAGTTTCCGGAAGTACAGACCAGTCGCATTCTTCGGGAAGAGTGGTCAGGGTGACTTTGCATGATGCAGAGGTCATCCGTTCTGCATAGTTCTGTAATACTTGCTTTAAAGTCGTTTCCTGGAAGGTAGGAGGAAGCAGTTCGTGGGATACACGTCGGATATTCTCCCGACTGGTGCGCAGGAGTTCTTTCCACGATTCGTTGAGTGTGGAGGCATTCATCTCGAGTGCATACAGGTCGTTGCAAACGCCGTCGTGAAGTTCTTTGGCCAGACGGTTGCGTTCTTTCTCGAGCTCTTTCAGGTAGGCACGTGTGGCATTCCGTTCCGTATCGCGCTGCAAAGTTTCGAATTCACGTTTTTGTGCTTCTGCTTCTCTTTTCTGTCGTTCGATACGGAGCTTTTGTTTTTGGATAAAGTAGAGTGAAACGAAGGCCATTATAGCTATCAGGATTAACAGAAACGTAATCTTCAATTGCAGATTCTGTTTTTCCTTTTGACGCTTTTCCTGCAGCTTCTGGTACTCCAGTTCCTTTTTCTGGGTTTCATATTTCACGGAAAGCTCTTCCAGCTGGCGACTTTCTTGCACGAACAACGAATCGCTGAGTGCCTTGGCCAATTCCAGCGTGTGGTAGGCCTGTGGAAAGTCAGATAGTTCCTTGTAGACAAGATGAAGGTTGTTATACACGTCATATTGCAGGAACGGATAATTTTCGATGCCCGGCAGTTGCAGGATTTTCTGTGCAGTCTGAGTGGCAGCCTTCCATTCTTTACGGGTCTGCTGGACATAGAAAAGTACCTGATAGTAATTGACAAGTGCCATGGTCGAGTTGACCTTAGCGGCAAGTGCATTCGTTTGTTCTACCAGTTTCTGGATTTCTGAGGCAGATGCCTGGGTGCGGAACAAGGTCAGCAGGTAGTACGTGCGGGCACCAAGTTCCGTTTCTGGCTGTTGCAGTTGCTGGGATAGGGCAATGGCTTTAGACAGATAGGTTTTGGCGGCTTCGTATTCTTCTTGAGTGATGAAAATGGAAGAACAGACGGTATAAATCTGTGTGCGGAATGACTTATCCTGACATTTATCGGCCTGCTTAACCGCATCTAAGGCGTATTTTACTGCCTGAGCCGGATTTTCATATCCAAGTAAACCGTAGCCAAGTTGTTGTATAATGTGGTGATTGCCTGTAAATTTTCTTCGTTGTTACCGGAAAGAAGGGGCGCATATTGCAGGGCTTTGTCGTAGGCAGCAATTGCTTCGGTGAGTTTCCCGGACGAGCGCAGGTAGACTCCTTGTGAAGTGTAACATGACATCATGGCACAGGTATCCTTTTCTGTCATTGCAAGTTGAAGAGCTTGTTCGATAGCCCATAGGGCAGAATCTACCTTACCTGCCTGATAATAAGTATCGGCCGTTTCTGTCAGTTTCTCTACATCCGGCTTGGGAGTGACGGAAAAAAGAAGCCGGGAATACACCATAACAAAATGAAGATGCAGTTTTCATAGGCGGCTGTTATTATGTGTGGCTTTTGCAATGTAGCCAAAAAGTTTGGATTATTCTATAGTTTTGTGTATTTTCATCAAGTTTTTTACGAATTACTAAAAATAAATATGGTATGACGAAAGAAGATTGATGCGTAAGGCTATTGAGTTGTCAGTGAAGAATGTAGCTGAAGGTGGCGGTCCTTTTGGTGCTGTCATTGCAAAGAACGGTGAGATTGTGGCTACGGGAGTAAACCGTGTGACGCCGGATTGCGACCCGACCGCCCATGCAGAAGTAAGTGCCATCCGTGCGGCAGCTAAAGAACTGTACATTCGATTTGAGTGGTTGTGAGATATATACTTCTTGTGAGCCATGTCCCATGTGCTTAGGTGCAATCTATTGGGCACATCTGGACCGTATGTATTATGGAAATAACAAGCACGATGCAGCAGCTATCGGCTTTGACGATGCCTTTATTTATGAGGAACTGGATTTGAAACCGGCGGAAAGACGTCTGCCTCAGAAGTTTTGTTGCCGGAAGAAGCTATTCGGGCTTTTCAGGACTGGACTGAAACAGATAAGGTGGAATACTAAAATGATTGGGTAATAAGGCTGTAATGCCTTTATATTTTTTATGTTTCCCACGGCGGAACCGTACGTTTTTCATACCGGAAACGTAGGGTTTCGCTGTGGGAAACTTATGTTTTCCTTAGGGGAAACGTAATAAGGATAAGACTGTTTTACAGAAAAGTATGTAACGTTTTCTGTTTACTTTTGTTCTTGTTATTGCTGATTTAGAACTGTAGTGAATTCTCGCTCAAAATTTAGGCGTGAAACGTTTTCCCTAAATTTTGCCGAATTTCATCCAGTGGCCAGAAACGTCCTCCTGCCAGTTCTTCACTGGGTGAGATAGGTCCGTCGAATACGGTTTTGTGCGAAAATACCAGTTCTTTTTCCCGGTCTGATTCAAATACATAATGTGTCAGCAGCTGAGAAGTAAAATCGGAAATGCCGAGTTCCTCTCCGGCTTCCCGTTTCAGTGCCATTTCCACGCTTTCTCCCAAGTCTACATGTCCTCCTACGGAGGTATCCCATTTTCCCGGTTGGATGTCTTTCCATTCCGGACGTTTTTGCAGATACAATTCTCCTTTGCTGTTGAATACATGCAAGTGGACTACCGGGTGCAGCAGCTTGCTGCCGTTGTGGCATTCTCCTCGGGTAGCGGCACCTGTGATGTTTCCTTCTTCGTCTACGATGGGAAACATTTCTTCGCTATTGTCTGTCATTGTTTCTTCTGTTTGGGGTTAGGGGATAAGTAAAGATGAATCTCCGTAGCTCAGGAAGCGGAAATCATGCGCCAGCGCGTAATCGTAGATGGGACGCCAGTTTCCTTTCACAAAAGCAGAGACCAGTAACAGCAGGGTGCTTTGCGGCTGGTGGAAGTTGGTGACTATTTTCTTGACGATGTGGTAATTGTATCCCGGTGCAATGATAATCTGTGTACTGGTGTGCAGCGCATCGAGCTGGTTCCGGTCCATGTAATCGAGAATCTGTTGCAGGGCTTCTGTGGTACTTAACTCCGGATGAGTTTCGTAGGGTTGCCATTGCTGTACGTGCAGTTCCTGCTGGCTGGCATCGGGATGCTGTGACAAAGTGACACCGATGCAGTAAGACTCTCCAGTGTACGGACAGAAGTGGTTCCTACCGCCACGGCTTCACCTCCATGTGCCAGGAGTTTCTCTATGGTTCCACGGTTTACGGAGATGTATTCCGTATGCATTTCGTGGCCTTCTATTTCTTCACTTTTCACCGGTTTGAAAGTACCGGCTCCAACGTGTAGGGTGACTTCTTCCAAATCCACTCCTTTTTTCTTTGAGAGCGTTCAATACGCGTTCCGTGAAATGCAGACCGGCAGTCGGGGCGGCTACGGAACCTTTTATCTTCGAGTAAACGGTCTGGTAAGTTTCCTTGTCGCTTTCCTGTGTTTCCCTGTTCAGGTAGGGAGGAATAGGCAGTTCACCGAAGAACTCCAGAATGTCGGCAAAGGTTACTTCCGGATTGTCCCAGGTGAAATCAATCCAGTGGTTGGTGCCGTGACATTCTCCACGGGTAGCAGTCAGCGTCAGTGTCTTTCCCTTTACTGTCATTTCCTTGTGCAGAGGCCTTCTTTCCATTTCTTCAGGTTGCCAATCATGCAGAGCCAGGCCGCATGCTGGGTTTGCTGGAAGTTGAGCACATAGTCGTTGGGTTCAATGGCTCCAGACAGAAAATCTCAATCAGCGCGCCGGTTCCTTGCGGAAGTGCAGACGTGCCTGAATGACTTCGTGTTGTTGAAATCATGAGGGTACCGGGCTCCAGGTAGTCTGGAAGGGAGGTGAAATGTGTTTCACTGATTTGTCCGTGCTGATACACCAGCAACTTGGACTGGTCGCGGACCGGCAGCGGAAATTTAGCGATGCGTTCATCCGGCAGCGGATAGTTGTAGTCGCTAATCTTTATATGTTTTGTTTCTTCCATGTCGTTTATTTTTTTGCAAAAGTACAACAAATAGCAGAATCCTCCTAACATAATAATTTTTTCGTGGACTTCCTTTTGCAGACTGCTGAATAATTTCCATATTCCGTGGAAAGTCGTTACATTTGTGAGTGTAATAAATTGAAGACAGATTATGAAAATAGGAGATAAAGTACGCTTCCTGAGTGAAGTAGGCGGTGGCATTGTCCGGGGATTTCAAGGAAAGGACATTGCTTTGGTGGAAGGAGAAGATGGTTTTGAAATTCCTATGCTGATTAGGGAGTGTGTGGTGATACAGACCGACGATTATAACATCCCGTTAAAATCTACAGCCAAGCCTTCTGCACCGGAAGTTGAAGAAGAAGAGGAGGAAGAAGAAAAGCCGATAACTTATCGGGCACCTGAAATCCGTGGAAATGACGTACTGAATGTGTTTCTGGCTTATGTGCCGCAGGATGTAAAGTCCATATCCTCTACTGCATTTGATGCCTATCTGGTGAATGACAGTAACTATTTTATTGATTATTTGTATCTTTCGGCAGAAGGTAAGAGCTGGACTTACGCAGCCGGGGAACGGTGAAACCGAACATGAAGATGCACCTGGAAGAGTTTGAAAAGAGTGCATTGAACGGTATGGAGCGTGTGGCCGTACAGCTTCTGGCTTACAAGGATGACCGTACCTTCCTACTGAAACAGGCGGTGAATCAGGAGTTGCGCATTGATATCGTGAAGTTTTACAAGTTGCATACTTCCATCTTCCGACTTTTTGAGGAACCGGCCTTGATTTATGAGATTGTCAAGGATGATGAAGCGGTAAAGCAGGTATATGTTTCGGCTGACGACATCAAGAATGCACTGTTGCAGAAGAACGTGCAGGACGTACCGGCAAAATTGCAGAAAAAGCAGCACGTGGTGAAGAATGAGATTGTGGAGGTCGATCTGCATATCCATGAACTGCTGGATGATACTACCGGTATGGGAAATGCCGAAATGCTGAATTATCAGCTGGATGTGTTCCGCAAGACATTGGAGGAATACAAGCAGAAGAAAGGGCAGCGGATTGTGTTTATTCACGGTAAAGGAGATGGTGTATTGCGTCGGGCTATCTTGGATGAGCTGAAACGCAAATACAAGACTTATCAATGGCAGGATGCTTCTTTCCGTGAATACGGTTTCGGAGCTACAATGGTTACAATACATTAAAAGATATGGGAACGTTAAAAGAAATGCTGTCGGCCGACCGTTTTGCGGCTGAGGCTGGAGTGGAATTACTGGAAATCAGTCCGGGATATGCCAAGACCCGGATGAAGGTGACTGAAAAGCATCTGAACGCCGGAGGAGTTTGTCAGGGAGGTGCATTGTTTACATTGGCCGATTTGGCATTTGCCGCTGTGGCCAATAGTCGTGGACGTCTGACTTTGTCACTGAATGCCAATATTACTTTTCTGCGTGCGATCAGTGAAGGATATGTGTATGCAGAGGCTACCGAGACGTTCAATCATGGGAGGGTGCCTTTCATTGAAGTGCGTCTGGTGGATGAGCAACAGCAGTTGATTGCGGTACTGACCAGCTCCGGATACCGGAAAAGCGAAGAATTGAATATTGACGAACTGGAATAAATTCGGCGTATAAAAGAATATGTCAAACGGAGAATGCGCGTTACTGAAATGGGCATTCTCGTTTGTGTTTTGGGTTAGATTTGTTCAAGGGCCTGACTCAGGTCGGCAAGCAAATCTTCAATGTGCTCGGTACCGATGGAAAGACGGATGGTAGACTGTGTGATGCCTTGTTCCGCCAGTTCCTGGTTGTTGAGTTGGGAGTGCGTTGTACTGGCTGGATGGATGACCAGCGATTTGACATCGGCTACATTGGCCAGCAGGGAGAATATCTTCAGGTGGTCGATGAAGCGGTGCGCTTCCGTACGTCCGCCTTGGATTTCAAACGTGAAGATGGAGCCGGCTCCTTTTGGGAAATATTTCTGATAAAGGGCTGGGAAAGTGTGGTCAGGAAGTGACGGATGGTTGACCTTCTTCACTTTAGGGTGGTGCTGCAGGAAGTCTACTACTTCAACGCATTCTCTACGTGGCGTTCCACTCTGAGCGAGAGGGTTTCCAGTCCTTGCAGAAGGAGGAAGGCATTGAACGGACTGATGGCGGCTCCGGTATCGCGCAACAGAATGGCGCGTATTCGGGTGATATAGGCCGCAGGACCTGCCACATCGGCAAAGCAAAGTCCATGATAACATGGGTCGGGACTTGTCAGTTGGGGAAATTTACCGGAAGCTTTCCAGTCGAATTACCGGAATCCACAATGATACCTCCTAATGACGTGCCGTGTCCTCCGATAAACTTCGTGGCAGAATGTATAACGATGTCGGCACCATGTTCAATGGGGCGCAGCAGATAAGGAGTGGCAAATGTGTTGTCAATCAGTAAAGGAATCTGATGACGGTGAGCTATTTCCGCAATGCGGGCGATGTCGACAAGCGTGCAGTTCGGATTTCCTAAACTTTCAATGAATACCGCCTTTGTGTTAGGCGGATGGCCTGTTCAACGTTTTCCGGATTTTCTGCATCTACAAACGTGGTGTGTATCCCACGATTGGGGAAAGTATGTGCCAGCAGATTATAAGTTCCTCCATAAATGGTACGGGCCGATACAATATGGTCACCGGTGCGCGTGATATTTTCAAACGCATAACTGATGGCGGCAGCTCCGGAGCTACGGCCAAGGCAGCTACTCCTCCTTCCAATGCAGCGACTCGCTGTTCCAGTACACTTGGGTGGGATTGGTCAGTCGGCCATAGATGTTTCCGTTGTCTTCCAGACTGAAACGGGCGGCCGCATGGGCCGAGTCATGAAAGACGTACGAAGTCGTCTGATAGATGGGGACTGCTCGTGCATCGGTCGTCGGATCGGGATTTTCTTGTCCCACATGTAACTGGAGGGTTTCGAAGTGTAGCTTAGTTCTATCCATAGTCGTAAGTGTGTAAAAGTGATTAAATGATACTGCAAAAGTAGTTTGTATGGTTATATCGTCCAATATTTGATGAAAATATGGAGAATTGTTCTATATAATGATGGTTTAAAAGAAAAAAACTTGTAGATTTGCTGTCGTAAAACAATTCATAATAGAATAATATTCTTATGACAGAAAAACTGGATAAAGTGGATTTGCAGATTCTCCGTACGTGCAGGAGAATGCCGGTTGACCACTAAAAGAGCTGGCGGCACAGGTCAGTCTGTCGTCTACTCCCGTATTTGAGCGGTTGAAAAGGTTGGAGAGGGAAGGATACATCAAGAAGTACATTGCCGTGCTGGATGCCGACAAACTGAATCAGGGATTTGTGGTATTCTGTAATGTCAAATTGCGTCGGATGAATAAAGACATAGCGATGGAGTTCACCCGTATCATTCAGAACATTCCGGAAGTGACGGAGTGCTATAACATTCCGGAAGTTACGATTATTTGCTGAAAATCCATGCCCCGAACATGAAATATTACCAGGAGTTTATTATTAATGTATTGGGAACAATTGACAGTCTGGGTTCGCTGGAAAGTATGTTTGTCATGGATGAAGTGAAGCATGACTATGGACTGCACATATAGGGATAGGAAATCCTTTTCCATGTATTTATTCCATAAACAGAATAAAACATAGAATATTATTCTAATTCTATCCGTCTTTAATGGGAAAAACAGTCCGTTTTTTCTAAATATCTTCCGATTGTTGGTGGATAGCACTTTTGCTTGTATCTTTGCCGACAAATTATACAAATGCGCTATGAAAGTAATAGATTTGATAAAGAATAGTAAGGAACCCGTGTTTTCCTTTGAGATTTTGCCACCGTTAAAGGGAAACAGTATACAAAAAGTATATCACATCATTGATAAGTTGAGGGAGTTTGACCCTAAATACATCAACATCACTTCACATCACAGTGAGATAGTGTATTTGCCGCAGCCCGATGGAAACCTGAAGAAGACTACGGTACGCAAGCGCCCCGGAACGGTAGCCATTGCCGCAGCCATTCAGAATAAGTATGGCATTCAGGCGGTGCCTCATATCATCTGTAAGGGATTTACGAAGGAGGAAACGGAATATGCCTTGCTCGACCTGAATTTCTTAGGCATTAACAACTTGTTGTTGCTGAGAGGAGATTTTAAGCCGCTGGACATTGCAGAAAAAGATTTGTGTCTGTACCATGAGCATGCCACCGATTTGCAGGAACAGGTAAACCGTTTCAATCAGGGCATTGGACTGGATGGTTCCAAGATAGAAGGAATTGAAACTCCTTTCTCTTACGGTATGGCTTGTTATCCGGAAAAGCATGAAGAAGCTCCCAATATGGAATCCGACCTGTTCTACTTGAAAGAAAAGGTACGCAACGGGGCCGATTATGTGGTGACACAGATGTTTTTCGACAACGAGAAATACTATGCTTTCGTAGAACGTTGCCGTCAGGAAGGCATTGAGGTACCCATTATTCCGGGAATCAAGCCTGTAGTATTTAAGAATCAGTTGAATGTATTGCCTAAAGTGTTCCGCACGGACATTCCTGAAGCCTTTGCTTCTGAACTTCGTAAATGTACGACGGACGAAGAAGTGAAAGCAGTAGGTGTGGAATGGTGCAAGGCACAGTGTAAGGATTTGCTGGCACACGGAGCTCCGGGCCTGCACTTTTACACATTCATGGCATCCGACAGTGTATATAAGGTAGCCAAAGAGGTGTATTAACCTCTTTGACTTTTTACATCGCAATCCTTCTTAACCGGATACGCAGGTTGAATAATTCAGCATCTGTGTGCGGGGAAGAGGGATTGTGTGGTTTTATAGTGAGGCTATGTTCTTTTTTGTTCACCGCATCCGGAATGATGAAATCCTGACGGTAAGCTTTCTGTTCCTTGGCAGGGCGCAGCAAATAAGCCGCTTCGTCTTCAAAACGGTTATAGCTGCGAAGGATTACCTGATTCTTTCCTTTCTTGAGTGGAAGAATCACTTTTCCGTACGGAACTTCGTGCGATACGGATTCAGATGCTTGGCTATCAGTTTTCCGTTCAGATAGACCTCCATTCCATTTCCGGCACCAATTTCCGCCAGAATATGCTGTGAACGCGGGGAGTCTATTTCTCGCATCACATAATAGCTGGATAGAATCGGGCAGGAAACCTTGTCACTGTCTTTATCTGTTTTGGTCCATGATTTACCTGAAACAGGTGCATGCTGCAAATCTGCATCCAGTTTCTCTGCTGAGTGGAACACTCCACTGCCGGGACCACATACGTAGGTATCTCCCCAGGTAGTCCCTGAAAAAGCTGTTTCTTTTATCTCTTTTCCTTTATCCAGTGTTACGGTGTAGGTCTTTCCATCCAATATCAGGTCTATTTTTCTTCCTGCTTCCTGTGAAGTATAGATAATCTCCAGTTGTTTCAACAAAAGTTGTTCGAAATTCCAGCTGTAGCCCGTAATGCTGCGGTAGTTCGTATAGTAATCAAAACAGGAGTAACTGTATTGCGGCGTAGCGTTGCGAGGAGTAAGTACGGCATTTCTGATGGTCTTTCCAGGGAACGGTTCAATCTTTTTATCGAAGGAAAGAGTTAATACGTGTATGTGTTTATCTTTGTAGCTGAGGCCGGTACGGTCAATACTACCTCGTCACCATATTGCAGGTATGTAGCCATTTTCCCGTCTCCTTTCTGCAGAAGATAGCCGGGCATTTGCAGGGTGATTTTTCCATCTGCCGGATATTCCCAGAGAGAAACAAGTACAGGTGATTGTCTTTGCGTGTTACTTCTCCCCATGTAAACTCTTCCTGGAAAGGAGAAGCTTCCGTCTGATATACAGCGTAGCCATAGCGGGAAAGCCAGTCGCCCACCTGTTCCAACACTTCTTTCTCAAAGTCAACTACTGCTCCGTTTCCCTTCGGACCTATGTTCAGCAGGTAATTTCCTCCTCTGGAAACCACATTAATCAGGCTCCGAGTCTTTTCGCGTACCTTATTTTCTATACATCCGCGGTCCTGCCATGCTCTGTATCCCCAGGTCTCATCGAACATGGATGCGGCACTTTGCCAGGGAGCATGAAGGGTTTTGTCAGGATAGTCATTGTCGGCCATTACGCAGAAATCATATTGGTCATTGCCCAGCGTCCGCTCACCATGCAGTCGGGCTGGTAGTGGTGTACCAGTTATACAATTCCTTACTTTGTGTCGGGGTGTTTGCTCCCATATCAAACCAAAGTTCGGAAATCTTTCCATAATTGGTAAGGAGTTCCTTCAGTTGAGCTTTCGAAAAAGCATGGTGTGCTTCTGTAATAAAGTCAGCATTATGGGGTGACATGGGCGATGCATACGGATAGTGCCAGTCGATAAGCGAATAGTACAGTCCGAACCGCAGTCCATGACGGCGGGCAGCTTCTGATATTTCTTTCACGAAATCCCGTTTGCATGGAGTCGCATCGTATGAGTTGAAAGAAGTAGTAGCCGTTTTGAACAGGCAGAAGCGTCATGGTGTTTGCTGGTCAGGATAATGGAATGCATTCCCGCTTTTTGCCAGTACAGCAATGGAGTCCGCATTAAACTGTGTCGGATTAAACTGGCCGGCAATTTTTTCGTAGTCTTTCTTGGAAATTGGGGCAAAAGCCTGAATCTGTTCACTGTATCCATTCTTCACCTGTTTACCCTGCCATACCCCGCCTAATTGTGAGTAAAGTCCGAAGTGGATAAACATGGAATATTTGTCTCCGTGCCATTGGCGGAAGGCTTCTTGAGATACCTGGCCTTTTGCTCCCAGGCCTATCACACACATCAATAGAATGATTAACAGTTTTTTCATGGCTTCTTATTTATGCTCTTTAAGAGCAAAGATAACGAGTTCTTTGTTTTTATACCGCTTTTTTATGTAATTTTGCAGCCGATTTTAAAAACCATTAAAAGTACGTTAAATTAAAATGAAAAATTATTTCTTTTTGCGTTTATTCTTCTTTCTGTATGCGCAGGAAAGTGATGGCTCAGAACATTCAGTTGCATTATGACTTGGGGCGTGCCTTGTATAAATCATTGGACGAACGTCCGTGGGTGACTACAACGGTCGAGATGTTCAAGGCAGACAAGTGGGGTAGCACTTATTTCTTTGTCGATATGGATTATACAGACAAAGGAGTGTCATCTGCTTATTGGGAAATCAGCCGTGAACTGAAATTCTGGAAGGCTCCTGTTTCTGCACATGTAGAATACAACGGAGGTTTGAATTATATCAACAATGCCTTCTTGGGAGGTGCTACCTATCATGGAACAGTAATGATTTTTCCAAGGTATTCGGCGTACAGGTGCTGTATAAATATATTCAGAAGAATGAAAAACCGCATAACTTTCAGTTGACGGGTACATGGACCCTGAATTTCTGTAAGGAATTTACTTTCAGCGGATTTGCGGATTTCTGGCGTGAGAAACATTTTGATGCAGATGGAAACAACCACGACTTTGTATTCATCAGTGAACCGCAGTTCTGGGTAAACCTGAATAAGTTTAAGCATGTAAACAAAGACTTGAACCTGAGCGTAGGTACAGAATGGGAATTGAGTACGGATTTTGCCGATCGTAACGGATTCTACTTCATCCCGACACTGGCCATGAAGTGGTCTTTCTAAACCGGTTGAATCATTTAAAGCAATTATAAAATGAAAATGCTGGAAAAATTATTCGGTTTTAACCCTCGTGAGACGCGTGTGCGTACGGAAATCTTGGCCGGAATCACGACCTTTCTGACCATGGCCTATATTTTGGCTGTCAATCCCAACATTCTGGCGGCTACAGGTATGGACAAGGGAGCGCTTTTCACAACAACAGTCATCGCTTCGGCTTTTGCTACATTGTTGATGGCCTTTTATGCCAAATTGCCTTTCGGACTGGCACCGGGAATGGGGTTGAATGCGTTTTTTGCCTATACCGTTTGTCTTACGCTGGGCTATACCTGGCAGTTTGCTTTGACTGCCGTACTTTTGGAAGGAATCATATTCATTCTGCTGACGGTTACCAATTTGCGTGAAAAAATCGTAGATGCGTTGCCCTTGAGCCTTCGCAATGCCATTGGTGCAGGTATCGGTTTGTTCATTGCGTTCATCGGTTTGCAGAATGCCGGTATCATTGTGAATAACGATGCGACTTGATTTCATTGGGAAATATTACTTCTGGTTCGGCCTTGCTGGGCATTATCGGCCTGCTGATTACTTCCATCTTGCTGGTGAAGAAAGTCCGTGGAGCCTTGCTGATAGGAATCTTGCTGACTACTGTTATCGGTATTCCTATGGGATTGACGCATCTGGATGGCGTGTTGAGCACTCCTCCTTCTATCGAACCCATTTTCTTCCAGTTCCAGTGGGAGCATATCTTTACAAAGGAAATGGTGATTGTAGTGTTTACTTTCCTGTTTGTAGATATGTTTGATACCATCGGTACGTTGGTCGGAGTGACTACAAAGGCCGGAATGGTGACAAAAGATGGAAAGATTCCTCACCTGAAGCAAGCCTTTTTGGTGGATGCCATCGGAACAACAGCCGGTGCCATGCTGGGTACCAGTACCATTACCACCTTCGTGGAAAGTGCTTCCGGAGTGGGCGAAGGCGGACGTAGTGGACTGACTTCCTTTGTTACGGCAGTGTGCTTCCTTCTGTCATTGTTTTTGGCTCCGTTCTTTTGGCAGTACCGGGTGCAGCTACGGCTCCCGTATTGATTCTGGTAGGTCTGATGATGATGTCTTCTGTGAAGAAAG
>ENA-OQHP01000054-OQHP01000054.1-human-gut-metagenome-genome-assembly--contig:-NODE-54-length-33733-cov-2.537404_pt1 | contig 33733 bp, 40 predicted proteins | sample MGYA00242563_ERZ504717 | MGnify/ENA primary metagenome ERZ504717 (study PRJEB26092, sample SAMD00036212) | human gut metagenome | host: Homo sapiens | study: EMG produced TPA metagenomics assembly of... | reverse complement strand
TTGGAGAAAAACAATGTCAATTTGGCTTTATGTATTTAGGACATTACTGTAACTGGGAGTGGATAGCCTCAATGGCTTACTGGACAGGTAATGATATATTGTGCACTCAAATCTATCATCCTCTTTATAATAAAAATTTTGATAAACTATTTTTACGCTTGCGTAACCAGTTTGGTGGGGAGTGTATTCCCATGCGAGAAACCTTGCGGCGTATCATTACATTAAAACGGGAGCACCAAAAAACATTTGTAGGCTTTATTGCCGATCAGTCGCCAAAGTGGAACAGCATTCATCATTGGGTGCCTTTCCTGCATCGTGAGACTCCTATCTTCATCGGCACGGAACAAATAGCCAAGCAGGTAGGAGCTGTGGTATATTTACAGATGTAAAACGGATAAAAAGAGGGTACTATCATTGTGAACTGAAACGAATGACAGTACATCCTCAAGAGCTACCCGATTACCAGCTTACAGATATGTATGCCCGTATGCTGGAAGAAATGATTCAGCGGGAGCCTGCTTATTGGCTTTGGAGTCATAACCGCTGGAAACGGACTAAAGAAGAGTGGGAACGCAGACAATCACAAGTATAATTTATATTCTATTCTTTTTTATCCATGTTCTGATGCTGTTCCAATAGATGACAAAATGTAGCTTGATAAGAAATTTAATCTTATCCCAGCCTTTGTCCAATTCCCGAATCACTTGGATGTTTTCTTTTAGTCCGGCTATTCGGTGCGTATTGGAAATGCCGGTACGGTCGTATACAGAAATTACAATGGGAATATGTTGGAATTTTTCTTTGTCAGATAGCAAAATTTAAAGAAATAGAAATCGGCCGACATTTTGAAACGTGTGTCATAAGGATACTGTTTCATCAGTTCTGTACGAACGAAAACTGCTTGATGGCAAAAGAACATCCGTTGTTTGTTACATGGCTCTAGTGCTTTTTTGATAACTCTTTCATTACCTCTGAGTGTAAAGATATCTCCGTAAAGAATATCTTGTTCTTTATTCTTTGTAAAAGGAAGAACCTTTGTCAGGACATTTGTTTCTGCGAAAACATCCCCTGCGTTTAAAAAAAGAATCCATTCTCCTTTTGCATGTGAGATACCTTTATTCATACCCTGATAGATGCCTCCATCAGGTTCTGAGCACCAGAATGCAAGATGTTGTGCATATTTTTTGATGATTTCTACTGTTCCGTCAGTAGATTCTCCATCGATGATGATATATTCTGTATCATGGTAGTCTTGCTGTAATACACTTTTAATTGTTTTTTCAATAAGTGAACAGCAATTATATGATACAGTAACAATTGTAAATAGGGCTCTTTGAGGATTACTGTTCATGCCTTTTTTAATTTCTTGATGAATAGAAGAAGTTTGTCCAAAAGAGAATTCTTCCAGCTATGAGCACAGAGGTGAATAGCGTATGACGCTGGTGTCACTTCGTGTTTGTTCCCAGCAAAAATTTCGGAGCGGAAGATATGCATATTATCTTTCAGATCTTGGTCTTTGTCTAAATATAAGAATCCATATTTTTCTGCCAGTTGTGCATAAATCAAAGGGGCGAACATGTCGGCCGATAAGTCCTTGGAGAATTGTTTATGAACATACCAGTCTAACACATCTTTTACAAACGGACACTGAGGTTCTGCTCCCATGACTGCTGCTTGAATCTGCATACCGGAAATATAGTCATCACCAATTCGTTTCCCTTCAGGACTTATTCTATGGATAGATCCGGTTTGCTCCAGTTGGCTGGGATGATATTCCAAGCTGGAAAAGAATGAATAATGTAGAAAGTCATCGAATCTTTTTAGAATTTTTACATCTGAATCCAGATAGATACCTCCTTCAGTGTAAAGGGCATACATACGGATATAATCTGCAGCGAAGGCCCATTTACGGGCTTTTACTGCTTCTTGTACATATACTGGTGCAGAAGAAACATCGAATGTTTCCATGCTCCAAAGTTTTATTTCGTAGTCCGGCATGACTTTTTCCAGGTTTTCATGCACTTTCGAATTTTTTCAGGATATGGGTCGCCACTTAGCCAGCAAAATGTATGATTTTAGGTATCATAGTTTTATCTTTTAAATAATCGTTTTATCTTTTCTTTTCTTGCATGTTTTTGTTCCAGTTTTTGTAGGTAACCAGTGGTGTGTGCAAGTGTTTCTTCTTCATCCCATTCTCTTTGCCGTGCATATTCTCTAACCATAAACTCAAATAAATCTCTTCGGTGCGTAATAGTACTTAGATTTTTGAGACATACTTCTTGGGAGGGCATGTATCAAAAAGAGAGAACGGTTAATATCGATTACCTGAAACTGATAATGCGCTTCTTTTTCCGATTTTCGAAACAGGAAGTTACCGAAATTCAAATCTCCATGTACAATACCTTTCTGGTGCATGGAGACGATTAGTGACACTAAGTCTGTAGCAAGTGTTTTGTCGTAATCTTCTTTAGGTACCAGAAAAGGGAAGGCCGGAGGGTCTGGGCATGCTGTACAAATGAAATATCCGGTAGTGAACAGTCCGTGTTCATATGTTTCAAGAAAAGCAATCTCATGAGGAGTTTCTATCCCGCGTTTTCTGAAGATTCCGGCATAGCGAAAGGCTCTTTCTGCTTTGGTACTGCGAAAGAATGTATATGCAATCTGTTGAAAGAAATTAACTCGTTTGAATCGTTTGGCAACGACTGGTGTGCTTGAATAATGAAACGGCGTACAAAGTTTCTGCCTGAATAGACGATCTCTCCTTGTTCCTCGTCGAACATACGTGGAATATCAAAGAGTTCTTTTGCCATATATTGATAATCTGGAGAAATTTCTATTTTCATATTGTTTTTTCTTCTGTAAGTGAGCGATACAAGTTCATCAATTCTTCGGCTTGTCTTTGTTCTGAAAAACGGGTAACGTATTTCAGGCCTTGTTCTATCATGTGCTGTCTCTTCTCCGGGTGATTCAGTAAACTGCAGATTGCTTTTGTCATGCCTTCTTTATCGTCTGGATGTACGTAGAGAGAATCTGGCCCGCCTGCTTCTTCCAGGCAAGAGCCGGTGGCAGCAATGACGGGTATACCAGAATGAAGAGCTTCAATAATGGGAATTCCAAAGCTCAAATCGGGAAGGGTAGACAAAAATTTCTGCCTGTTGGTAAATAGCTGGTAGATACTGGAAGGTTACATCATGAAGAAGATGCACACGTTTTTCCAGTCGATGGCTTTTGATAAACGCATCAATCTGGTTGGTATAGTAAGTACGTTTTCCCACTAAAACCAGGTGTATATCTTCTGGTATTCCAGGCAGGGCCTTTACAGCTAATAATGCGTTTTTTCTTTCTTCTATACTCCCGACACAGAGAATGTATTTTGCAGGAAGATGATATTTTTCTCTGGCTTCTTGCTTAAGCTGCTCTGGTGCGGGATGGGTAAATACTTCATCACATCCTTGATAAATAACATGAATTTTATCTGCATCAATATCGAAATAGTGTATAATATCCCGTTTGGTACATTGACTGATGGCAACTATGGCATTTGCATCTTGACATGCCTTCCTGAATTTATACGTATAAATGAAACGTCAATGGGTGGATAACATTGTGGATAGCGCAGAAAAATTAAATCATGGATGGTTACTACGCTTCGGGTGTGAGTTGCTTTCCGGATATTGAGTGGAAGCTCATTGCTAAGACCGTGATAAATAGTGATGTGATCTTTCTCCAGGCTACGGGTGATGCCGATGGAGCGCCAGGCAGAGCGGCACTTTTTCCATAATCCTTTGGGAGAGATGCAGGAAAGCGAAGGACATGCGGTAAGCAAGTGATTGAATCGAGGATTGGAACGGATATGCGGAGCGTAAAGGAAATATTCGTTTTCTGGATAGAAACGATAAAGAATCTCAATCAGGTAACGGCTGTAGTTCCCTAATCCGGTAAAATTTTGTACGGCTCGCTTGGCATCAAATCCTATCCTCATATTAAATATATAATGGTTACGAATTTTACAAAGGTAGGTTTTCTTCTCTATTTTACCAATTGAATGTGAAAATCATTTGTTTTTGCAGGTAAAAAAGATAAAGACTACGTTCCTTTTAGTGCTTTTCAAAGGCTTTTGGTATACTAAATTCTCAAAAGATATGTAATTCATTCTTTTTGTGTAGCTTTGCGAAAAGCATAAGTATAAATTAAAATAATTGTTTGGGCTGTAATGAAAAAATATGATTATTTGATTGTAGGTGCCGGACTGTTTGGAGCAGTTTTTGCTCGTGAAGCTACCCGGCAGGGAAAAACTGCCTGGTAATAGATAGACGTTCCCATAAAGGAGGGAATGTATATTGCGAGGATGTAGATGGAATTCACGTGCATAAGTATGGTGCTCATATTTTTCATACAGACAATAAATATGTTTGGGACTATGTAAATTCATTGGTTCCATTTAATCATTTTATTAATTCACCGTTAGCACGTTTCCGTGATCGATTGTTTAATTTGCCGTTTAACATGAATACCTTTTATCAACTGTGGGGAGTAGTGACTCCTGCGGAAGCTAAAGAAAAGATAAAAGAACAATGTGCGGCATACAGTCATATCGTGACTCCGGCTAATTTGGAAGAGCAGGCTTTGAAATTGTGTGGAAAAGATGTATACGAATGCTGATAAAAGGATATACTGAGAAGCAATGGGGACGTTCTGCCAAAGAGTTGCCAGCGTTTATAATTCGCCGGGTTCCTTTCCGCTTTGTATATGATAATAATTACTTTAATGACCGTTATCAGGGAATTCCTGAAGGTGGATATAATAAATTAATCGATGCTTTGCTTGAAGGCATTGAGGTTCGATTAAATACTGATTTCTTTACTGAACGTACTCGCTGGGAAGACGTGGCAGACTGTATTTTGTTTACTGGGTGTATTGATGAATATTTTGATTATCAATGCGGACATCTGGAATATCGTAGTCTGCGATTTGAAGAAAAAATACTGGAAATAGATGATTTCCAGGGAAATGCGGTAGTGAATTATACAGCTCGGGAGATTCCTTATACCCGTGTTATTGAGCATAAACATTTTGAATACGGAAAGCAACCGCATACGGTCATTACCTATGAGTATCCGGATACGTATGAACCAGGTAAAGAACCTTATTATCCGGTCAATGACGAGAAGAATGGAGCTATGTATCGCAGGTATCAGGAACTGGCCTTACAATGTAAGAATGTGATATTTGGCGGCCGATTAGGGCAATATACTTATGCAGATATGGATGATACGGTAGCTTCGGCATTGGAATTATGGGAAAAAGAATGTAATCGATAAATGTATGAGAAATTGTTATTTGTCACGCAATTATAAAGGAGTAGACGGAGCCGGGAATAAGGCAAAAACCGATATAGAGCAGATTATGGAGTCAAATGGTTTTGTAAACGTCGGTTTACGTCAGACGCGTTACACAAACTCCATACTCGCTTTTCTGGCCACATTAGCAGGTGTGTTGAAACTTCCTTTTTCTTTGAGAAAAGGTGATAGGCTCGTAGTGCAATATCCACTTAAAAAGTATTTCACACTGGTGTGCCAGATAGCTCATTGTAAAGGTGCTAAGGTAGTTGTTGTCATTCATGATTTGGGTAGCTTTCGTCGTAAAAAGCTGACGGTAGCTCAGGAAATTCATCGATTAGGGCATGCTGATTATATAATAGCTCATAATTCTCGGATGAAACAATGGCTGTTGGATAACGGATGCAAGGTTCCTTTAGGGGTACTTGAGATTTTTGATTATCTTTCAGAAACTACAGCCTCCTCTCATTTGGTTCCCTCACAACCTTACGGAGTAGTATATGCAGGAGCATTGAATCCTCGGAAAAATACTTTTTTGTATGAAGTGGGTAATTATGTTCATTCTTATAAATTTAATTTATATGGTAATGGATTTGATTTGGAAAAGGCACAGGGAAAAGAGCATTTTAATTGTAAGGGGTTTGTTCGCTCTGATGAGTTGATTGCTACGGCGGAAGGAGATTTTGGCCTGGTTTGGGATGGCTTTTCTGTAGATGCCTGTACCGGTAATTTTGGAGAATATTTGAAATACAATAATCCACATAAGACCTCTTTATATATTCGCTGTGAATTACCTGTGATTATTTGGGATCAGGCCGCCCTTTCTGATTTTGTTCGCTCTAACGGTATCGGGATTTGTATATCCTCGTTGGCCGAATTGGATACAATATTATCTTCATTAACTCCTGCGCAATATGCTAAGATGAAGCAGAATACTGTGGAAATAAGTAAAAGATTAAGTCAGGGGTATTATATAACAAAGGCATTGTCGGAAGTAGCATTTTAAAGAATGGTAAAAGAAACAATACACATAGCTTGCAATATAGATACTTCTTATGTGAAGTATTGTATAGTCATGCTGACATCTTTATTTGAAAATAATCAGAATGTTAGTTTTCATATACATGTGATTACCGAAGATTTATCAAATGAATGTAGAAGTCAGATGGTGGAGTTTGTTGAAAATAAATATCACCAAAGAGTGGAATTTTATTATGTAGATATGGATTTGGTAAAGGATTGTCCTCGATATGCGGAAGGTTCTCATATCTCTTTGGCTGCTTATTATCGTATATTTCTAGGTAACTTATTGCCATTGAAAATACATAAAGTCTTGTATCTGGATTGTGACTTGGTTGTTGTGGGCTCAATAGAAAAACTTTGGAATACAGATTTGAAGACTTTTGCAGTAGCTTGTGTAGAGGATATGTGGAGTGGTAGGGAAGAAATTTATACACGTTTGCACTATCCTTCATCAGATTCGTATTTTAATTCTGGGGTATTATTGGTTAATTTAGACTATTGGAGAGAAGAGGGATTGATGTCTAAAGCGCTTGATTATATCTCCAAAAACGGAAGTAAGTTGGTCTTTTATGATCAGGATGTTTTAAACGCTTTACTTCATGATTGTAAGTTGTTTTTACCGTTCCGTTATAATGTACAAGATGGCTTCTTGCGTCGCAACGTCGCATTCGTCCGGAGTCAATTGCAGCGTTGGACCAAGAATTGCTCCACCCTGTTATTATACATTATACGGGAGGGAAGAAACCCTGGCAATATAAATCTCAGCATCCTTATAAAGGCCTTTATTTCCACTATCTGGATTTAACTCCGTGGAAAGGCGAGCGTCCCGTAGTGCCTTTTTCATATAAGTTGAAAAGAGTATTTGATCAATTATTGTATTTTATGAGGTTAGCAAGACCTAAATATAGAAAATGTATAGAATTATGTCCAAAGAACTCATAACAGTAGTGACAGTTTGTTTTAATGCAGGACAAACTATTGCTAAAACTATGCAAAGTGTGTTGAACCAGACTTATCGCCCGTTGGAGTATATATTGGTAGATGGAAAATCAACGGATAACACATTAAATATTATTTATGAATTGGAACCTTTGTTTCATGAAAAAGGGATTGCTGTGCGAATTGTATCCGAAAAAGATAAAGGTATTTTTGATGCAATGAACAAAGGTGTTAAATTAGCCAATGGGGCGTTGGGTGAATTTTATGAATGCTGGTGACGTTTTTTATAATGATAAAACAATTGATTTTGTATTTTCCCATGAAATACCAATGGAAGTAAAACTTGTATACGGAGATACTTTGAGGCAGAAATCATATGCTGTAGTTGCCGCAAAAGGGAATATACCAGAAGTGACTCCAAAACTCATGCCTGCTTGCCATCAGTCAATGTTTACGGATGTAGATGAATTGAAGTCTCATCCCTTTGATTTATCTTATCGCTTATCTGCTTATAATTTCGTATATATCTGTACAAACGAGGTGAAAAGATGCTATATATTCCTGTTAATATATCTTTTTGTGAGGCTGTGTATGGGGTTTCATCTGTAAATAAGATTGCTGTTAAGAAGGAGTGTGCACGGATTCGTGGGGTCGATCATACTTTAACTTGGAAAATAAAGATTCTTGGAAAGCAGGTTGAGTATGGAATTAAACAAATAATAGAATACCTTATACCGGCTTCTTTCCTGAAGGAGATGAAAATACGTAATCGAAAACGTTTAGAGCATAGAAAATAATTATTTTGAAATTAACATATGATATAGTGTACGGACACCTTTATTTGTGTATTGTGCGTGTTTATTCTTATAGCTGAGTTTATGAAAGATTTGTTGCTCACATAATGTCTTGAAAGAGTTTGCGTTGTATGCTTTGTTCATCATATTTTCAAGGTCAAAAATTTGAGAATGGTCTGTAGGGATGGAGTTCAGACTTCTTCTGACAGAAGCCAGATTTGTTTTAGCGATTGAGATGACATAATCAATTAAAAAGTAATCTAAAAGCTTGTTCTCTTTTTCCCAATATTGGAAGAATAATTCGCGTGCAAAACTGCATAGTACTCCTTGAGGAGAACTTCCTAAAATAAATCCCATCCATTTTGCTTGAGAAATGTTATCTGTATCAATATTGGCTGCCACTGTAAATAACGGTTCTTGAAAAACTTTTTCAGGGATGGGCTGGCTAACATATACAGTCGCATCTATCCATAAGCCTCCATGCTCATAGAGCAGACACATACGGAGAATATCTGAAAAATGAGTAAATGAGATTTTTCCTTCCTGAACCTTTCGTAGGATGTAATCCGGGATAGTAACATATTTTGATATGTTTTCTTGTGTAATAAGGTGAACCAGATGATTGCCAGCATGTGAGCATAAAGATTGAAAGCAACTTTGTACTATAGGTGGCATCGCATTTTCTCCTTGCCACCAGCAAACCCATATAGGTGCTTGATTGGAGGCTGGGGGTATTTCTTCTTTTTGTGTGTATTTTAGAATGAGATTTTGATAATTTGTTTGAAGATAATGCAAGATTGCCTGTTGTTTCCGTTCTCGACGTATATCACGGGTACTTTTACTGCCAAAGTGTGGAAGTATAGCCATGACGTATACATTGCGGATACCTGCTACACTCCATACATTTGAGATGTCGCGTATCCTTTGTTTAATCTTTCGTATTAACTTTATCTTCATGAGATTTTTCTTTATTGTGTTTATACTCCTCAATCCGTTTCATATACTCCTGGCCTTTTTTGCTGTTTCCCGGCTGGAAGTTCAAGTGCTCAGGAATATTTTTCCCATGATCAATAATCATTGGCTTGACTCCGGATTTTACAATATCTAACGAGTCGTATAAATTACCGGCAGGTACCTCGTAGGTGCTCATGCTGAGGGTATCTCCGTGAATACGGATGTATTGGTAATACCGGCTTTCAATACCATATTTATCGAAACGCTGGTTGAATGTAATTCTATAGCTTTTGGGAGAGCAGTGACTGACAGTGTAAACTGGAGGTGTTGCACTTCCCTGTTCATCGTGAAGCGTCATTCGGGCATAAGCGTGTTCATGGCCTTGCAGGACGAGGTCCACATTGTATTTTTGGATAAGTGAGTTGAAAATCGTTTTTTGTGCCAGATTGTTGTATTTGCCTTTGACGGAATATAATGGATGATGCAAGACTACAATTTTCCATCGTGCATCACTTGTCTGAAGTTCTTTTTCCAGCCATTCCTTTTGTGACCACAGGTAAAAGAACTCCCGGTTACTGTCGAGCAAAAAGAGTTGCAGGTCATTATACCTAAGTGTATACACTTGATTGTCGCCTACCATGGAGTCTTGAAAGTAGGAGAATACCAATGGGAAACGACGTTCCAGTTTGCGGATGGCATATTTCAGGTATTCATGATTACCGGTTACATTTAAAACAGGATAGTACTGCCCGATGGAATCAAGACCAGAGAATGTTTCTGCCCAGTATGAATCCATAGGACGTTCAGTCAGGTCACCTCCAAAGACAAAGAATTCTGTTTTAGGATGTGCCTGTAATGCTTCTTTCAGGTACTGATTGGCTTTTCCGTTTATAGTATCTTGCACGTCGCCTATATAGATGAAGGAGTAATCGTTACGGGTGGTCTGGTTATAGGTATGGAAATTGTACCATGGAGAATATTTTCCGTTGTTACTTACCCGGTAGCTGTAAAAGGTAGCTGGTTTAAGTGAGCGTAAGCGGGCTGTGTAATAGGCAGCTTTGCCGCTACGTGACTGGAACACTTCTCCCTTTGCTTCTATCCGTAAAGTATCTTTAGCCAGAGTGTCGATTAACTCTACAAAAGATGAAGAGGCAACTACAGAATCGTATTGCCAGCTGATGTTACGTGAAAGTTCTTCTTTGTCTCCAAATGTCAACAGTACTCTTCCGGGAGCGTTGAGTGGTAGATAAGCCGGTTCTTCCGGATTACCAAACCATACATGCCAGCGGGAATGAACCCAAAAACCTAATACAAGTAAATGAGGACGGAGACTCCAAGGTGATACGTTGTTTTTTCTTCATTCTTTGTTTGGTTTAGAAGGCAAAGATACGAAGTTCTCCAAATTTATCGTTATTTTTGCCGTTCAGTATTTATAAAAAGGTGAGAAATGATGAAGAAAGAATTGTTTTCCAATGTATTGTCACTGGTTTGGAATTTATTGCTTGTTTATGTATGTTATACATTAAGCCGGCTGGTGTTTCTATGTGTAAATTGGGATACATTTAGCGAGCACTTGACTTTTGGATATGCCATGAGCCTTTTCGGGGCAGGTATTATTTTTGATACTACTGCCATCCTTTATAGTAATGCTTTATTTATTTTGTTGTTCTTGTTTCCTTTACATTGGAAAGAGACTCCTGTATTTTATAAGATTGTACGCTGGGTATTTACCAGTGTAAATACCTTTTTCCTGATAACCAATCTAATAGACTGTGTGTATTTTCGTTTTACCGGAAGACGTACTACGATGACGGTTTTGCAGGAATTTCGGAATGAGGGAGACGGGAAACTAACTTCTATTTTTTAGATGAGTTTGCTACCTATTGGTATCTGGTATTGTTGGCTGCTGTGCTGTTTTATGTAATATATAAGCTGTATCGCTCGCCTAAGGTTCCTGTGAAACAGAAAATGCCTTATTATGTGGTACAACTGGTAACTCTGTTGATTGCTATTCCTTTTACAGTGTTTGGTATGCGTGGAGGTATGACTACCGCTACTCGTCCTATTACCTTGAGTAATGCCAATCAATACGTAGAGCGTCCTTTGGATGCGGGTCTGGTGTTAAATACACCATTCTCTTTGTTCCGCACGTTGGGGAAAGCGACGTTTGTCATTCCTGATTATTTTCCTGAGGCAGAAGCTGTTGCAGCTTATTCTCCAGTGCATTTCCCTGCCGATTCAACTGCTTTCCGCCCGATGAATGTAGTGGTAATTATCTGGGAGGGATTCAGTAAACAGCATGTAGGCTCATTGAATCCTCAGCTGGAAAACGGGGCTTACAAGGGTTATACTCCTTTTATTGATTCATTGCTGGCAAAGAGTCTGACTTTTCAGTATTCATATAGCAATGGCCGCAAGAGTATTGATGGGATGCCGTCGGTATTGTCGTCTATACCAAGCTTTGTAGAACCTTTCTTTTTGACTCCTTCGGCTTTGAATGATGTATCCAGCATTGCTGGTGAGTTGACCAAAAACAAGGGATATTCATCTGCTTTTTTCCATGGCGCGATGAACGGTTCAATGGGTTTCCAGGCTTTTGCCCGTTCCGTGGGTTTCCAGAAATATTTTGGTCGTACCGAATATAATGAGGACCCGAATTACAATGGCGATGCGGATTTTGACGGGACTTGGGCTATTTGGGATGAAGAATTCTTGCAGTTCTATTGTGACCGGATGTCGGAAATGAAAGAGCCTTTTGTCACATCTGTGTTTACGGCCACCTCTCATGGTCCTTTTGATTTGCCTGAACGTTATAAAGGCAAATTCCTACGGGAGATGATCCTTTATTTGAAACGGTGGCTTATTCTGATTATGCCATTCAGCGATTTTTTGAAAAGGCCGAAAAGCAGCCTTGGTTTGAAAATACGTTGTTTGTAATTACGGCAGACCATACCAGTGGAAACTGCTATCCGGAGTATGTGACAGATTTAGGTTATTATAATGTGCCTGTCATTTTTTATGCCCCTGGGCTTCCAGAGTTGAAGGGCTTGGATAAAGAGAAGATAGTAGACCAGATTGATATTATGCCTACAGTGTTGGGCATACTTGGCTATGATCGCCCTTATGTGGGCTTTGGGCAGGATGCATTTCATACACCTGCTTCAGAGAAGTTTGCTGTAAATTATTTGCCTTCAAGTGGCATCTACCAGTTCCTGAAAGGTGATTATCTGATTCAGTTCGACGGAGAAAAAGTGATTCATGCCTATCGTTTCCGTACAGACGTGCTGATGAAGGACGATGTGAAAGACAGCATGCCGCAGGAAGTGCGGAAAGAAATGGAAACCCAGTTGAAGTCAATTATCCAGCAGTATATGCAGCGGATGAACAACAATGAGCTGGTTTATAGAGAATAACTCAAAACAGCATATAAAAAGTAAACCGGACTTTCACGAGGCGAGAACCTCTGAAGTCGGTTTACTTTTATATAAAGAATGAATTAGTTCTTGTTGGCACGTTTACGTTCCGTTTCGTCCAGAATGACTTTACGCATACGCATGCTCTTCGGAGTTACTTCCACGTATTCATCTTCCTTGATGTATTCCAGTGCTTCTTCCAGTGAGAAGATAACCGGCGGAATGATACGGGCCTTGTCGTCAGAACCAGAAGCACGCATGTTGGTCAGCTTCTTTGATTTGGTTACGTTAATCACCAGGTCGTTTTCATGAACGTGTTCACCTACCACCTGTCCGGCATATACTTCGTCTTGCGGATAGATAAAGAACTTACCGCGATCCTGCAGCTTGTCGATGGCGTAAGCAAAGGCAGTTCCTGATTCCATGGCAATCATTGAACCGTTGGTACGGCGAGGAATGTCGCCCTTGAACGGCTGGTATTCCTTGAAACGGTGAGCCATGATGGCTTCTCCCTGAGAAGCAGTCAGCACGTTGGTACGCAGACCGATGATACCGCGTGACGGCATGTCGAATTCAATGTTTACACGGTCGCCCTGAGTTTCCATGGATACCATTTCACCTTTACGGCGGGTTACCATATCAATCATCTTGCTGGCAAATTCTTCGGGCACGCTGATGGTCAGTTCTTCAATCGGTTCGCACTTCACACCGTCGATTTCCTTGAAGATAACCTGCGGCTGTCCTACCTGAAGTTCGTAGCCTTCACGACGCATGGTTTCAATCAATACAGACAAGTGGAGTACACCACGTCCGGAAACAATCCATTTTCCGTCTTCGTTTTCCGTCTTGCGTACGCGCAGCGCCAGGTTCTTGTCCAACTCTTTCATCAGACGGTCGTGGATGTGGCGTGAAGTCACGTATTTTCCTCCTTACCGAAGAACGGAGAGTCGTTGATGGTGAACAGCATGCTCATGGTCGGTTCGTCGATGGCGATAGGTGCAGCGGTTCCGGATTTCGAAGTCGCAGATGGTATCACCGATTTCGAAGCCTTCCACACCGATGATGGCACAAATGTCGCCAGAAGATACAGATTCTACTTCTTGCGGCCCAGACCCTCGAAGGTATGTACTTCCTTGATTTTTGATTTCACTAATGTACCGTCGCGTTTAGCCAGGGTGATGTTCATGCCTTCTTTTAGTGTACCTCTGTGCACGCGCCTACGGCGATACGTCCGGTATAAGAAGAATAGTCAAGTGAAGTAATCAGCATCTGCGGAGTTCCTTCCAGCTGTTTCGGAGCCGGAATGTATTTCACGATGGCATCCAGCAGCGGAGTGATGGTGCCGGTCGGAGTTTTCCAGTCTTCACCCATCCAGTTGTTCTTGGCAGAACCGTAGATCACCGGGAAGTCCAGCTGGTCTTCTGTGGCGTTGAGGCTGAACATCAGGTCGAACACCATTTCATATACTTCTTCCGGACGGCAGTTCGGTTTGTCTACCTTGTTTACCACTACGATAGGTTTCAATCCAATCTGCAGGGCTTTCTGAAGCACGAAGCGGGTCTGCGGCATCGGACCTTCAAAAGCGTCCACCAGCAGAATACATCCGTCGGCCATGTTCAAGACACGTTCCACTTCTCCACCGAAGTCGGCGTGTCCCGGAGTATCGATAATGTTGATTTTTGTACCGTTGTAATTGATGGATACGTTTTTAGAAAGAATGGTTATACCTCTTTCACGCTCCAGGTCGTTGTTATCCAAAACCAGTTCACCGTTGGTCTGGTCGTTGCGGAACAGGTGTCCCGCCAGCATCATCTTGTCCACCAGAGTTGTTTTTCCGTGGTCAACGTGAGCAATAATGGCAATGTTTCTAATGTCTTGCATACTATACCTATATATAATTGTGTGCAAAATTACTGTTTTTCAGCGAAAGGCGGGTATTTTATGCAGGGTTTTTATATTTTTTGGCGGAAACTGGACTGCAGATGCCGGTCTTCATGGGGAAGAAACTTCCGTCAGGGCTTTCAAAGGAATTCTTCTTCCGGGTATGAAAAAAAGATGTAAAACGCTTGTAGTCTGAAAGATTATGCTTACCTTTGCATCCGCAAATCAAATTTATACATTTTAATAAATAGTCAAATTATGTATTTAGACGCAGCTAAAAAACAAGAAATCTTTGGAAAGTACGGAAAGTCTAACACTGATACTGGCTCACCTGAAGCGCAGATAGCATTGTTTTCATACCGTATTTCTCACCTGACTGAGCACATGAAGCTCAACAGAAAAGATTATAGCACTGAAAGAGCTTTGACAACTTGGTAGGTAAGCGTCGTTCTTTGCTGAACTACCTGAAGAGCCGTGATATCGAAAGATACCGTGCTATTGTTAAAGAACTTGGTCTTCGTAAGTAATCCGTTACTTGCTGCAGGCAAAAAAATAAGCCGCTTTTCCTTCAAGGGAGAGCGGCTTATTTTTTGTACCCTCGTCGGGAATCGAACCCGAATCTAAAGTTTAGGAAACTTCTATTCTATCCGTTGAACTACAAGGGCAATCTTCCGCAAAAGTAAGTCTTTTTATTGAATATCCATGATTTTGGTATGAAAAAAGCGGTTTCCTGTTGATTTTTACGCCTTTTTTAGCTGCCATGGAAACCTCGAAGCGTTTGGAAGAAAACGCCAAAGCGTTTTGTTTGAAACGCAAGTTCGTTTTACTTCAAACGCCAAAGCGTTTCATATCGAATGCACTTGCGTTTTTTTAAAACGTACTTGCGTTCTGCTGGTGCGAAAATAAACCTCGTATTTCGGGCTCGTTTTGTTTGAAAAATTGATATTTTTGGAAGAACGAATTCTAAAAATTACGATATCTATGGGAAAAATAAGTCAGTTTGTAAAGGTGGGGCCTTGCTTTTAACGATGGCAGGATGTTCTTCGACCGAATTCCGGGGGAAAGGATGCGGAGATGGACCGCTTTATCAGTGACTGATGGGAAGGATGACCTTGCAGGAAAAGTTAGGACAGTTGAATCTGCCGGCTGGGAATGACCTGGTGTCGGGAGCGGTGAAGAACAGCAAGATGGCAGAAGCTATCCGGGCTGGAGAGGTCGGCGGCTTTTTCAATGTGAAGGGAGTGGATAAGATTTACCAGATGCAGCGTATGGCGGTGGAGGAAACTCGTCTGGGAATTCCTTTGATAGTGGGTGCTGATGTGATTCACGGGTACGAGACCATCTTCCCGATTCCGTTGGCCCTGTCTTGTAGCTGGGATACGGCGGCAGTAACGCGTATGGCACGCATTTCTGCCACGGAAGCCAGTGCCGATGGAATCAGCTGGACATTCAGTCCGATGGTAGACATCTGTCGGGATGCCCGCTGGGGACGTATTGCAGAAGGAAGTGGAGAAGACCCATACCTCGGTGCGCTGATGGCCGGAGCGTATGTGCGCGGTTATCAGGGTGACGGCATGAAGCAGAACAATGAAATCATGGCTTGTGTGAAGCACTTTGCGCTGTATGGAGCTTCGGAATCGGGACGTGATTATAATTCGGTGGATATGAGTCGTAATCTGATGTATAATGTGTACCTGGCTCCTTACAAGGGTGCGGTGGAAGCCGGAGTGGGCTCGGTGATGAGCTCGTTCAATACCATCAACGGGGTGCCTGCTACAGCCGACAAATGGCTGCTGACGGATTTGCTCCGCAATGAGTGGGGATTCACGGGTTTTGTGGTGACCGACTACAATTCAATTGGTGAGATGAAGGCTCATGGGGTGGCCGACTTGAAGGAGCTTCTGCACGGGCGTTGAATGCGGGAACGGACATGGATATGGTGGCACATGGTTTCTTGCATACGCTGGAAGCTTCACTGAAGGAGAAGGCCGTGACGCAGGAGCGGATTGACGAGGCCTGCCGTCGGGTACTGGAAGCCAAGTATAAGTTAGGATTGTTTGAGAATCCTTATAAGTATTGTGATACGCTTCGAGGTCGCAAGGAACTGTTTACGGAGGCGAATCGTAAAGCGGCACGTGAGATTGCGGCCGAAACGTTTGTATTGTTGAAGAACGAGGGTAAGTTGTTGCCTTTGCAGAAAAAGGGACGCATTGCATTGATTGGGCCGATGGCCGATGCGCAGAACAATATGTGCGGCACGTGGAACATGGATTGTCAGACAGACCGTCATGTGACGATGTACGAAGCTTTCCGTCGTGCGGTAGGTGATAAGGCTACGGTTTCTTATGCCAAGGGAAGCAACGTATATTATAGTGAGCATATAGAGAAAGGGGCGGTCGAACCTCGTCCGCTGACACGTGGCGATGACCGTCAGTTGCGGGCTGAGGCTTTGCGCGTGGCGGCTTCGGCCGATGTGATTGTGGCTGCATTAGGTGAGAGTGCCGAGATGAGTGGAGAGTCTTCTTCTCGTACGGATATTCAGATTCCGGATGCACAGAAAGATTTGTTGAAGGCACTGGTAGCTACCGGAAAGCCGGTGATACTGGCTTTGTTTACTGGTCGTCCGCTAGATTTGTGCTGGGAGTCTGAGCATGTACCGGCTATCCTGAATGTGTGGTTTGCCGGCAGTGAAGCGGGCGATGCCATCGCCGATGTGGTGTTTGGTGACGTGTCTCCTTCGGGCAAGCTGACCACGAGCTTCCCGCGTGCGGTGGGACAGTTGCCGCTTTACTATAATCACCTGAGTACAGGTCGTCCGGATACGGATGATACCACTTTTAACCGTTATGGCAGCAATTACATCGACCAGAGCAATGAACCGCTATATCCTTTTGGCTATGGTTTGAGTTATACCACTTTCCGCTACGGTAATTTGCAGTTGAGTGCCGAGCGTATGGCCAAGGGCGGTCAGTTGAAGGTAACCGTGCCTGTAACCAATTCCGGCGAGTGTGACGGAGTAGAGATTGTGCAGCTGTACCTTCACGATGTGTATGCAGAAATCTCCCGTCCGGTGAAAGAGTTGAAAGCTTTCCGTCGTGTGGCCCTTAAAAAGGGAGAGACGCAGAATGTGGAGTTTGTGCTCGACGAGGATGATTTGAAGTATTATAACTCTCGTCTGGAATATGGATATGAACCGGGAGAGTTTGAGGTGATGGTAGGTCCGGACAGCCGGAATGTGCAGCGCGCGACTTTTGTGGCTGAATAGCAGTCAGGTCATATAAAACACAAAAATGGTCCGTCTCTGTGAGAAGATTCAGAGGCGGACCATTTTGTTTTATTCAAGTTGGACGTTGCGTACATGTACGTCTGTGCAGTGTAAGAATACCGAAGCCGATTCTCGGAATTTCTCGACCGATTCTGTGGTGAAAAACTCCCGTCGCTTGTTCTTGGAACAGCGTGCGTCCATATCCGGATGACGTGACAGATAGTCCTTCAGGCTTTCGCTTACATACTCGCCTTGCGTTACCAGCCGGATGTGCGAGGGAGTGTACTGCCGTATCTTTTGCAGAAGCAAGGGATAGTGCGTACAGCCTAAAATCAGGGTGTCGATGTCCGGGTCTTTCTGCAGGATGGTATCAATGTATTTCTTGACGAAATAGTCGGCTCCGTCACCGTCGTATTCCTTGTTCTCTACCAGTGGCACCCACATGGGGCAGGCCATTCCTGTGACCTGAATGTCCGGAAAAGCTTTAATCTCTAGCGGATAGGACTCGGAGCGTACGGTGCCGGCTGTAGCCAGCAGGCCTACGTGCGTTACGGGTGATTTCACCGATACATTCCACGGTGGGGCGTATTACTCCCAATACGCGGCGGGTCGGATCCATGTGAGGAAGGTCGTTCTGCTGAATGCTGCGGAGCGCTTTGGCGGAAGCCGTATTGCAGGCCAGGATGACCAGCGGGCAGCCCAGCTCAAACAATTTCTTGACAGCCTGTAGGGTGAAGTCGTAGACCACTTCGAACGAGCGTGTGCCGTATGGAGCACGGGCATTATCTCCCAAGTACAGGTAATCGTACTGTGGCAGTCGTTCGATGAATTTTCCTAAAATGGTAAGACCTCCGTATCCGGAGTCGAATACTCCGATAGGGCCGGTGTGAGGGGCAGATAGAGGGTACATGGGAAAACGGTTGAAAGGTTTGAAAAGAAAAATGTCATTCAGAGAAATCTTTTGTGTGTTTCTCTGAATGACATGTAGTCAGTACGACAAAGAGTTTCTTTAATTACTGAGCAGGAGTTGCTGCAGGTGCTGCCGGAGTAGCAGGAACTGCTGTCAGGCTGATGCCCAATTTAGTCTTGATGTCGTTTGTAATATCTTTTGACTGAGCTTCGTCAATGTAAGGAATATCAGTACGGTTCAGGTCGAATACGTAAGTATAAGCACCTGCTTTACCTACAGCCTGTACGGCATCTTCCAGTTTTTTGTAAATCGGTTCCATCATGTCAGCGTATGCTTTCTGCAACTGCTGCTGAGCATCCTGCTGGAACTGCATACCTTTTTCACTCAGTTCCTGCAATTCTTTCTGGCGGCGTTCCTGAATGTTCTGCGGCAGGTTCTTCTGTTCCTGCTGGTATTCTGCATATTTCTTGTTGAATTCGTCAGAAGCACGTTTGATTTCGTCCTCATATTGTTTCTGCATAGTCTGGATGTCTGTCTGTGCCTTTGCGTATTCCGGCATTACTGGAATGATATCCATTGATTTAAAGTGCGCAATTTTTGTGCGAATACACTCATCGGTGCGATGAGTAAAAGTAAAAAAGCAATTTTCTTCAACATAATCTCAAGTTTCTATTTGTTATTAATTAATTCGATGTATAAAACAGGGCTTATTATCACCCGGTTGCAAATGTATAAAATTAATTTGAATATCCTAGTTTTGCAAGAACCTCATTGCTTATATCAATGCGTGGAGAAGCAAAAATCATGCTCTGTGCCGAGGCACGGTCTATTACGGCATCGTATCCGCGCTGGGTAGCAATTTCTTTCACTGCATTGTAGATGGCATCCTGAATTGGAGAAATCAGTTCCTGACGTTTCTTCATCAGTTCACCTTCCGGTCCGAAATATTGCTTGCGGAGCTCTGCCGCTTCTTTCTCTTTGGCTACGATAGCTTCCTCTTTGCTGGTTTTCTGAGTAGCAGAAAGCGTGTTGGCGCTTTTCTGGTAATCTTCGTACAGCTTCTTCGCTTCGTTGGCTTTAGCCTCAATCTGGCTTTGCCATTGCTTTGACAGTGACTCCATCTGTTGATTGGCCTGTTGATAAGAAGGTATCTGCTTGAGGATATACTCCATATCTATCAGGGCGAATTTCTGTGCTGAGGCCATGCTACGGCGGCCACTAACAGCATAACGGATAAAATGAGTCTCTTCATAATCATTGGTTTTTAAGTGTTAGAATTCTTGTCCGATGATAAAGTGGAACTGGCTTCCGCTGTATTGCATTGAACCGTCAATCTTGTCGAAGCCGTAAGCCCAGTCAATACCCATCATACCAATCATCGGCAGGAAGATACGTACACCGAATCCGGCAGAACGTTTCAACTGGAAGGGGTTAAAGTCGGTCACGTTGTTCCATGCGTTACCAGCTTCCACGAAGCCCAGTGCATAGATACTGGTAGAGTTTTCCAGCATCAGCGGGTAGCGGAGCTCGGCACCCAGACGGATGTAAGCATAACCTTCACTTCCGTACGGAGTCAATGAACCGTTTTCATATCCACGCAGGGCGATGGTTTCGGATGCGTAGTTGTAGCTGTAACCAGTCATACCGTCACCTCCCACGTAGAAGGTTTCAAACGGTGAACGTTTGTATTTGTTGAAGTGACCGAGGATACCGAATTCTGTACGGGTCATGATAACCGGACATTTCTGAATATCCATCAAGGCTGTATAAGTCTTGGCTTTGAATTTCCACTTGTGGTATTCAATCCACTTGTACATGCTGGCAGCATCGTGGTAGTTGTCTTTACCGTAAGTAGAGTAGTCCTTCTTGCTGAACAGAGAGTACGGCGGAGTAATCTGCAAAGAAGCCGAGAATTCTGAACCGTAACGCGGGAAAATCGGGTTATCCGTAGAGTTACGTGACAAGGTCAGGTTCAGGCTCAGGTTATTACAGTTACCGGTGTTCATGTACTGTCCGTTGTTCAGTTTGATATAGAGGTAACTCCAGTCTTTCAACATGAATCGTTGGTAAGACAATTCAGCCGACAAAGTAAAGTAGTCATCCGGCCAGCGCAGACGTTTACCCCATCCTACAGATACACCGAACATCTTGATTGACTTGTCGGGGTCGTAGTAAGATTCGTAGTTATCATAATAGTTTCCATAACCTCCGTAGTATCCGTATCCGCTCAACATGTTGTAGTAGTTGTTCATGTAAGCAGAGTTGTAATACTGGCTGCTTACGTCGGTCTGGATAGAGTAGAAGGCCGAAACAGAGAATGAGTTCGGGCGCTTGCCGCCAAACCATGGATCGAAGAACGATACACTGTATGACTGATAGTAGCGTCCGTTGGTCTGCCCACTGATGGTCAGTGTCTGTCCGTCACCTTGTGGCAGGATACCGCGGTAGTTATCGTTTTTGCGGAACAAGTTCGCAAATGAGAAGTTGGTGAACTTCAAACTCAGCTTACCGATGATACCAGTCTGTCCCCAACCGGCAGAGAATTCCACCTGGTCGTTGGCTTTTGATTCCAGTCCCCAGTTAATGTCGACTGTACCGTCCTGGAAGTTAGGCTGTACATCCGGTTTGATATTTTCAGGGTTGAAGTGTCCCATCTGTGCAATTTCACGGTAAGAACGTTCCAGTGCTTCCTTACTGAAGAGGTCGCCCGGACGTGTACGCAACTCACGACGTACGATATTTTCATACAGACGGTCATTACCGTTGATGCGTACGTGGCTGATGCTGGCCTGCGGACCTTCGGTGATACGCATTTCTAGGTCGATAGAGTCACCGTCAATGTTTACTTCCACCGGATCGAGTCGGTAGAACACATATCCACGGTTATAGTAGTTGTTACCGATTGCATCTTCATCGTTAGAGATACGGTCGTTCAGCAACTTCTGGTTATATACATCACCGCGCTTCATGCGGAGCTGTTCGTTCAACAGGTCAGAAGGATATACCGTGTTACCTACCCAGGTGATGTCGCGAAGGTAATATTTCTGTCCTTCGTAGATTTTCATGTAGACATCTACCGTTTTTCATCGTATGGCGATACACTGTCTACTACAATCTGTGCGTCACGGTAACCTAGCTCGTTATATTTATCGATGATTTTCTGCTTGTCTTCTTCGTAACGTTCATTGATGAACTTCTTGGCACGGAAAAGGTTAATCAGCTTACCTTTTTCGTTGGTTTTCTTCATGACACGCTTCAACTTCTTGTCAGTAAGTACCTCATTCCCGTCAATGGTAATCTGGTGGACTTTGACTTTAGCTTTCTTGTCAATGTTCACATCTACATATACCTGCTCCTTATTTTCCGGGTCTTCGCGTTCAATGATGTTTACTTCCGCATTCTTGAAACCTTTCTCATCAAAATGCTTCTTGATCAAAATCTTGGCACGGTCAATCAAGTTCGGTGTAACCTGTGTACCTTTTGCCATACCCAGTTTAGCCTGCAAATCCTCACGTTCACTCTTTTTCACACCGTGAATTACGATGTCGGTAATACGCGGACGCTGTGTCAGCTGGATAGACAGGTAGATTTTATTGTCTACAATCTTATCCGCAGTGATTTTCACGTCAGAGAACAAGCCATGACGCCAGTATCTTTTTACTGCTGAGGTGATGTCATCTCCCGGTACGGTGATAGTTTGTCCGACAGCCAGACCGGAAATACCTATCAGAACATAATCCTCATAGTTCTTTACTCCGCTGACCTTGATGTCGGCGATTTCATATTTTTTAGGTGTTCCGTTGTAAAGGATAACTGGCTTATCGCTTTGTTCAGTTGTATTATTGTCCTGTGCATATCCCCCCATTGGAGCAGATGAAAGACATGCAGCAATCAATAGAAGAAGTGAAAAACGGTTTTGCATTGTTCTTTGTTAAATTTGTTCACTAGTTTTGCCGAATCGGCGTTCTCTTTTTTGAAAGTCACAAATAGCCTTACATAATTCTTCGGCTTTGAAGTCCGGCCAGAAAGTGTCACAGAAATACAGTTCCGCGTAGGCGCATTGCCAAAGCAGGTAGTTGCTCAGACGGATTTCACCGCCTGTTCTGATTAACAAGTCCGGGTCGGGCATATAATGAGTAGCCAGGCATCGATCGATGGTCTGGTCTGTAATTTCTTCGGGAGAAAGGCTTCCTTCCTTCACTTCACGGGCAATTTTTTGACAGCCTCCGTGATTTCCCATTTAGAAGAATAGCTTAATGCTAATGTCAGACACATTCCCGTGTTCTTTGATGTACGTTCAATACACTTGTTCAGTCGTGCAAGTACGTTTTCCGGCAATTTTTCTGTTTCACCGATGATGCGGAAGCTGATGTTGTTCTTCATGAAGGTTTCTTCTTCAATGGAGTCCATGAGCAAACTCATCAAAGCGGCTACTTCGTCTACCGGACGATTCCAGTTTTCTGTAGAGAATGTATAAAGAGTCAGATATTTCACGCCTAACCGTGCGGCTTCTTCCGCAATGACATGTACGGTCTCAGCGCCAGCCTGGTGTCCGAAAGTACGGGCGTGTCCCTGCTGTTTGGCCCAGCGTCCGTTACCATCCATAATGATGGCAATGTGTGCCGGTATCCGGTTCTTGTCTATTTGGTCTTTATATAGCATGGCTTGTTGTTTTTCAGGGTTCTTAGATTACCATTTAGGAGTAAATCCCAACCGATTGATGCGTCCTCTGCAGATACTTCCATCTTCCCACACAATCCAGATAAATTACCTCTGTATGTTTCGTTCTCCAATTTGGGAGTTACGGCACATGAGTAATTTTGTTATGTGCGGTATAAAGTTCACTGAATTCTGCAGGGAAGGCCATACATTCCGTTACAGGTCTCCAGCAAAGTCCGTTGTCGGTAGAGCAATAGAACTGGCTGAAAGGCTTGATTTCTCCGTAACCACCACCGAAAGCATACAACTTTCCGTCATAGTAAATCATGGTGACATTTTCCAAATTAGGAAGCGGAAGGTTTTGGGCTCTTGATACCCATTCCCCTTTATTTGCTTCATTTGACATATAACTGAATACAAGCACGGTGTCATTAGCTGCTTTGGAACTATTGCAAAGTGCTATTGTAGTAGTTATCTTAGAGTTATAAGAAGCTTGGATTGTATTAGTAAATATCGGATAATTTCCTTGAAGATTACTAAATGGATTTGCACCAGTTTCTTCCCAAGTGGTTCCATTAAATTTACAACTTTTATTCTCTTTCACAGCGTAAAGCTCATTTTTTACATCATTTCCACCTATTAGCTTTTCAAAAGTGTCTGTGTTTAGCCCTACAAGACTAATCTCATTATTGTCAGTAGTTACATCTAATTTGTAGAGCTGTTTGCTATTAGTCCCTGCCAGGAAATAGATGTTTCCTGCCCATGCAGTAGCAGAATAAGTGTCTATATTTGTTGGTACATTTGGGACAGAAGTCCATGATGTGGGATTGTCTTTGGGCTTCTCTTCACCCGGAACAGAAACATTTATAACTTTTGTATATTCAATACAAGTCGTTTCATCATTTTTCTTTCCGAAAACATAAACCTTTCCGTTAGCATATACTGCTTTCTGTTCACTCAAACTTCCGGCACTGAATGAATTGTCAAATTTTTTCCATGAAATCGTGTCCGGTTCTTGTTTATGTACGTTGATGGTAACTTTATAAGGCTTTCCCTCTACACCACTATATGCATACACTTTAAATTCCACCGGGTCGGTAAAGTCAATAGAGTCAGTTGATGTCCAGATGGTATCATGATCTGATCCTTTTGGTGTGTAACCCAACATTCCCGCATCATATGTGATACTGGTAATAACCTTGTCTATGTGGGTTCCTACGGGGAGTGAGTCTTTATTTGTGATGGTTCTGTTGATTTGGTCAATGGTGAATGGATAGTTAGAACAATCAAGTGTATCTACATAACGACTATCTAAACCATTTTTATCTTTTCCTACACGGTCAATGTGCAATGTTCCCAGTGAAAATCCTGTAATACTGGTTTCTGAGGTATACGTAATCTGGTCTACATCATTGTCCAAACACGATGTCATTATAGATGTTGCAGCAAAGAATACCGCAATCAATGGCAAAAACTTTATTTTCATCTGCAAATGAGTTCTTTTAATTACAAGTTGCAAAAGTAGAAAGTTTTTCTTCGATTCCTCTCTTTTAGGGGAAGTTTTATATAAAATTATATTGTTATCTCCTCTTTATCAAGCTCTGTTGCATATTGTCCTGTTTTGTTAAAGGGCACAAGACTGTGCAAAAAGTCGCTTTTTCAGCATATAATAAGAACTTTTTAGGGGTAAAATTTGTTTATGTCCCCTTTGTATATCGATATTGTCCTGTATAAAACGGTTTTATGCAATTTGTTTCCTGAAAGAACGGATAATTTTGTAATCCAATAAAAACGAATAAATAACTATGTACAGACAATTAATTTCTAATTCATGGAAAGCATGCCTTCTTTTCGTATGTGTATTCTTTTCCGGTATAACAGTGAAAGCAGATGATAGTTTATACTCTCCTAATAAGAAAATAGGAGTGAGCTGGGATAATCCGGCGAAAGGGTTGCGTGTGATTTATAAAAAAGGAGATACTTTGGTTCCGGTAGTTCAGTTAAAGAATATAGGAGTTCAACTTCAGTCTACATCCGGAGACGAATTTAATTATGTGTCTTCTTCCGCCGTGACTCCCATACGTGAGGATTATACCATGATAACGGGTAAACGCCGTCATTGCACGAATGAGGGAAACCAGCAGGTATTTCATTTCAAGAACGGCCAGAACGTATCGCTGGATTTGGAACTTCGGGTGTATGATGACGGTGTCGCTTTTCGTTATGTGTTTCCTCAGCCGACAAAAGAGATAGGTGTGACCGATGAAAATACAGCTTTTGTCTTTCAGGAAGGAATTACCCGATGGACACAGAAACTGAATCAGCCTATGAAGACTTCTATCTGAAAAATAAAGGACGTGTGCAGGGATATACTGCAGCACAATGGGGATTTCCGGCATTGTTTGAAGTGGCAGATTCTGTATTTACCCTTATCTCAGAAGCGAATGTAGCGAAAGGTAATTGTGGTTCATGGCTGAACAATGCCTCCAGTGCATCGAGCTACAAAGTGGAGATGGCAGAACCGACCAACGTTTCCGGCAGATGGTGTTCACCTTGGCGCGTGGCCATTATCGGTTCTTTGGCTGATGTGGTAGAGTCTACCTTGGTGACAGATGTCAGTGAACCATGTCGTATGAGCGATGTTTCCTGGATTAAGCCGGGAGTCGTTTCATGGATTTACTGGGCTTACAATCACGGTTCAAGAGATTATCAGCTGATAAAGAAGTATATTGATTTTGCAGCAGATTTTCACCTTCCTTATATGCTGATTGATGCGGAATGGGGTGAAATGGGTAATGGAGGCAATGTAGAAGATGCCTTGGCTTATGCAAAACAGAAGAATATTGCTCCTTTGTTATGGTATAACTCTTCCACCGCGTGGTGTGCGTTCGGTCCTTTGTATCGTTTGAACAAGCCGGAAATGCGTCAGAAAGAATTTGCCTGGCTTGAGTCTATGGGAGTAAAAGGGATAAAAGTAGATTTCTTCAGTCAGGACAGCATATCTACGATGAATTATTTTGTGGACATTCTGGAAGATGCAGCCAAATATCACCTGATGGTAAACTTTCATGGAGCTCCTATTCCGCGAGGCTGGCAGCGCACCTATCCTCACATGATGTCAGTGGAAGGAGTATATGGAGCAGAATGGTATAATAATAAGGAGACACTGACTGATAGCGCGGCATGGCATAACTGTACACTGCCTTTACGCGTAATGTAGTGGGTCCGATGGACTATACTCCTTGCACTTTACGGATTCCCAGCATCCGCATATTACTTCGAACGGGCATGAACTAGCTCTGTTGGTTGCATTTGAATCTGCCTTGCAGCATTTGGCCGACCGTCCCGAAGGATACCATGCCCAACCAGCTGAAGTACGTTCGTTTATCTCTTCACTTCCCACCGTTTGGGACGATACGAAATTGCTGAGCGGTTATCCTTCCAGCTATGTGGTGCTTGCCCGGAAGAGTGGTGATTGCTGGTATATTGCAGGCCTGAACGGAACAAACGAGAAGAAATCGCTTGTTGTGGATTTGAGCTTTATTCAGGAACCTGTCAAAGAAATCACTTTGTATGCCGATGGAGAAGAACGTAATCAGTTTGATATACAGATGCTTTCTGGTTTGAAGAAATCTGTACATGAGGTGGACTGTCTGCCGCGTGGAGGATTTGTGATGAAGGTTAGTCTTGATTGAGTTATAGTTAGGCTATTTGTATTTACGTGGAGAATGCCTGATGCTTTTAGAATGAGCGTCAGGCATTTTTTGTGTGTTTTTCAGGGGTGATTGCAGTGACGGTATAAAAGATAGAGAATTATTGGTCATTTTGAGGAATGCTTTTGTATAAAAACTGAAATTAAACGGTCAATTCTCTGTTTCACACTGTGGGATATAAAAACCACAGTGTGGTATATATATTTCACAGTGTGAAATACAAATCTCGCACTGTGAAACAAAGAATATGCAAAGTCAAAATAGAGAATTTGTAGAGTAGTTTGGAAGATAGAGTAGGAACATTTAGTAGTAGCTAAAACACGTTTGTCGATAAATTGCAAGAAATGTCGATTTTGTCAATCTTTTATCGTTTTTAGGTTTGAATAATGTCGATTTTGTATTATTGAAAGATACTTTAATCCTATATTCGGGTTGTATGAATAATTAACTTTGCATTGTATAATTTAAATCTAAATAAAGATGAAACACAATTCTATTAGGCAAATGTGGCAAGCCTTGAGAGTATTTATGTTACTCTTTGCTTGTTGTGTGAGTTCCATTGCATGGGGACAAGGAACAAACAGTGTGAAAGGTCACATTACAGACGGAAATGGAGAACTTGATCGGGGTAAGTATTCTGGTAAAGAATACAAACAATGGTACTGTAAGTGATTTAGATGGTAATTTTACTTTGTCAGTTAATCCAGGAGACATTTTGCGTGTGACGTATGTGGGGTATGCTTCACAGGAAATTCCTGCAGTTTCGGGCAAAATAATGCGAATCGTTCTTAAGGAAGATACCGAATTGTTGGATGAGGTTGTGGTAGTGGGTTATGGAACCCAGAAGAAAGTGAATTTGACCGGTGCCGTTTCTGCAGTTACCAGTGAGGATCTGATGAACAAGCCGGTGATGAGTACTGCTCAGGCTATTGCAGGTTTGGCACCAGGTCTGAGTGTTGTACAGAATTCTGGACGTCCTGGTACGGGGGCAAATGTAAAGATTCGTGGAACAGGTACTTCTCCAGTGCTGGTACAGATCCGTTGGTACTTATAGACGGTTTGTCTGGTAATCTGGATGATGTAGATCCCAATGATATTCAAAGTATTTCTTTCTTGAAGGATGCTGCTTCTGCTTCAATTTATGGTAACAGAGCTGCGAATGGAGTCATTCTGATAGGAACAAAGAAAGGTGCACAGGGAAAAACTGTTGTAACCTATAACAATTCATTTGGCTGGCAGCGGGCAACTGAACTTCCCGATTTTCTTCCGTCCTGGGAATATGCTACGTATTATAATATGGCCATGCAGAACATGGGTAAGCAGGATGCTTATTTGCCGGAGCAGATACAGAAATATAAAGATGGCTCTGATCCGGACAACTATCCGAATGTGAATCATCTGAAGTGGCTGTTGGAAAGCGGTTCAGGTTTCCAGCACCAGCATAATGTAAGCATCCAGGGAGGAAATGCGACGACAAGTTACAATCTGTCTATCGGCTATAGAAATCAGGAAGGACTTACAGCTAAGACGTCTAATGAACGCATGACTGCTTTGTTCTCTTTGAGAAGCCAGTTAAGCAAGTCTCTTACATTGAGTTTGAATATCAATGCTTACAATAACAAATACAATGCGCCGAACGGTGAGCCGACAAGCATTGACGGTATAATAGGTTATGCAGTCCGTGAGGCTCCTATCTATGCAGGACAGAAATCTGATGGAAGCTTTGGGTATCAGGATAATTATAGTCCGGAAGCCTGGCTGGCAAGTGAATCGTTTGTGGAGAATGTCAGCCGTAATATAAATGCTTCCGGACAATTGAGATGGGATACTCCGATTAAAGGATTGTCACTGACCGGAAAAGCTGGCGTAACATACTGGACTAAATATGATAAGACTTATCGTGCAGAGACTTATTTTGATGAAATAAGACGGTCGGTCCTTCTACATTGAATATCTGGACATCAAATAATACCAATACCATTCTGGAAGCTTTAGTAAATTATGAAAGACGTTCGGCAGTCATGACTTGAAGGTTCTAGCCGGTACCTCTGTAGAACAGACCTCCAATAAAGGTCTGGAGGGTTATCGCAATACCTTCCCTAATAATGCCCTGTATCAGCTTGGAGCCGGTGATGCATCAACTGCCACAAACAGCAGTTCTTTGGAAGAGTATGCCTTGGTTTCTTTCTTCGGTCGTGTGAACTATGCGTTTAAGGATAAATATTTGCTGGAGGCTAACCTGCGTTATGACGGCTCTTCCCGTTTTGCGAAAGATAACCGTTGGGGCATTTTCCCTTCAGTTTCTGCAGGATGGAGAATTTCTGAAGAAAATTTCTGGAAAAATACGCGTGCAGGTGAGGTTGTCAATAACTTGAAACTGCGTGCATCGTATGGTGTACTGGGTAACCAGAATATCGGAGTATATCCTTATCAGCAGACATACGATCTGGATCATAATTATCCGTTGGGTAATCCAGCCACTTTGGTCCCCGGTACTTATGTTTCTACTTACCGCAACCAGGATCTTACCTGGGAAAAGACAGCTATCACCAATGTGGGTTTGGACTTCGGGTTGTTCAATAATACGTTAAATGGTAGTATTGAATATTTCTATAAATACACTTCAGACATTCTTGCACCGGTTGAAAAAGCAGGTATTCTTGGGCAGAATGTGAGTGAATCGAATGTAGGTGCAGTATCCAATAAAGGTATTGAAGTAAACTTAAGTTATAACGGACGTATTGGCAGAGATTTCCAGTTTAGTATTGCGCCGAATTTACATGGGTAAAGAATGCGGTGGAAGAACTGGCAAATGGGGCAACAGAAGAAATCAACAACAACCGTATTGTGGGACAGCCGATAGGTATTATTTATGGCTATCAGACAGAAGGATTGTTCGTTGATCAGGCAGAAATTGATGCGGCTCCTGAACAGTTAGTAGGAAAGAGTGACTTGAAACCGGGCTATATACGTTATAAGGATATTAGTGGTCCGGACGGTGTACCTGATGGAAAGGTGGATGCTGAATATGACCGTACAGTATTGGGTAGTACTACTCCCAAGTTCTATTATGGCTTGAACCTCTCGGCTTCTTACAAAGGCTTTGATTTCTCCGCACTGTTCCAGGGATTAGGCGGCTATCAGCGTCAGATAGGTTCTTATATGGCTTATGCGTTTTATAATGGTGGCCAGATTCAAAGATGGCAGGCTGAAAACTGCTGGACAAAAGAGAATCCAGATAAATGGGCAGAATATCCTCGCATAGAAACGATGAATATGAACCATCCGAACCTGCAGACCTCCGATTACTGGGTACGCAATGCAAGCTTCTTGCGTTTGAAAAACTTGCAGCTTGGCTATACCTTGCCACAGGCATGGACCAAGAAGATTGGTATTGAGAAGTTGCGCGTATATGTAAGTGGTCAGAATCTTTTCAGCTTTAACAGTTTCTATCAGGGATGGGATCCTGAGAATGAAATTGGAACAGGTGATTCTCCTTCTTACTATCCTATTACAGCCATTTATTCGTTTGGGTTTAACTTCAAGTTCTAATTACTATAAATCTATAAAGATATGAAACCGTTATTACAAATATTACATATAGCCAAGTTGTCAGTTTATTCTTTGGCTTTGTCTGGTGTGCTTGTCAGCTGTTCGGATTTGCTGGAGAAAAATCCTCCTTCTGCTATCTCGGACAATACTTCTGGACAGGTGAGAATGATGCTTATCTGGCATTGGTAGGTTGTTACCGCTTTCAGACAGGTTGGTCCCATGATGATTTTGCAACTCCTCAAGGATTGTTGTACCTTGATTTTGCTGGAGGCAACGGTACGGAAAAAGAGAATTTTACTACTCTGATGGCCAGTTCCAATACAGTTGCGACGAATGGCAATATTGAGTGGTATTGGAAGAATGCCTATACACAGATTGCAAAATACAATAATTTTCTGGCTAATGTCGGGAAATGTCCAATGGATGAAGATACTAGAGAAAAATGGAGTGCAGAAGTAAAAACTTTACGTGCTTATTTCTTGTTTAATCTGGCATTTTATTTTAAAGATGTTCCTATGCCACTTGCACCGTTAACTGTGGAGGAGGCTAATACGATTAAGCAGACAGCACAGGCAGATGTGTATGCCCAGGTGGAAACTGATTTGAAGGAAGCTGCCAGAATTCTTCCGGACAGTTATGATGCAGAAGAATATGGTCGTCTGACAAATGGTGCGGCTAAAGTATTGTTGTCTCGTTTGTATTTGGCTCAGGACCGATGGGGAGATGCCGCTGACATTCTGGATGAAGTAATTATTTCAGGCAGCTATCAGCTTGATCGCAGAAACGGAGATGAGAGTTATGAAAAGTTGTTCCAGATAGGAGGAGAATATAGTCCTGAGATATTTTCTGTATCATGGGTATTGCGGATAAATTTACAAATTCCCGCTATCAATATCTGTATCCGGAATGTGCTTATGGTGGCTGGCATCAGTTTGCTCCTTATAATGAACTGGTAAAAGAGTATTTCTGTACGGATGGAAAAGATATTGATAACTCAGGTGTGTATGATGATAATGATCCTTATGCAAACCGTGAAATAAGATTGTATGCTTCTATTTTCCTTCCTCCGTTGGGCTCTTATCCTGGAACAAAATATAATGATATAACTTATAATTGTTTCCAAGGACCTAATACGGCAGATAGTTACAATCGTTTTCCGTTGTTTAATGGTTATTGCCCAAAGAAAGGTTGTGATCCTTCCATAACGAATAATTTAGGTTCAACGCCTACTTATACTCCTCTTATGCGCTATGCTGAGGTGCTATTGAGTTACTTGGAAGCGTTGAATGAATCTAATCCAGGTGCCGTTGATCAAACAGTGCTTGATTTGACAATCAATGATATACGTAATCGCGTGAAATTGCCAGGATATCAAAAAGGTGATTTGCCGACTCAGGAGGATGTGCGTAAGGCAGTTCGTAAGGAAAGACGGTAGAGTTGGCTTTTGAGGGATTTAGGTATTTTGATGTACTTCGTTGGGGAATTGCAGAACAGGAGTTGAACCATACGTTTACAGGAGTCAAACTTTCGGATGACCCTAGTGCTCCTAATTACCGTGGAAGTGGTTCTGCAGCCTCTCCGGTAGACCAAAATATGTATTATCAGTTTGAGAAACGTACATGGGCTGCCCATAACCGATATTTCCCTATTCCGCAAAGTGAAAGAAATGTCAATAAGAACCTGGAACAGAATGAAGGATATAACTAATTAATTTTTAGTTTCAATATAGCCGGCGGTATTCTTGGGGAGTAACGCCGGTTGTTTTTTTAAATAAACGATTGAAGTAAGAATAATCATCAAAAGCCAGTTGAAAGGCAATTTCTTTGACTGCCAGTTCCTCTGTGATTAGTAGGAGCTGAGCTTTTTCTATTTTCTTTTGGTTGATATATTGTAAAGGTGTGGTTCCTAATTCTTTTTTGAAAAGGCGGATAAAATGGTCTTTGGAAAGACAAGAGATTTCTGCGAGTTTTTCCAATTCAATGGCCTCATTGAGATGTTTACGGATATATAAAACAGTTTTAGCTATCCGGTTATCTTCCATTTCAATTTTGGATTGTCCTTGTTTAAAAAACGAGATAGCAGTTGGAATACGATTCCTCTCGATTCTACCTTATCGCAAAATGCCCGTTGTCTGTTTTTTATAAGATTCTGCATGAGTGTTGGATTGTTGTCGTATGTGGTAGGGTCGGACTTTTGCAGAGTCATGTGCGGGTTAATTTCACATAAGCGTTTGAATAGAGCCAAATCTAAATCTGTTGCTTCTATCTCGACGGGAAATTTCCAATGGTCTAACCAGTCGTTATCTGAGTAATGATCTTTGTAAATATGCAAGTAGTAATGTACGAAATTAGACTTACAAATATTGGTATGGGTGATAACGTATATATTCCATCAGGAAGTTCTATTTGAGCACTTCCTTCCGTAACGTAATATAGACGTGTAAATGGACTGTTTACATTTTTCCAGTTCCAATCTGCATTGTGAACAGCTAATCCTACGTTCAGGACTAATGGGTGCATTTGTTCTACTTGTAGATTCATAGGTATAGATTATTAATTTGCCATAAAAGTAATAATTTATTTTTCGTGTAGATGATTTTTGATAAATCTTTTATCCGATAAAAATCGATATTGTACCAGTAAAATTATTTAAAATACTCCTTTTGTCGATATTAGCCTATAAACTCTCATTTTAATCCTATTCTTTTGGGGCTATTCTCCGTACATTTGTTTATATAAATTGTCAGATAATAATACTTATGAAAACAAGACTCTTATTAGCTTCTTTATTTTTATCCATGGCCGGATTGTCGGCACAGACTTATCAGGTACCGGTATCGGAACAGGATGAACCGATGATGAAAGGAAAGTTCGAACCCACATGGAGTTCATTGGAAAACTATCAGGTGCCGGAATGGTTCCGTAACGTGAAATTTGGTATATGGGCCATTGGGGGCCGCAGTGTGTGGAAGGTTCAGGCGACTGGATGGCTCGTTCCATGTATATGGAGGGTACTCGTGAATATGAATATCATGTAAAACACTACGGACACCCGTCGGAAGTGGGTTTCAAGGATATTATTCCCTTGTGGAAGGCGGAAAACTGGGATCCGGACAAGCTGGTAGCCTTTTATAAGAAAATAGGTGCCCAGTACTTTTTTGCTTTGGGAAATCATCATGATAACATGGACTTGTGGGACAGTAAGTATCAGCTGGAATTCAGTGAATATGGGCCGAAGAAAGATATTCTGGCCGGATGGGAGAAAGCGGCAAGAAATACGGATTGATTTGGA
>ENA-OQHP01000053-OQHP01000053.1-human-gut-metagenome-genome-assembly--contig:-NODE-53-length-34147-cov-1.802792_pt1 | contig 34147 bp, 54 predicted proteins | sample MGYA00242563_ERZ504717 | MGnify/ENA primary metagenome ERZ504717 (study PRJEB26092, sample SAMD00036212) | human gut metagenome | host: Homo sapiens | study: EMG produced TPA metagenomics assembly of... | reverse complement strand
CATATGTATCTCTGATAAAGAAAAGTTTCTTCGTAATTCTCCAGAAGCATCTTCTATACTGTTATAAGAACCGTTTTCAAATTCCTGCTTAGTTAGTTCTTCCATTATTTCATTTTCTATTGTCCATTTATTTACAATATTTAAAATAGACCTTTTATACCTTGTTACAGAGTCCCTACATTTCATTGGATAAATATATTTTTGAAACTATAACTTTCACGATAATTATTATAATGGTCAGAAATAAGTTCATTAACATTTACCATATCTATTTGTTTTTGATAATAACTATTTATACTATGATAAATTCTTTTAAAGCTATCCTTTAATTCAACTGTCTTATTATATGCACTATTTAATGCCACAAACTTCATAAATCCAGTTTCTTCATCATTATCAGCCGATTTAAGACTAGAATATGTTTCATAAACATAATTTACACTTCTTGTATTTTGGCTATTTTCTAACTCTTTTAAGAGTTTTATAAATTTTGACTATATCCAGGGAATGTTACATATTCCTCAATATAAACCGTATCATATTCAAAAGCTATCCAACCTCTTTTTTCTATTAAATTTACAAGTAATCTAGCCTTTGCTCCCAATGTATAATATTCTTCAGGCTCGATATCTTCATCATCTGTTGGAATATATTGACTAATTCTATCCTGTAATTTATACTCCAAACAACTAACTAATTCACTCTTTTTTATTTTCAATCTATCATCAAATAACTCATCAATTATAAAAAGCACCTCAATATAAAGTTCCTTATTAGGTGATGCTAAAATAGAGAAAAATTTTTTCTGGTATTATATTAAACAGCTCCATAAATACCTCCTTAAAACAAACATAACACTTAATTATTATTATAGCAATTAAATCAAAAAATTACAATGATTGACCTCCTCTATATTGACATAAAAAATCTCACAATTTTATATTTACATAATAAAAAAAGTGAGATTATATTACTATTTTAAAATCCTAAATCTTCATTTATAAGAACAACTTCCATATCTATATCATCCATTTTTTGAACTCTATCAATAATGCATTGCATATACGGTCTGGAGAAGAACAATTATAGCACTTGTCACACTTAACAGCACATGGTGTTCTTAGTCCAAGCCTTGCAGAGTTTTTAGGAGTGGCAATATTTCTCGCCCTCCATATAGCAGCTTCAATGTCTGATGCAATTTTATTTTTGCCAACTATATAATAAACCTTTGTGTCCAAAAAGAGAACCAGCCACCCTATTTCCTGTGCCATCTATGTTTACTATAACGCCATCTTCTGTAAGTCCATTAACGGAGGTCATAAAAATATCAGTAGTAAGACATTTTTTAGCTATTTTCAAAAATTCATCATTATTTTTTCCATCTTTAGGGTCAAAAACTGTATTATTAACTGACAACTTCTTTTTTAATTCCATTTGAACCATCGTTTCCGAATCTCCAAATCCAATAATTTCATTATTAAATATTGTTGTTAAATATTCTGTCGCCATTTCCTTGCTTTCAAAACACTAACTTCATATCTATTTTTCTTTAATGCTTTTGCTACATCATTAATATTCATACATATTCACCTAACCTATCATTTACTTTTCCTTTATCTAGTGTAATAATTACAACAGTTGCAACAATTAATATCAAGCCTATCATATCTGTTGTTCTAAGTTGAGTACCAAGCCACAAATATGAAATTATAGCTGATGACAAAGGTTCAACACAAGCACAAAGGCTACCTGTAACAGAGCCTGCTAGTTGGCATCCTTTTATAAACACACCAAAAGATGTTATAGAGCCTAAGACGGTAGTTCCTAAAAATGCTAATAAAAAAGGTATATCTACATTACAATCAAACAGATGGCTATGTATCATAATTAAAAGTGGTATAGAGCCTATTAAATTACCCCAACCAAGCATATGCAAAACTCCACATTTTGAAGAAAGTGTTGGAGATTGAATAGTATATATTGCATAAGTTAAACCACCTAAAAGTCCCCAAAATAAAGCTTTAGCAGATATAGAAAGACTACCTACATTTCCCCCTGTAGCCATAATGAATACTCCTGACATGGCACAAAGCAAAGCAAGAAACTGTATTGCAGAAGGTTTTTTCTTCATAGATATACAAGTGAAACAACATAACTAAAGCTGGAGCTATATATTCTAACACCGTAGCTGTAGCAGAATTAGAATAATAAATAGCCATAAAATAAGAATACTGACAGCCCATAACACTTACAAAAGAGAATATCAGTACAGGAACAATAATATCTTTGGAAAAACATTAAATACATTCTTCTTTTCTTTAGGAATTAAAAATATCAAAATCATTAATCCAGATGCAAATAATCGCCAAGCACTAAGCCATTGAGGGTCAATATTTTTTATTTGAAATAAATACTGTCCACATACACCGGAAAATCCCCATAAACTACCTCCTATAAGTGTAAAAATAATACCTTTTAGCTTATTACTCATAAACATCACTCTCCACTTACTTATATTTTCCTCTGTATTTTACTCCAAAACAACAAAAGGCTGTCAATTTTTGACAGCCTTTTATCATAAAGTGAAAATATTAATTCCACAATCTCTTATATATTTCTATTAAATCTTCTTTATTTACATCCATACGAGTATTTGAAGGACTTCCACTATCCATAGCATCTCCAGCCATTTTATCAATAGCTTCAAAGAACTTATCTTTTTCAATGCCATATTCTTCAAGTGTAGGAATTCACAAGCCTTACAGAGAATATCTATACCATCTGTAAATTTGACGCCTGTGTTTCAATATCCATATTTTCATCGGCAACACCCATAGCTACCGCAAGAGCTGCAAATCTTTCATGTGTACCACTAATTACATAAGAAAGACATTCTTTAATAAGCATTGCATTTGAAATACCATGTGGAACATGGAACAAAGCTCCTATAGGACGGCTCATACCATGAACTATAGTTACTGTTGAATTATTTATACAAACACCAGCCTCAAAAGCAGCTATTGACATTTGTTCACGAGCTTCTTTATTACTTCCATCTTTATAAGCAACTGGAAGATTTTTAAAAATTCTCTTTACGGCTGAAATTGCAAATACATCAGTAAGCGGAGATGCCTTTTTAGAAGTATAGGCTTCTACTGCATGAGTAAAAGCATCCATACCAGTAGCTGCCGTAATTGATTTTGGTGCAGTCATTGTAAATTCTGGGTCTACAATGGCTACATTAGGAAGTATACTTCCCCTTAAAAGCATTTTAATATCATTTTCAGTATCAGTAACTATTGTAAATTTAGTAGTTTCTGAGCCAGTACCAGCTGTGGTTGGTATACAAACTATTGGAGGGTATTTGCCTGAAAGCATCTTACCATTATAGTCTGAAATTTTACCTTCTTCAACTGTCATAGCAAGTATTGCTTTAACACTATCCAAAGGACTACCACCACCAATACCGATACCAAAATCACAACCAGCATCTTTATAAGCCTTAACGCCGGCCTCAATCATTTTATCAGTTGGTTCATTAGTTATATCATTAAAAATAGTCCATTTAATGCCAACTTCGTCGAGTATATCTGTTAATTTATTTACAAGACCGGTTTTAGTAACAACTTTACCTGAAACAATAAGAGCGTGAGTTCCAAGCCCAGCAAGGGTGTCCTTAGCCAAAGCTAAAGCATTCTCGCCCATAAATATTTTATCAGGTACAGCAAATTCAAATGCCATATTTACTACCTCACTCTCTTATAAAAATTCCTTATCAACAATGGCAAGGACTTCATCTACTTTCTTCATTTCTTCTGTAAGCTGTTCTTCAGTAATAATAAGTGGAGGACAAATAAAGAACATATTTTCATGAGAATAAGTCATAAATCCTCTTTCAGCAAGCATACCAATAATCTTCTTCATAATGCCTTCTGGGTCTTTACCAAATGGAACAAGTGGTTCTTTTGTTTCCTTAGACCTTACAAGTTCAATAGCTGAGAATAAACCAATATATCTTACATCGCCTACACACTTAAAGTTAGCTTTTTCTTCTTCAAGCTTTTCGCCAAGAACCTTACCAACCTTATTTACATTATCAAGAATGTTGTTATCAATATAGTAATCAACACAAGCACAACCAGCAGCACAAGCAAGAGGGTGAGCACTATATGTAAGACCACAAGAGAGAACATGGTCATCGAAGTATGCTGCAATGTCTTTACTTACTACGCAACCACCAAGCTGAACATAACCACAAGTAACACCCTTTGCAAATGTTACAATATCAGGCTGAACCTCAAAGTTTTCAAATGCAAACATCTTACCAGTTCTGCCCCAGCCAGCCATAACTTCATCGCAAATCATAAGGATACCAAATTCATCACAAATCTTTCTAACACCTGGAAGATAACCCTTAGGTGGAATAATAACACCGTTAGAACCAGTAATTGTTTCCATAACAATTGCAGCAATATTATCAGGGTTTTCGTAAATAATCTGTTCTCTAAGCTTTGTTAAATAATACTTTGTAGCAGCTTCTTCTGATTCAAATTCAACAGCCTCACGATATACATAAGGAGTCATAAACTTAATAAAACCAGGAACACCAGGTTCAAGAGGAAATCTTCTTGGCTCACCAGTTAAATTACCTGCACCAAATGAAGAACCATGATAACTTCTGTAACGGCTAAAGATTTTATTTCTACCAGTATACATTCTAGCAATCTTGATTGCATTTTCATTTGCGTCAGCACCAGCATTTGTAAAGAATACCTTGCCCATATTATCTGGCATAAGGTCAACTATCTTCTTTGCAAGCTTAGCTCTTGATTCTACACCTAAAGATGGTCCAACAAAACAGTACTTGTCAACCTGTTCCTTAATTGCTTCATTAATTGCTCTATTACCATAACCTAAATTTAAGTTTACAAGCTGTGATGACATATCAGTATGTCTTTTACCGTCATAATCCCAATAGTAAATGCCTTCTGCCTTTTCTACTGGAGTTGGGTTAATGTTCTTCTGTGCACTCCAAGACTGAAGATTATATTTTTTCTGCATTTCTGTAATTTCTTTACCTGTCATACTCATAACAATCACCATTTTTAACCTTTCAAGAATTTAATGTATTTTATGCAAATGCATATTTGTTTTGTTTATGTGCTTATTATATTATTACTTTTGACACTTTTCAACTAATATTTGAACACTTTTAAATGAATACATTGTGCATTTGCACACCGTTTAAGTTATAAAAAATCGCGTATAGCAAAGGCAATAATGCACTTCACTTTTACGCCCAAATCAAACAAATTCATAGATGTAATTGTATCAATTTTCTTTAAATAATTCACTACAGTATTTCTATGTATAAATTCCTTTTCAGACACTAGCTGTGGACTGGCATTATTATCTAAATAAGTTTTCAAAAACTCTAAATAATTACTGCCATGTTCATTGTCATATTCTTCTAGCTTACCTAATACTTCATTATAATAATCTTTTAAAACACTTTTGTCTGAAACTTCTACAAAGAGTTTGTAAATATCCATATCCTCATAAAACATACAGTAAAAATCCCGTTTTACTGCCATATTATAAGCTGATACAGCATACTCAAACCCTTTTGTTTTTTTATCCATTCCATCTATCTTACTACTTACACCAATGGATATTTCAATACTTTAGATTTACAGAGATTTTTTAAATCCTTACAAAAAGCTTCTAAATCAAGTTTATTGTACTTATACAGTAATGCAATGATGCAACCGTTATATTCAAAAGAACAGTAAAGGTCAGATATAGCTTTTGCTGTCTGTTCTGAAAGCACATTAACTTTATCATCTAAATTTTCATCACTATTCCTTGAACCTATGCAAACTACATAATAACTTCCATTACGATTAAAACCACCTGACTCCAAGCTGGTAAGTTGATTTTCTCTATTTCCAATATTTAACACAAGATTTTTAAAAGCATTAGATACATCTGTATCGTGGTTTATGCTTTGACTAATAATAGTACAAAAATCTCTTGTCATATCAACAACTCTTGTCTTCCAAGTCAGGGTAAACAAAGGAAAATTTCTTTCGTTGCAGTACTCTATAACTTCAGTATCTATTGCCGGAATATAAGGTCCAATATTAACAATAAGCCCACTTGCACTAGCTTTATCAAGTTGTTTAACAAACTCTAGTAGCCATCTACCTGTATTATTCATAACACCTGTAGTAAACACTAGCTCCTGTCCTCTTAAAAAAGCTCCCACATTACTACTTTCCATAATATGTACCCATTCCACCAGATTATTAAAGCCATTAAAACCTGCAACAGCCTTTAATCCATAATTTTGATTACATTTTTTGCATAACTGATTAACGGTTACCGCCATTTACATCACCCACTAGATTTATTACTTCATATTAAATCTTTCTTTAATTGCATCAACAAGAAGCTCTACACTTTTATCCTCGCCTAACATACTAACATCAAGCATAAGATTTTTAGTTGCTCTATCGCCTCTATTATGACCAGTTACATACTTATAATAATTGTGTCTTTGTCTATCAATTTTCTTAATCATAGCCTCTGCACTTCTGGTATCCATTTCATAAACTTCTGATATATGCTTAATCTTTGCCTCCATAGGTGCATACAAAAATATATGTATACAATTTGAATACTCTCTTAAAATATAGTCGGCACATCTACCAAAAAGAATACAATCTTCCTTGTTTGCTGCCTCTCTAATAACTTCTGCCTGTGCAGAAATTGCCTTTTCAGAATAGAAAGTTGTAGAAGAGCCATATACAAACTTAGAGAAAAACTTATTCTTATTACCGATAACCTCATCTTGTGCTGCTACAATTTCTCTACTTATACCTATTTTTTGTGCTGTTAAATCAATCAAATCTTTATCATAGTAAGCAAAATTAAGTGCATTTGCTAGCTTTTGTGCAATACCTCTAGCATTACAACCAAATTCTCTACTAATAGTTACAATTTTATACATAATAACTTCCCCCTATCTGAATTTTCTATTAAACTTCTTTTCAAGTACCTTAACACCCCATGCTAAAGGAATACATATAATAAGATATACTACTGCAAGTATTGTATAAGATTCAATAGTAAGGAATGTCTGTGAAGTATAAGCCTTTGTAACGAGAAGGAATTCTGGAGCTGTAATATAAGCCATAAGTGAAGTATCCTTTACAAGCATTACAAGGTAGTTACCAAAGACTGGAATAGAATTACGGAAAGCCTGAGGAATAACAATCTTAAACATCGCCTGTCTTGGTGTCATAGCAAGAGCAAGTGCGGCCTCAGTCTGTCCATTATCAATAGAAACAATTGCTGAACGAATGACTTCTGAAATATAAGTACCATAATTAATAGCAATACCAATAATACCTGCCAATACTGCTGGCATACTAACCTTTAAATCAGGGAAACCTACAAAGTATGCACATACCTGAATTAACAAAGGCACTACATAATAGATATATACTAACTGAACAAGTAAAGGTGTACCTCTAATAATTTCCTGAAAAATTACAATAATATTTACAAGCCATTTATGCTTAGATAACCTACCTAAAGCAAGAAGAAAACCAATTACAATAGCCAATGCAAAGCCAACAATTGTAGTTACAACTACAATCCAAAGTGCCTGCTGTATAAGTTTTGGTACTAATTCAGTTATTGCCTTCATAAAGTTTAAATTCTGTATTACATTCATAATCCGGCACCTCCTTAATTATTAAGAATTCTCTTTAAGAATTCTCTTGTTCTTTCGTGTTCTGGATTTGTAAACATTTCCTGAGGAGATTTATCTTCAAGAACAATGCCACCTTCCATAAATATTACTCTATCTGCAACTTCTCTTGCAAAACCCATTTCATGAGTAACAACTGCCATCGTCATACCATCTTTTGCAAGGTCTTTCATTACATTAAGTACATCGCCTACAAGTTCTGGGTCAAGAGCTGATGTAGGTTCATCAAAAAAGCATCATTTCCGGTTCCATAGCAAGTGCTCGTGCAATAGCAACTCTCTGCTGCTGACCACCTGATAAAGTATCTGGATAAACATTAGCCTTATTAGCTAAGCCTACCTTATCCAAAAGAACCATTGCTTTTTCTTTCATTTCATTTTTATCTTTCTTTAAAATATGTACTGGAGAATACATAACATTTTCAAGAACAGTCATAAAAGGAAATAAATTAAATCTCTGGAAACACATACCAACATGTTTTCTATAATCTACAATATTAAACTTTGGAGCAAGAATGTTTTTACCTTTGAATAAAATTTCTCCCCCTGTAGGCTGTTCCAATAAATTAAGACATCTCAAAAATGTACTTTTACCTGAACCAGATGGTCCAATAAGAACAAGAACCTCTCCATCTTCAATTTTCATATTTACATCTTTTAAAACCTTTAAGTCTCCAAAATTCTTTTTAAGACCTTTAATTTCTAGCAAAGCCATAGCTTACGCCTCCTTTTTACTTTCTTAAAAGAAAACGGGACTATGCTGTTACACATAGCCCCATTACTAATCAATTTTACTTATTTAAGCCGTTATCTTTCTGGTCATTTGTAATAGCGTGAAGCTAGGGTCAAGACCATACTTTTCGTAAATCTGATCAAGAACACCTTCATCTCTCATTTCTGCTACGACCTTATTAATATCCTTCATAAAATCTTCGTTACCAAACTTTACAGAAGGAGCAATTCTACCAATTTCAGCTTCTGTATCTTTATAGTTACTGCAAGTTTAAGTCCCTTGAGTGTTTCAGGCTGGAACTTCATAAGATTTTCAACTACTGGAGAATCAGTAAGGAAAGCATCAATCTTGCCATTCTGTAAAGCTACAATAGATTCTGTCTGGTCGCCAGTTGCTCTTGCTTCCTTAATCTTACCGTCTGCTGCCCAACCTTCAACAGTTGTCTGCCAAATTGTACCTGGAGTATAACCAACTACAGTTTTTGATGGGTCGAAATCATCCTGACCGTCTATTGTGCCATTTTCAGGAGCAAGTAATGCACCACCCTGAGTATACCAAATATCACCATAATAAATCTGCTGTGCTCTATCTTCTCTTACATACATACCATCGGCAATAATATCAATATTATCAGAGTTAAGATTAAGAATAAGTTCTGAGAAAGGAATAAGGCTCATTTCAACCTTTGGAATACCTAATCTCTTTGCTGCTTCCTTAATAATATCTGCATCAGGACCAACAAATTCACCTGTGTTCTGGTCTAAGTAAGCATATAAATCGCCAGAAGAACCAACTTTAAGTACACCCTTGTCAATAATTTTCTGTGTTGCTTCGCTTACATCTCCTGTTGCCCCAGATGCTGATGCCTCGCTACCTGTTGACTCAGTTGTTGCTTCACTGCTACTTGATTGACTAGCTCCACCACAACCTGTCATCAACATACTCATTACTAAAGTAATAGCCAAAACAAATTTCTTCATAATAATCCGCTCCTTTTGTTATAATCTTTTCTTCATTTAGATAATAAAAAAGAGGAAGTCGTGTTTTTATAAACATCGACTTCCTCGTCTAATTTATTCAAATCTTTTTTATTTCTAAATGACTTCTTTTTGAAGTTGAGTACATTATAAAACATTTAATTTTAAATTGCAACACCAAAATTTTTATAATTCTTATGCAAATGCACATAGGATAAAATTTTATTGTGATTTAATACAAACATTACATTTCTATTTTATTAAAATTGCATTTTTAAGTTTGTGTTCCTGCACAAACATTTATTTATAATTATTAAATATGCTATATACAAACAATTAAATTTAGATTTTTTTAGTACATAATTACAAAATTATAAAATCAATTGAATTTCATTAAGTATAATTTTGCAATTTTAATATCATAAAAAATTGCATTTCCGCATATATTCCTACTTCTTACATAAAAGAATTAATGCTCCTTACAACTCCACTCTGTCACTTCAATTTTTATTACAGCAACTCTTTTTAATACTTCTTCATTAAATTTCCAAGTATTATTATTACTGTAGTACAACATAACACATTCTAAACCATTTATTTTTTCCTCAGGGTCATCAACTAAAGATATTTTTCCCTTACCCATTATACTTTGGTACAAATATGAATAACTACAAGCCACATCAGCCTCAACAAGCTGATGTTTTGTATCCATTTCAAAACTTGCAGTATTTTTGTTGTTTTATTAAATCTATTTTTTTACCCTCAGACGCTCCATGGAAATATAAAGTTAATTTTCCTGATTTCTCTTCATATCCAAGTTTAATGGCAAAATATATACACTATCTTTGTCTTTTAAGCCTATTCTGCAACAATCACAGCTTTGCATTATTTCAAGCATTTTGTCATAACTTGTAATCTCTCTATCTTTTCTTCTCATAATAAAAACTTCCTTTCATTTATAAATTTATGTTTGTACTAATTTTTAATATAAAATTATATTTTGTCAATAGTTTTCTAGCACAAAAAAAGACTGATAACCATAAAAGCATCAGTCTTTAAACAATATATCATATTTGGTAATCGTCGCCATCAGACAATCTATAGGCAGATGGTGGCAATTTATATTTATTTTTAAACAAACGAGAGAAATAGCCTATATCTTTGTAGTCCAATCTGTCAGCTATATCTGTTATTTTCATATTAGTTTCTTTTAAAAGCCATACCGCTCTTTTTAGCTTGACAGTTGTAAGATAATCCACGAACCTTATACCAGTCTGAGCAGGAAAAACTGTACTAAGATAAGAACTATTTATGTAAAGCTCAGTTGCAATATCTTTTTGTTTTAGATTATTTTCCGGATTATTTAATATATATTGTATAACCTCATAAATTTTAGAGTTATTACAATTAGGAAATAATTCGCAATATTCATCAAAAAGATTGCATATAATATCTTTATAGCGTTTTTTATAGGAATTTTGATTTCTTTCATTTATACCATCAAAGCTATAAATCCTCTTGTACTATATACAAATCAAGCCAATCATTGTGATTAAACACATCATCTATAACAGCCTTACATATACTTCTAACCTTTTTATCGGCTTTCAAAATATCTTCTCCAGTATTATAAACTTCTTCTATCATATTTGAAATATAGTCATAAATACCAGTATCTCGTCTTTCGAAGTAATTCATTACCTCTTCTGCATAATAGATGCCCGTTGCTTCTCCACCAAATGTTTCGTTCTTTATTCTATTAAACATAGAAAAGAACAATGTTTCATCAAAAGGTTTAACAAAATAATCATATGCACCCAAAATTATACCTTGACGAGCATAATTAAAATCTTCAAATTCACTACATAATACTATATGAGAACATATCCCCTCTTTTTTACATTTCGTAAAGTTGTAATCCGTCCATACCCATTATTCTTATTTCTGTAATAACAAGGTCATAACGGTTTTCTCTTATTTTTCTATAAGCAGACACACCGTCGCTTACTACATCTGTAATTTCAAATTCAGAGGAATCTCCCCATATACTTAACTTTTTAATTTCCTCAAGGAGGTCATAATTGTCAAAAACCAACAATGTCTTATACAATACTCCTCCTCCTTTCAATTAATTAAGCATCTCTTAAATACAATAATCAAATATGTTATTGCTAATTTTTTCTTCTTCAATAAGGTCGACAATTGTAACACTATCCATGTATTTATTTACTGTTGTACATAAACCTTTTAAGAATCCATTAATTGGTTCTGGTTCTTCTATACTTTCTGGTGTAACTACACCTTCCATAGCTCTTACAATACTACCTACTGTATATTGTTCTGGTGCTTTAGAAAGTCTATATCCACCTTTGCACCTCTCTGACTCTTTACAAAACCAGACTTACACAATACACTAACAACCTGTTCAAGATATTTAACAGAAAGATTTTCCCTTTCTGCAACTTTTTTAATTGTTATAACTTCACTTTCTTCCCATTTTACAATAGAAAGCATTAATATAATTGCATAAATTGTTTTTTAGACAGTCTCATTATTTTACCACCTTTCTGCCAATTTTGCAACTACTGTTCCTGCATTTGCACCATCTGATGCAGCAGTAATCATCTGTCTTAATTGCTTTGTTCTACAGTCCCCAACTGCAAAAACTCCACTAACATTAGTAGCCAAATCACTATCTGTTTTTATATATCCATATTCATCAAGTTCCAACACATCTTTAAAAATAGTAGTTGACGGACTAAATCCTACAGCCACAAATACACCTTTCACAGATAATTCCCCTTTATCTGTAATAAGTTTCTCTACGCTATTTTCCCCGTCTACTTTAACTGGTATTGTATTATACAATACTTCAATATTTTCTTTTTTATTTAATCTCTCTACAAGTGTGCTATCAGCTCTCAACTTGCCTTTTCTATAAATTAAATAAACTTTTTTACAAATATTAGATAGATAAATTGCTTCACTTACTGCTGTATTAGCCCCACCTATTACAGCAACTTCCATATCAGCAAAAAAGCACCGTCACATACTGCACAATATGATACACCAGCACCAGTAAAGTCTTCTTCCCCTTGAAAACCTGCTCTCTTGTGCTTTGCACCTGTTGCTACAATTACAAATTTTCCCTCGTAACTGTTTTCAAAGCCAATAGCTTTCTTTACTTTTCCTTTAAAATCCACAGACTCAATTTCGTCATATATTATTTCAACACCGACATTTTCAGCCTGTTGTGCAGTCTTTTCAGCAAGCTCATATCCACTGCCTACAAAACCAGGGTAATTTTCAACTAGGTCTGCCATTACTGCTTGACCTCCACATTGTTCCCCCTCTATTACAGCAGTGGAAAGGCCTGCTCTTGCAGTATAAATGGCAGCCGTAAGACCCGCTAAGCCTCCACCAATGATTAGACAATCATACATAATAGGCTGCCTCCTTAAATTAATAATTATAGTTTTTATTTACATAATCAAGTGCGTCTTTGAAATCTTGTTTCAAATCTTCAATATCCTCGATACCAACACTTACTCTTATAAGGTCATCATAAACGCCTGCTTTAATCTGTTCTTCTTCATTACTATGTGCGTAAATTGTAGAAGATGGATGTATAACAAGAGTTTTAGTATCTCCAATATTTGTTATATTTATGGCATATTTTAACTGATTAATAAAAGCAAAGGCTCTTTCCTTTGTAAATAATCTTAAAGTTAAATACCACCACCCTTACCATTAAACTGGCTATTTGCAATATCGTAATAATGGCTTGATTTTAACATTGGATAGACCACTTCTCTCACACCGTCTAAACCTTCAAGACTTTCTGCCAATGCAAATGCATTACTACAATGTCTTTCCATTCTCAAACTTAAAGTTTCAAGTCCAAGAGAGTTATAGTAAGAATTCATAGGACTGACACAACAGCCTAAATTTCTAAATGTATCGTTCTTCAATTTTGCAGAAAAAGCAAACTTACCAAACTTAACATAATCTTTCATAATAGGGTATTTTTCAACTGTCCATTTGAAGTTACCACTATCAGTAATAACACCACTTATAGAGTTGCTATTTCCGTTAATGTACTTTGACGCAGAATTAATAATTATATCAGCACCTAAGTCTATACCCTTTACTAAGTATGTTGTAGCTGTTGTATTATCCAAAATAAAAGGTAAACCAAAGCTATGAACTATTTCTGATGCTTTCTTTACATCAGTTACATCAAGTTTTGGATTGCCAATAGTTTCAGCAAAAACAGCCTTTGTATTTTCATTAACATATTTCTTCATCTCATCTTCTGTTATTTCATCTATAAGATGAATTTTTATGCCAAGATTTTCAAAATCCTTGAACAAATCAAGTGTTCCACCGAAAATAGAATTTTTAGATATAATTTCATCCCCACTAGAAGTATATTTAAATGTAGCTGAAATAGCCGCCATACCAGAAGATACTGCAACTGATGCAATACCACCCTCAAGATATGTTATTCTATTTTCAAAAGAAGCTGTTGTTGGATTACTTATTCTTGTATAAGCAAATCCAGCAGCCTTATTATGGAAATCTTTTCTATCTGTTCTGCTGTTTCTTGTCCAAAAGCACTTGATTGATACACAGGCACAAGTGTTGCACCTGTGCCTGCATCTCCTTTAAAATTTCCATGTAATAAGGATGTATCATACTTCAATTTAATATCACTCCTTATAAAACGCCATCACATTCTACCTGTTCATAATCAATAAGTTCATGAATAGTAGGATTATCGCCACAAATCGGACAATCTTTTACATGTTCTGGTAACTTAATCTTTCTGAATTCCATTTTAAGTGCATCGTATGTAAGTAAATAGCCTGTAAGTAATTCTCCTACACCGATAATGTACTTAATAGCTTCCATAGCCTGTAAACTACCGATTACACCACCCATAGCACCAATTACACCTGCCTGCTTGCAAGTAGGTACTGCATCCTTTGGAGGTGGATTTTTGAATACACATCTGTAGCAAGGACCTTCCCCAGGTACATAAGTCATAAGCTGACCCTGAAATCTTATAATGCCAGCATGAGAAAATGGCTTTTTAGCCATTACACAGGCATCATTAATTAAGAATTTTGCTGGGAAGTTATCTGTACCATCAATAATGAAATCATAATCCTTGATAAGGTCCATAATATTATCTGCACTTACAAAAGTACGATATGTATTAATCTTAATATCTGGATTCATAGCTTCCATTGTTTCCTTTGCAGAAAGGACTTTAGCCTTACCCACATCTTTAGTTGCATGTATAATCTGACGCTGTAAATTTGATAAATCTACTTCATCAGCATCAGCAATACCGATTGTACCTACACCTGCTGCTGCAAGGTACATAGCTGCTGGAGCACCAAGACCACCAGCACCAATAATAAGGACTTGCTATCTAATAATTTCTTCTGTCCCTTTACGCCAACTTCTTTAAGAATGATATGGCGAGAATATCTTTCTATTTGTTCATTAGTAAAAGCCATTATCTGCATCCGCCTCCCATGAAATAAAGAAATTCTACTACATCGCCGTCTTTTAATACAATATTTTCAAAATCTCTAGCACTATGAAGGTCATCATTTACTGCTGCTGTTGCATATTCTGGAGTTTCTACATTTTCAAGTACAACTAATTCTGCAACTGTTAAACCTTCCTTATATTCCTTTGTCTGTCCACTTACTGTTAATTTCATCTTATTATTCCTCACCTTTCTCAACGATTAAATCAAATGTTCCATCGTCATTTTTATTTAATTTTAATACCTTATGTCCTTCTTCCTTCATAGAACGAGGTACATTCTGACTGGTTCTCCGTCATTCATATGAACTGAAAGAACCTGTCCAACCTCTAATTCTTCTATAGCAACCTTTGCCTTAACAAAAGTTACAGGGCAAACAACATCAGTAATATCAACATATCCATCAATCTTTATATCAGCCATTATATGCCTCCTCAATTACTTTTCTAAACTTATCTTCGCCAATTCTTTCAATAGTAAATCTAAATCTTTCTCCAGCGTTTGCGTGTTCCTTAAAGAAACTAACTGCTGCATCAATTACTCTGAACAATGTTTCCTTGTCATAGATAATTGGAATAATTTCTTCGCCTTTATGTATTCTGTTACCAAAAAGTCCGCCAAAAGATACTATATAACCTGAATGATTCACCCAAGAATCGACTGGACAGGCTTTTGTACAACGGCCACAGTAATTACATTTACTATCATCAATTACAAGTTTATCATCTTCAAACTTGATTGCCTTTGTACGGCAAATATTTTCACAGACACCACATTTAATGCATTTATCTTCAACCCAATCAGGTTTGATACCACCCTTAATACCTATATCATTTTCTTCGGCTTTAAGGCAGTTATTCTGACAACCTGTAAGACCAAACTTAAACTTGTGTGGTAATTCCATAGCAAAAAATCTATCACTAATTTCATTTGCAAGAGAGTATGTATCAATACAACCACTAGGACAGATTGCATTACCTTGACATGCTGTAACTGTTCTTACTCTAGCTCCACATACACCAGGTTCACAGTTACCCTCTGCAAGAGCAGCTTTAACTTCATCAATATCATCAAGTTTTATAAAAGGAATTTCAACGCCCTGTCTTGATGTAAGATGAACATATCCATCGCCATATTTCTCAGAAACCTCTGCAATTGTTGCAAGCTGTTTTGCATCTAAGTGACCACCAACAGATTTTAATCTTAAAGAAAAACAGTTCTTTTGTTTCTGACGCATAAAACCACCTTTTTTAAGGTGCTATAATCTACTGCCATAAAGTTCCTCCTATATATACTTAATTTCTTCCTCTGTACTTACATTATCTACGATTCTAAATGACTTCAAAACAGGATTTTCAATATCCATAAGAGAAATAATCATATAACTAGCTTCTTTATCATAAGCAAGTCTTTTATCTTCCTCTGATGGTCTTGAAGGACTTCTGGATGTGAATGGAAATTTCCTAAAGGCACAAGTCCTTTTGCTCTCATATCCTTTACTGCATCAAGCTGGTCCTTTGGATTCATTGTAAAATGTTCATTTGAATGGTCGATATTCTCAAGAACATAAATTTCTTTTACTTCTCTTTCATTGCCATTTTTTATTCCACCAATAAGACCACATATTTCTTCCGGTCTGCCCTTTTTTGCTGTATCTAAAATCACATCATAAAAACTTTTTGGTAAAATTATCATTATACAATCTCCTTTATTATTGCTTCAAGGTCAGCTTTTTTAGCAACGCCTTTTATTCTATTTACTTCTTCCCCGTCTTTAAAAAATACTATTGTAGGAGAAGACATTACATTATATTTACGAGCTGTATCTGCTCCAAATTTAATGTTTAATTTGCTTACTTTAATATCTGTATGTTCTTCTTCTAGTTCTGCAAGAATTGGAGACATTCTCTTGCAAGGAATACAGCTATCAGAATAAAACTCTAATAAAACAGGTATGTTTGAATTTAAAACTTCACTTTCAAAATTATCGTTTGTTATGCTCTGCAACATAATCACCTCTATTCATACTTTATCAATAGGATTTATATGGAAATGTTATCACACAAAATTTGACTTGTCAATATGAAATTTTTTGGTTTTATATGATTTTTTTTCATTTCATGTAAAAATTACTGTAAATAAAACAATTTTCTCAATACAATTAATATACATATAATCAAAAACTTTTAATATCCAAATCACTTATTAAGCAGCTATATATTATTTGTATAATATAAGATAATCATAAGAAAAACAGAATATTTCATATATCTCCTCTAATTCATATATATATTATATGAATTAGTATAATCGTATTGGCAAAATTCGTCAATAGGCATATATATGAATTTTTTTCTAAATTTTTTCACATATAAAAATCGGATAGGTTAAAAACACCTATCGATTACATAAAAACACTATTTAATTTTCGTCATAATCATCTAAGAAATTATATCTATCTCCATTTTTGTGATAGCCTATAACTCTGTGCAAATTAATATCATGTACACTCTTGAATATATTCCCCTCTATTAAAGTACCGGAATTTTTTCTAAACTCAGCAACCAACTCTTTCATTTCATCTCTCTTAGAGCCTCTGCCACCACCACAAGTTGCACAATTTTCTGTAAATCTACAAGCACATTGTATAAAATGAAGTTTATTATAATCTCTCCAAGCCTTTATATCCTCTTCCTTAACCATGTATAATGGGCGTATAAGCTCCATACCATCAAAATTTTGGCTATGAAGTTTAGGCATCATTGTTTCAATTTTACCGCTATATAACATACCCATTAATATAGTTTCTATTACATCATCAAAGTGATGACCTAATGCAATTTTATTACAGCCTAATTCTTTTGCATGAGAATACAAGTATCCTCTTCTCATTCTCGCACAAAGGTAGCATGGATTTTTATCTATTACAGCAACAGTATCAAATATATTACTTTCAAATACTGTAAGTGGAATACCTAATAACTTAGCATTTTCCTGTATTATTTTCCAATTATCAGCATTATATCCAGGATTCATACATAGGAATACAGCATCAATTTTACATTACCATGTTTCTGTAATTCCTGTATAAGCTTAGCCAAAAGCATGGAATCCTTTCCACCAGAAATACAGACTGCAACTTTATCTCCTTCATTTATAAGCTGATATTCTTTTAATGCCTTTATAAATTTGCTCCAAATAGGCTTTCTAAATTTCTTAATTATGCTTCTTTCTATTTCCTTTGTAATTTTTTCTGTATCATTATCTTCAGCCAATGACCTTTCAAGATACAATCTTAAATATGCTCTATAACCACCAACAATATTGTAAGCATCATATCCATTTTCATTGAGATAATCTACAATTTCGACACTATTATCTCCAGTATAGCAAAGAACATAAACTGGCTTATTTTTTTCTATATTTGAAACATTGTTATAAAAATCACTTTTAGGAATAGATATAGCATTGTTAAAAGTACCTTTACTATAGTCTTCTGATGAACGGACATCAACAACAGTAATTGCTGAACTATCTAATTTTTCCAAATCTATTACTTCTATAGTCTTCATATATTTCCTCCTATGTTATCATAGCTATTCAGTAGACATACTATTGGATTATATATTAGTTTTGAAACTATGTCAATTTATTTCAGCAATTCAATCCATTTGTTTTGCTATCCACTCCATAATAACATTTACTATATACCTTTGCTGTTCTTTTGATAATTCTACTCCCTGCGGTATATCGTGCCATTTCTTAAACATCCTCTACAACAACAAGCTGTAGCGTGCTGAGCAATAAATGATGGATGACCTTTCATAGGAGTTTGTTTTCCATCATTTTCTATATAGCGGGAGCTAATCTTTCAGCAATAAAATCTTCCGTATGTTTTCGGATAGTATCCATTCCTTTATCAATTACATACTGTTTATCTTTTTCCTTTAGATAAAACTACTTCTAAATTTAGATTTTTGTAGTCTATCAAATAATTGCTGATTGGAAGAAATTTTAATATAATCTATATCTGCTTTTTTAGCCTGTGAAATTTGAAATTTTCGCTCAATATTATAAAGTTTATTATCTTTTATAAATTTAGCTCCTGTTTGTTTAAAATAAAAATTAATATTATGCCTAATACATTGTTTTCTTGTGTTTAAAATCCAATCATAATTGCATATTCTAGCATTATCTCCAGATTCTCCACCACAAATCACTTGTTCTATAATGCCTGCTTGAAGAAATTCTTCAATATTAATATTTTCTAGCATTGGTTCATGTATTATCGCCTTATGTTTTATTGGTAAATCAATAAAAATTGGTAATCTATAATCTGCCATTTTTTGATTTTCACAAGTACAATATATAGTAACATTATCATAGCCACTATTCCAATCTTTGGGTATACACTCCAAAAATCTATGTATTCTCTTGGTTATTATAACAAAACTTAAATCAGAACGAATTTTTATAAAATTCCAAACTTCATCTCTCCATTGGTCTGCATCTTCAATAAAAAAATCAGAAGTCATACAGGTATATATTGGTTCATTTTTGCTTTGTAATTTATATTCGCCATTTCTATTCTTTTTTACAGGTAAGTTAAAGTCTAAAGTTTTAGTTACAATACTACTATCTTTACCAAATTGCATGTCTCTACGGTATACATAGCAGTTTCACATCCAGAACTTATTTTTTTTACAGCCATGCCAAGGATTCCATATAGCCATTGTACCACCACTTACTTAATAGGAATTTCATTATAATTTTATAATAGGCAAGAAAACCATTTGTCCACCTTTATCAAAATAAAACATAATCCATAATTATTAAAAGTATAATTCAAACATTTATTAGCTTTTGTTATACCTGATACATCAATGTTTTGCTTTAAACCACTTAAATATAGCCTATCTGAAAGGTAATTTACTTCTTTTTCTTCAGTTTCTCCATATAAATTTTTAACTTTATTTTCATTAGCCGGATAAGTAATACCTCTTGAAGTTCTAAAATTATCTTCTTTTACAAAAGACACATAGCCACTTCTATATCCTAAAATATTAAAAAGTGTTATCACATTACCATCTACAACCATATCCCGTAACAGGATTTTTAACCTAAAACAACAAAATCTTTTTCATTTAAACTCATTTTTATCCCTCTATTGGATTTAATTTACCAGTAACTGAATCCATAACATAACCAGCAATTCTAACATCCTTTGGTATAAGAGGATGTTCTTTTAAAAATTTAACGGTTTCGTGAACAGAAGTATCTACATCATCAAAACCTTCAAGCCACTTTTCAAAATCTATGCCACAGTATTTCATAATATCTATGTTTTCCTCTGACACACCTCTATTTATCATATGTTCAATCATCATATCACTATTAATATGTTGAACTCCACAATCTGTATGTCCGATAACCATAATTTCTTCTACGCCTAATTCAAAAATTGCAACCAATAAACTTCTTACAACACTACCAAAAGCGTGAGATACAACGCCTCCGGCATTTTTATAATTTTAACATCTCCATTTTTATACCAAGTGCTGCCGGCAAAAGCTCTGTAAGTCTAGTATCCATACATGATAAAATAGCAATTTTTCTTATCCGGATATTTACTTGTTCTTGTATTTTTCATATTTCTTTTCTTCTACGAACTGCTTATTATATTCTAAGATTTCTTTAATCATATTTACGCTCCTCCTAACATTTCCACTATATATAATTGATTTTACACACATAAAAATGCTTTGTCAATATAGATAATAATTGTTTTTATTAAGAAAAATAAAACACCTCAACCTCTCAGCATTAAGCCAAGAAGTCAAGGTGTAAAAACATTTTATTCTTTTACCGCACCCATTGTAACACCAGTCATAAAGTATTTCTGGCAGAATGGATAAATAAACATAAATGGTACAATAGAAACTATAACGGCAGCACTCTTTAAAGTATTTACATTAATACTTCGCCTTCTGCACCAGTTTCTACCTTATCTGAGAACAAATCTCTAAGTTTATACTGGAAGTTATACTTTTCAGTAGACTTAATATAAATTACATAATGGAAGTATTCACTCCATGCAGCAACTGCAAAGAACAAACCGATTGATGCAAGGGCAGCCTTTGAAAGAGGAAGAACAATCTTCACAAATATACCCATCGGCGTACATCCATCTATTTCAGCAGCTTCAAACAATGAAACAGGCAACTGTTCAAAGAAACTTCTCATAAGTACAAGATTGTATACATTCATACTCATAGGTAACATTACTGACCAAAGAGAGTCTAAAAGACCAATTTTCTTCATTACCAAGAATGTTGGAATAAGACCACCATTAAATATCATAGTGAAAAGCAATAAATAACTGAAAAGCTTAACACCTGGCATATTCTTTTGAATAAGTACATATGCACCCAAAGTAGAAATTAATAAGCCTAAGAAAGTTGTTACAACAGTTGTATAAATGAATAGGAATGGTCGACTCAAGTTAGGGTCTGTGACAATTCTCTTATAACCAATGAGATTAAATTCTGATGGCCACAATTTTAAAACCGTAAACTGTTTCATTTACCAAAGAATCTGAAAAGATTTTCCAAATTGGAACAATCATACAAACCATTAATAAACATAAAAAATAATGAATTGAATACTACGAACCAAGAACGAGCCGCATATTCTTTTTTGAACAAGTTAAATTTCTTTGTCATTTAAGTCTCGCACTCCTTCCTATACGATACCGTAACCTCTAACCTTTTTACTGATAATATCAGACGCAGTAACAAGGATAAGAGAAATTACAGATTTAAACAAACCGATTGCTGTTGAATAACCATAGTCATTACCAACAATACCAACACGATATGTATAAGTCTGAATAACATCAGATACATCGTAAACAAGAGAGTTATAAAGTACAAAAACTGACTCGAATACATTCATTACCTTTGCAAGGTTAAGTATAAATACAACAAGAATTGTATTCATAATAGCAGGAATTGTAATATTCCAAATCTGCTGTAATCTATTTGCACCATCAATTTCAGCAGCCTCGTAAAGGTCTGGAGAAATACCAGATAAGGCAGCTAAATAAATAATCGTACCCCAACCTGTTTCTTTCCAACGGTTCATAATGTACCATACAGCTCTCCAACACTTACTTTCAGTAAGGAAGTCAATAGGTTTATCTAATATACCAACTTTACATAAAAGTGCATTAATGAAACCCATATTTGCTGTATCCTGACCAGTTGCATCAGTACCTGCTGATAAAATCAACATAAAGATAGAAGCAGCAACTACCCAAGAAAGGAAATGAGGAAGATAAAGTACAGTTTGTACAATCTTCTTACTACATTGGTGTTGAAGTTCATTAAGTAAAAGTGCAATAACAACAGTAAGAACTGTAGCTAAAATCAAGTTTACAATACTTAATACAAGTGTATTTCTGAGAGCTCCAATAAATGGGTCAGCTCCAAAAAGTCTTTTAAAATTGCCTAAACCTGTAGAATAATCAGGTCCTAAGCGAAGTGTAATCTGCTTTAATTTGTATGTAGAGAAAGCATATCTAACACCAAGCATTGGCCAATAGAAGAATATGAACAAGACTAATGCAACAGGAATGAACATAAGATAGAAATATCTATATTGCCACATTCTTTCAAAAACACTAGGCTCTCTTACAACAATACTATCATAATCAATAGTATCTTTTTGATTAACTTTTGCCATCTAAAACCATCCTTTCGTTAAATTAGTGTTAATTACCCTGAGTAGATTTATTTTCTACTGCATCTGCAGCTTCTTGAGCCTTAGCCTCTTCAGCTAAATTTTCCTCACTATTTAAGTCTTCAAGTATGGCATTTACATAGTAGCCACCCTTTTCTTCGTAATACTTGAAAGCCTCATCAATAGAAGTCTTGCCTGTTACTGCATTAGCAACAACCACATTTTTAACTACATTAAGGTCAGCTAAGTTTTCAGAAATTGTATCTGTTACCTTAGGAACTGTAGCAAACTGGCGTTTTTTCTCTGTATGTATTAATAGAGTCTGTAATTCTTGAATCAAACTTGAATGGGTCATCCCACTTTGTAATTGAAAGTTCAGCATCATACAAAGCCTTTTCAAAATCTGATTTAGGGTCAGACATCTGTTTCTTAACCTTATAGTTGCCATTTTCATCAACAGTATAATGAACATCCTTTACACCATGTGTAAACAACATCTGACCTTCGCCACCGTCATGAGAATACATAATAACATGTTCAAAAATAGCAGCCTTATTAGGAGCATATATTGACATAGCAAGTGCTGTAGGAACACGCTCTGTGTAGCCACCAGTTTCTTCAATAGCTGGAATAGCCTTCATATTACCCTGACCACTAAGTGATTTATCAAGTTTCATACCCCACTTACCAGCCAATAATTAAAGGCACCAACAAGACCTGAGCCAAGCTTATCTCTACAAGTAGAAGTTTTATTTGTGACAACTTCTGCATCTAAAAGACCTTCTTGATACACATCTCTTAATCTCTGTACAGCCTCTCTCATTTCAGGCTGAGAGAAACCATCAACATACTTACCAGTTGTTTCATCTTTATAGAAATCTGGATTTGCATCTTGATAAAATTCTCTAAGATAAAGGTCATATGGTGTTTCTGTGTTAAGAAGACCAGCTGCAGTAATTGGAATAGTACCATTACCTCTCTTCTTAAATGCTCTTAACATATTAATAAATTCATCATAATTCTTTGGAGCATCAAGACCAGCTTCTTTTAACCAATCTTCTCTTACATATGTAACTGTACCGTTACCAGCTGACATTGGGAAACCATAAAGCTGACCATTAATCTTTAATGCATCAACATACTGTTCATCAATAATCTTCTTACAATTAGAAGTTGAGTTGTTCCACGCATCTGTCATATCCCACAACGCACCTGAGTTTGCAAGTTCTGGATAATATGTAGAGCCCATTTCAATAAGGTCAGCCGGTTCTTCACTAGCGAATGCAAGTGTAACCTTTTCATAATACTTTGCATGGTCTGGTTTTTCAACAGACAAGCCAATTCCGGTTTGCTTTTTAAATTCGTCACAGAAATTAGACAAACCATTTTCTGGTAAAACAACTGTATCAGCCATCATTGAAATCTGCTGAGGTAAGTCATTAGGGTCGCCACCTTCAAGTGTAAAGTCCTTACCTTCTGAGCCATTACAACCTGATAAACCGGAAACCATAAGAACAGACAAGCCCATAGCCATAGCACGCTTAAATAAGTTCTTTTTCATGGAAATCCTCCTTAAATAATAAAATTTATAAATTTGTATGATTTAATTACATAACAATTATTTTCATCACAAATATACAACACACATTATATATAAGCCGTATCACACCTGACAAAACAAACATACAACACATATTGTTTATTGTCATTTTTACCAACGAAAACAAATGTTTAAGTCAACTTAAACCCTACTTATCAATTTTTGTAAGAAATTATACCATAATCTTAACTTAATTGCAATGTATTTTTTAATATTTTTAAGCAATTTAAACAACTTTTTTAATAAAAATATTAATTTAACAGTACATTTTTTCAAATTTTTCAAATCAAAATATAATTTTTATACAGATATACCGCTTTTGTAGAATATTTAAAAACTATTTTTATGATTTTTATTGTTAAAATTATACATATTCAGTATATCCGACCATTTCTTACATAATAAAAAAGCCGGCTAAGCCGACTTTTTTCATCAAAATTTTTATTTATTATTCAAGACAATCTTTAATTGAAAGGTTAATTCTACCCTTGTCATCAATTTCGATAACCTTAACCTTAACAACATCGCCTTCCTTAACAACATCTTCAACCTTTGCAACTCTTTCCTTTGCAAGTTTAGAGATATGAACAAGACCTTCTTTTTCTGGAGCAATTTCAACAAAAGCACCGAACTGCATAATTCTTGTAACAGTACCTGTGTAAATCTGTCCAACTTCTGGGTCTTCAGCAATACACTTAATCATGCTTACAGCCTTAGCTATTGCATCTGCATTTGGAGAAGATACATAAATCTTACCGCCATCTTCTGTATCAATCTTGTCTACACCAGATTCTTCAAGAATTCTGTTAATAACCTTACCCTTAGAGCCAATAACTTCTGCCATCTTGTCTGGGTTAATCTGAACAAATTCAATTTTTGGAGCATATTCTGAAAGCTGTTTTCTAGGTTCAGCAATAGCTTAAGCATTACTTCGTTAAGATATATGTTCTAGCCTTATGAGTATTCTCAATAGCACCCTTAATAATTTCTGGTGTAAGACCTTGAATCTTCATATCCATCTGAATAGCTGTAATACCCTTTTCAGTACCAGCTACCTTAAAGTCCATATCTCCGAAGAAATCTTCAAGACCCTGAATATCTGTAAGAAGAATGAAATCATCATCAGTATCGCCAGTAACAAGACCACAAGAGATACCTGCAACAGGTCTCTTAATAGGAACACCTGCAGCCATAAGTGAAAGTGTAGAACCACAAACACTAGCCTGAGATGTAGAACCATTAGAACTTAATACTTCAGACACAAGACGAAGTGAATATGGGAATTCTTCTTCTGAAGGAATAACCGGTCTTAAAGCTCTTTCAGCAAGTGCACCATGACCAATTTCTCGTCTACCAGGGCTTCTGCTTGGCTTAGCTTCACCTACAGAGAAACCTGGGAAGTTATAGTGGTGCATATATCTCTTAGTTGTTTCATTTGCATCAAGACCATCAATCTTCTGAGCTTCAGCAATTGAACCAATAGTAGTTACAGTTAATACCTGAGTCTGACCTCTCTTGAAAAGAGCTGAACCATGAGTCTTGGAAGAATATCAACTTCTGCAGAAAGTGGTCTGATTTCATTTAACTGTCTACCATCTGGACGCTTATGATTTCTAAGAATCATTCGTCTAACAGTTTCTTTTTCATATTTATAAATAGCTTCGTCTATATCAGCCTGGAACTGTTCTTCATCGTCATTACCAAACTTTTCGAAGAGTAAATCAAAAATTTCAGCAGTAATTTCTGAAATTCTTTCATCTCTAACCTGCTTTAAGTCAGTAAATACAGTTTCTTCCATTCTTGCATCTGTAATATGTGCCTTAATAGCTTCGTACAAGTCGTGGTCTACAACATGTTCTTCATAAGAATGCTTTGGCTTACCATTTTCTTCAACAATCTTATCAATAAACTTACAGATTTCTACATTCTGCTGATGACCAAACATGATAGCATTGTACATTTCTTCATCAGTTACTTCATTAGCACCTGCTTCAATCATCATAACCTTGTCCTTAGTAGAAGAAACAGTTAACGCCATCTGGCTCTTTTCTCTCTGTTCTACTGTAGGGTTAATAATATATTCTCCATCAATCATACCAACAGAAACTGATGCTGTTGGGCCATAGAAAGGAATATCAGAAATTGAAAGTGCAATAGATGAACCTAACATAGCACAAATTTCTGGCTGATTATCCTGTTCTACACAAAGTACCATAGCATTGATAGAAACATCATTTCTATAATCTTTAGGGAAAAGTGGTCTAATAGGTCTATCAATAACTCTAGCTGTTAAAATAGCCTTTTCTGAAGGTCTACCTTCTCTCTTATTGAAACCACCAGGAATTTTACCCACAGAATACATCTTTTCTTCATAATCAATTGAAAGAGGGAAGAAGTCAATACCTGCTCTTGGTTTTTCTGATGCTGTAGCTGTAACAAGTACAACTGTATCGCCGTATCTTACAATACATTCGCCGTTGGCAAGTTCAGCAACCTTGCCTATTTCTACAGATAATTCTCTGCCGGCTAAATCCATTTTATAAACTTTGCTCATAAAATATCCTCCTTAAAAATATATTTATATGTTAAGGCAGGATGCAATTAGCTTAAAAATTCATTCAATGTCTTAAATAAATTTTTAAACTAAAAATATCGCTTTTCCTGCCGAAACCACAATATAATAATTTTCATTTTTTCATAAAAAGGGGGCGTAGTTTTCCTACGCCCCAAAACTTCGTCAATAAAACTTAAAGCTATGCGAAGCTAGGAAAATAGAAATTACTTTCTTAAACCTAAAGCTGCAATAAGTTCACGATACTTAACGATGTCCTTAGCCTTGATGTAGTTTAAAAGACCCTTTCTCTGACCTACCATCATAAGAAGACCTCTTCTTGAATGGTGATCCTTCTTGTGTTCCTTTAAGTGTTCAGTTAAGTGGTTAATTCTTGCTGTTAAAAGAGCAACCTGTACTTCTGGAGAACCAGTATCTTCAGGGTTTCTACCAAACTTGCAATAATTTCTTTCTTGTCCATTTTAAAATCCTCCATATAAAATATAATTAACTCCTGATATTAAGAAAAGGTTCGGATAAGCCAAATTCTGAATATCGGATACAGACATTATTATAATACCATACACCAATATATATTGCAAGTCCTTTTTAGAAAAATTCAAATTTAAGTTATTTTTCAATAAGACTCATTATTTTGTCTGATTTGTAGTTGTTTCGGTAGAATTTTCTTTAGCCTCTTTGTTTTTCATTCCACTATTATTTTCTCTATTTTCTCCTCTGGGTCCACCAAGTCCACCATCAGTACCTCTTTCAGCCCTTACCTCTCCAGTATCTGTAATACTTGTAATATTTGATGTAGGAGTAAAAGTACAAAGTTTTTCAGCACCTGTTATTGTGCCAGAACTATAATAACCGTTTGCACATTCTCCTGTTATTGTTCCACCTACAGAAACAGTATATTTTCTATTTTTTAAGATATTGCTATTTGAAATAACTATATTTTGAAAATCTTTTGTAGGTTTATACGCACAAATTAATTTACCACTCTCATCTGTTATACTAATCAAGGTATTTGCTTTTTGAATTTCAGTAAAATATAAATTAAGAGTTGACTTATTATCATTTGCTGTTATCGCCTGAACCATACCAGAACTACCTGCAGCAACAAGTGTACCACCTGTAATTGTTGCTGTATGGTCATAATCTAAAGCACCATCTCCATTACTTGTAGGTCCATCTACTAAAACAGTACCACCTGTCATAGTAATACTACCATTAGAATCAAGGCCATCTCCTCTAGCATTTACATATGTTGTACCACCTGTAATATTAAGTAAACCGTTACTATCATTTACATTTATGCCGTCATCTGATGCTACTACACTAATATCTCCACCCTCAATATTTATATTAACACCTTCAAGCCCTTCATAACTCTTTGTATATCTATAGTTCCGCCTGTAATTGTAAGCTCTGTGTCTGAGTGTATTCCGTCATCTCCGGATAAAGCAGTAATTTTACCGTCACTTATTTTTATAACTCCACCAGCATGTAATGTATCGTCTGCACAATCTAAATTAAAAGTGCCAGAAGTAATTGTTAAATTTCCACCTGCTTTAAGTCCTTTTGTACTTACACTTTCTTCTTCAGATGTTGTTTCGCTGTTTTCTTCTTTTTTCTCATTATCATTCTTTTTCTCGGTATTATTATTCTCAGGCATTTTTGGCAACTGACCATTTTCCATTTTCGGTGGTTCAGGTATTTTCTCCGTTATCATCAGGAGCGTCATACCCTCTCCCCTTATCTCCATCAGTCTTGGGCCACCTCCAAAACCTTCATTATGTGTCTTTGTAGATTTTCATTACCTCCACCAGAAATAACAGTAAAATCTCCTTCATTTATTGTTAAATTTGTTTCAGCTTGAATAGCATCTTCTCCTGATGTAATATTAAATGCACCTCCATCAATCAATATATAACCTTTTTCTTCACTTTTATCGTTATTTGATTTGATACCATCTGCTCCACTTGTAATAGTTATTTTACCATCTTTTACTGTTAAAGAATCTTTACCCTGTATACCATCGTTGTCTGAAGTAATATTTATAGTACCATTTTCTATCACTAAATCATCCTTTGATTTAATACCATCATTTTCATTTGCTGTAATTTTAAGTGAACCTGTACCAGCAATTACAAGATTATCTTGAGCGTAAATAGCTGAATTTTCCTTTTCAACATTTGTTGCTGTATCTGTTAATGTATTTGTTGACTTATCTGCCAAATATACAACTGTAGTTCCTGATTGTTTTGAATAAATTGGAGCTGATGTTGAACAATTTATATTTGCATTATCTAATATAAGAGTTACTGTATCATCCTTACCTGCATTTACAATTATTTGTCCGTTATTAAGTGTACCTGTAATCCTATAAGTACCTGCAGACTTAATTGTAATTGTTGAATTTTTTACATCAACATTAGCACTATTAGACTGTGCTGTACTTCCTTTAAGAGAAATTGTTTTACTATTATCTATTGAATAAGAATATTCTAAATTTGTATCTTCAGCATAAGTACAACTTGTTGCACCAATAGAACATACCATACAAGCTATAACTGTAACAGCCAAATTATTTTTTTCTTCATATTTTCTACCTCCTTTGATTTTGTAAGCGTATAATAACCCTAAAAAATCAAAAGGTCAATAGGTTTTTCCGTACTTTAATTGTTCTCTAATTATTTTATAATTTAGGTCAAAAAAAGACTGCTGAAACCAGCAGTCTAAGAATTTAATATTACTTTAAATCATCTTCTGAAACGATTTTTGCATCGCCCCAAAGTCTTTCGAGATTATAAAAATCTCTATCTTCTTTATTAAACAAATGAACAACAATATTTCCGAAATCAAGTAATATCCAAGATTTACTCTGTACACCTTCAGAGTGATTAAGTCTAAAACCTACTTTATAAAGCTGTTCATCAACTTCATCAGTCATAGCTCTTAATTGATTAGGATTTGAAGCACTAGCAATAATAAAATAATCTGCAACGCTTGATATTTTCTTAATATCAAGAACCTTAATATCAATAGCAAATTTATCTTCTAACGCCTTATAAGCAACCTTAACAGCTTCAAATATGTTGTTGTTTTCTTCTGTCATTTTATTCCTCCTCTTCGAAATCATACAATGCCTCGTAACTTAGAGGATGTATAACTCGACCTTTGGCTGTATTATATTCCAAAGTATTTTTTAATGCAAATTTCATAGCCTTATCTATATCAATATAGGCTAATTCTCTTATTTCTTTAAGTCCACTATAGTATTCTCTATTAGGCTCTATACAATCAGCAATGTATACTATTTTTCAAGCAAAGACATTCCTGCCCTACCTGTAGTATGATACTTTATAGCATTTAAAATATCATCATCTGTAATTCCAAAATCTCTTTCAGCCATCTTAGCTCCTAAAAAACTATGGGTAAGAGCTGGCTGTTCATAGAGAACAGGTCCATTTCTACAGAATATTTCTCACAAAGCTGTAATTGTTCATGAGGTGTAAAACATTTTGCACAATCATGAAGAAGTCCCGCAATATAAGCCTTATATTCGTCTTCTCCGTATAACTTAGCCAATTTCTGTGCTTCTTCTGCTACACCTTGAGTATGTCTGAAACGCTTTGGTGTAAGCAAGCTATGAATTTTCTTGTTTATCTCCATTACCTGAGGAGTATTTGAGCTATCATCTGTATACAAACCAAATTTATAAATATACTGTTCAACAGCCTGTGGAACAAGATATTTTATAGTCTTACCAGCAATAAGTCTGTTTCTTATATCAGTTGAAGATATGGACAAAGCAGGTATTTCAAGAAAATGTATTCTTGCCTTAAAATTATCATTTAATTCATTTATTTTCTTTTGTAAACCAGTTTTATCATAACCTGGTCTTGTACAAGCAACAAATTCACAAAGTTCCAAAAGCTCCTTTGGATTTTTCCAAGTCAATATTTCTTCAACAGCATCAGCACCAGTTATAAAATAAATCTTACAATCTTTTTTACAAACATTATGAAGTTCCTTTATTGTATCAATAGTATAAGTTGTTCCCTCTCTATCAATTTCCATTCTTGAAACTTCAAAATCTTGATTATTAACTGTTGCAAGCACGCACATAAGGTATCTATGTTCATTATACATAGGATTTGTTTCTTTATGAGGTGGTTGACCTGTAGGTATAAAAAGGACTCTATCTACACCAAATTCCTGACGCACAGCTTCAGCAGCTACAAGATGGCCATGATGTATAGGGTCAAATGTGCCACCCATTACTGCAATTTTGTCATAACTTTTTAATTCAGACAACTGTTTCATAGACCTTACCTCTTTTAGGCTTCATCATAAATCTTCTGTAAGTATTCACAATCACTTGCATAACGAGCTTCGTTAGAGTTTTCAATAAGCATTGTAATATATGGCTTATACTGTTTAAAGAGCTTGAATAAATGCTTATAGTTTAATAAACCTTCCCCAACCTGTTCAAATGCTACATCACCATTTTCATCAATTTTGAAATCCTTAATATGTGCAACAGTAATTCTATCTCCATAAAGCTTAAATGCCTTATCAAAAACTGCTTCCTGTTCCTTGTAGTTATTTCTATCAAGAAGATTTACAGCATCTAAAATTACTTCAACATTTGGAGAATCAATATCATCTAAAAATCTCTGCATCATTTCAGGTGAATAAAGTGTATGAGTAGCAACACCCTCAACACCAATGATAACACCAAGTTTTTCAGCGGCAGCTACAAGAGGACGCATAGTTTTAAGTAATCTCTGATAGCAAGTTTCTGTATATGTACCTGGCACAATATTAAAATCTTCATCAAGACGACCAGTTTCAGTACCAACCATATCAGCACCAATAGACTTAGCATATCTTAAATGCTCAATAAATCTATCATTTCTGCCTGTCTTTTTTCTTCGTTTAGGGTTTGTAGGGTTAATTAGTAACAACCTAAAACTGAAACATGAAACACCGGCGTCTTTAAGCTTTTTATCTACAAAATGAGCCAAACCGCCACTATAATTACCAACTGAAAAATCTACATCAGCAATAGACTTTTTCAATGCAAGCTGAACACATTCAATTTTATTTTCCTGAAGTTTAGTCATAAGGTCATCAATTTACCTTTTGCAACTAAATCATGACATCTCATACCAATCCCATTTATATCACCTCGTTTAAGTATTTGTATTGATTATAACATATTTTACCTCAATACGGAAGTAAATTATTAAATTAAATTTACCATATTTTCTTAAAACAATATTAACAAAAACAAATTTTTAGATTTTTGCACTAAAAAATCTGCCTTTTTAAAGCAGATTTTTCTATTCGCCATCTGATGTAGAAGCACTTGTAGTTGTTAATGGACTACTTGTTGTGTTTTCATCTTGATTATCATCAACAAAAACAATTTCATTTGGCTTTACCATATTAAGTTTTTCCCTTGCAATCTTCTCAATAACTTCTGGCTATCTTGATTATCTGCCTCATTTGTAAGACGCTTTTTTATCTTTTCTTGCTGTGAAAGCTGAATCTTAACATCTTTTTCTTGTGCATTAAGGTCAAGTTTAACTTGATACTGAGCAAAAAGACTTATTACAAAAACAACTGTAATAAACGCCATACAAACACTATACGCCATATTAGTTTTTGTTCTTTTCTTTTCTACTTTTTTGCACTTGCTTTCTTTGTTGTTTGTTTTTTACGGAAGCTTTTTTTCTTTACTGAAGTTTTTTTCGCCTTTTCCGCTTTTCTTTTTTTCATTTAAGACACTCCTAAAATACGGACTAATCAATTTCTCTTTATTTTCTCACATTTTTTAGAAATTTTCAAGTTATTTTCACAAAAACATAAACAAATTTCAACATTCTTTCCAAAATTCCAGCTAAAAATGTAATTGGTAAAGCTAAAATATTTAATACCATTTTTAATATCTTTAAAATTAAATCAATTAAAGGTATTATTAAACTATGTATTATATTAGCAACAAAAAAATAATATATTATCATCGCTAAAAAAAGACTTACTAAAAAAAATGGTCTAATCTCCCCATAATTTACTTTTAAACAACATAGAAATACCGCAAGTCCATATATAACCCAAAACAGATAATCCTCTAAATATTCTACAAATTTTGAATGAACAATATACAGCCTTATTATTCTTATAATGTCATACACAAAAGCTCCGACAACACCTAAGAAAAAGCCCACACAAGCCAGCTGAATTTGAAATTCATTGAAGTATCATATAAACACCTACTTAAAGAGTTTAGCAAAGAAAGAATTTTTCTGCATACCTTCATCATCGTCATACATAAGGGAAGTAACATTACCATCAATATTTAAAGTACCCTTTTCAAGATTTAGAGAATTAATATGCAGTTTATCCCCTCTTATAATTAAAACTCCCATTGTAGTTTGAGCCACTATATTTTCTTCATCAAACTTATTACATCTGTTATTCCTGTGGCATTTATTTTTTCTCTACGAGTCAATGTCAAACCATGTGAAGTCATTTCGTCTGTCATATATATACTCCTATCAAATTTTCAATGATAAGAATATATATGAAATTTTAAAGATTTTTATACATAGCTTGGGCGTTTTCTTTTCTTACTACTTCAGCTGTTGATTCTACCTGAACTTTAACTGTGTTGTTACCAAATGTAATTTCAATAACATCGCCAACCTTGACTTCAAGTCCTGCCTTTGCAACTTTGCCATTTACAGTAACTCTACCAGCATCGCAAGCTTCATTTGCAACGGTTCTTCTTTTAATTATTCTACTTACTTTTAAATACTTATCTAATCTCATTTTCTACCTCCGTTCAATAAACAAATACAGGGTGTCAACAATGTCAACACCCTGTATTATCAGGTAAGATTACCAAAGATATTCGTGTCAAGCCACAGCAAGACACTAACAATCAATGATGCACGAACACATCATAGTTGAAAAATTACTTATTTACAGCATCCTTTAAAGCCTTACCAGCCTTGAATCTAGGAGCCTTTGAAGCAGCAATCTGAATCTTTTCACCACTTCTGAGGATTAACACCTTCGTGAGCAGCTCTTTCCTTAACATCAAAAGTACCGAAACCAACTAATCTAACTTCGCCACCTGCAACTAATTCAGCAGTAACAGCTTCTTCGAAAGCCTTTAAAGCCTTTTC
>ENA-OQHP01000052-OQHP01000052.1-human-gut-metagenome-genome-assembly--contig:-NODE-52-length-34215-cov-2.379312_pt1 | contig 34215 bp, 30 predicted proteins | sample MGYA00242563_ERZ504717 | MGnify/ENA primary metagenome ERZ504717 (study PRJEB26092, sample SAMD00036212) | human gut metagenome | host: Homo sapiens | study: EMG produced TPA metagenomics assembly of... | reverse complement strand
CCCCGAAGCGGTTGATTATCCTGCTGAAAGAACTGCTTCCAGTCATCTTTCTTTTTCGGACCGCGAGGACTGGTATATCCTCTTTCCTCCCGGCTCGCTTTTTCGCCTTCTCTACCTTTGAAGGTTTATCAGCTTTCTTTTCAGTCGCCACTTTCTTTTTCTTTCCGCTCTTATCACTTTTTCCGGTATTCTCACCGGCAATCTCCACACAGACTTACGTCCCCCACTCAATACGACTTTGTTCAAAGCCTTTAACACTTGTGGAGCCTGTTCTTGAATCACTTCAAAAAACGAGAAATTCTGCATCAAATCAATACGGCCAATCTGAATACGCTCCTTTCTCAGATTACGGTTTACCAGGTCTATAATCTGATTGGTATAAAAGCCGTCTGTTTTTCCTAAATTCAAGAACAAACGCGTATAACCTTTTTCAGCCTTACGGCCTACCTTCTCTTTATCTCCCTTACGAGATTCCTTTGCCTCAGATTTCTTTTCATTAGCCTTAGGCTGCTCAATTTCAGGAGCATTTTTATAATAATCCAGGAAACGATTAAACTCCAATGAAACCACGCGCTTAATCAAATCTTCCTTATCCAGCCAGTCAAGTTTTCGGTAAATGCCAGGTAAGAAGGTCTCTATCTCCTCTTCATTTACTTTCACTTTCTCTATATCATCAATCACCTTTATCAACTGCTGCTGACAAATTTCCTGTCCGGATGGGAGCACACTAACTTCAAACTTCTTTTTGATGATGTGCTCAATCTCCTTCATACGGCCCTTCTCCCGCAAATTGATAATTGCAATGGAAATTCCCGTTTTTCCAGCACGCCCTGTACGGCCACTCCGATGCGTATAACTTTCAGTATCATCAGGCAATCCGTAATTAATTACGTGCGTCAGGTCATTCACATCCAGTCCTCTCGCAGCCACATCCGTTGCAACCAGTAACTGCAAGTGACGTTGACGGAACTTCTGCATCACCAAGTCACGCTGTGCCTGGCTCAACTCGCCATGCAGCGAGTCTGCATTATATCCATCCTGTATAAGCTTATCGGCTATTTCCTGGGTTTCCTTGCGCGTACGGCAAAAACGATACCATAAATCTGAGGATAAAAATCAACGACACGTTTCAATGCCAGATATTTATCTTTTGCGTGTACTATATAAGCCACATGATTAACGTTCTTGCTTCCTTCATTCTTGGTACCGATAGTGATTTCTTTTGCCTCATGCAAATAAGTCTTCGCAATACGGGCAATTTCCGGACTCATCGTCGCAGAGAACATCAAAGTATTCCGGTCTTGAGGTATATTTTCAAGAATCGCATTGATACTATCCGTAAAGCCCATATTCAGCATTTCATCCGCTTCATCCATAACCACGTCGCGGATTGTAGCCAATTGAGCCACTTTGCGTTCCATCAAGTCAATCAAGCGGCCGGGAGTAGCTACGATAATATGCACTCCCCTCTTCAAGCTACGAATCTGGCTATCTATGGAAGAGCCTCCATACACAGGAAGAATCTTTAAATCGGTGATATACTTCGAATAGTCAGTCAGGTCACCTGCTATTTGCAAGCAAAGTTCACGTGTCGGACAAAGTACCAACGCCTGTGGTACACAATTTTTTACATCAATTTTCTGAATCAGCGGCAGACCAAATGCGGCTGTTTTTCCGGTTCCGGTTTGTGCCAGAGCCACTACATCATTGCCGTTTCCCAACAAATACGGTATTACTTCTTCTTGCACGGGCATAGGATTCTCATACCCTAATTCCTCAATTGCCTTGCGTATTTCCGGTGAAACGCCAAGTTCTTCAAATGTTTTCATTCAATTCAATTATCTAATTTGCTGCAAAGATACAGACAAATCAGATGCTGCCCAAACTTTACCCCTTTGGTGCAAAGATTTTCACCACCTCTTTATCCTGCCGCAACTGCCATGTAAGCTTTTCCACACTTTCAATTTCACTTCCGGGCGCAGATACTCCACAAACTCAATTTTTATCAATTCCTGATAATATCTCTCTGGAAATTCAATATATGGACTTCCACACTCACAGACTGTTCATTCCCGTTCACGGTAGGGCAACTTCCTATGTTCAACATTCCAGCGTAGCGTTCTTTCCCTATATATACATAAACCGCATACACTCCCGTTGCCGGCAGAAGCTTTTCAGTACACAATGGCTGAATGTTGGCTGTAGGAAATCCCAAGTACGCCCCACCTTCTTTCCGTCAACCACTCTTCCGCTTAAATAGTAGCTGTAACCCAGATAAGCATTCGCCTTCTTTATATCTCCTGCAAGCAGACATGAACGAATCAACGTAGAACTAATAGAAGTACCATCCTCTACCAAAGCTCTTGACTGCATCACACGCATGCCTAATTCTTTTCCATATTGGCAGTATTTCTCAAACCCCTCCCCCTGATTATGTCCAAAATGATGATCATATCCTACAAAAAGGGCTTGCACATTATACACCTCATGCAGAATCCTCATAAATTCACGGGCAGAAAGCAACGACAGTTCCTTCGTAAAAGGAAGTAACACACAATATTCAATAGGAGAATGCTCAAAACATTCTATTTTCTGAGACAAGCATGTCAGCAGCCGGGGACGATAATCCGTATCCAGTACCTGCCGAGGATGAGAAGTAAAAGTTATCAGGCAAGAAGCAAGTCCTCCCGCCTTCGCAATATTATGCACCTGCTCTATCAGGTACTGATGTCCTCTATGTACACCGTCAAAACAACCTATGGTTGCCACACATGCAGGAAGATTTGCGGCCGTAGAGCCAGTAACTATTTTCATTTGCTTACACTATAAATTTTTGAAGCTGTACCTCCAGATTATCTCCTGGTACATAATGACACACACCGATTCCCAACTTAGCAGCTGCCTGACAATTCTCTTCAGAATCATCTATAAACAAGACTTCATCGGTTTTAAGTCCTGCCTCTTTCAGCACAGTCTGAAAGATTTCCACATCGGGTTTTGCCAGATGCATCCGGTACGAAAGAAATACCTGGGTAAAGCAATCAAGCATCGGCATACCTTTATAAGTAAACTTACCTGCACACTCTTTCCAGTGCAAGTCATTCGTATTGCTCAGCAAATATAAATTATAGTTTTCCTTTAGCTTCAGCAATAATTCAAACTTATAATCCGGAATTTCCTTTAACATACTGTTCCATATCCGGTCAATCTCCTCGTCTAGAAGTTCACGATCCACCTCTTCTCGAATCCGGTCCCGGAACTGCTCCGTGGTCAATGTACCACACTCATATTCTTTAAAGAGACCTTTTTCATTCGTTCCGGTCATCCACTGACGCACTTCATGCAGTCCGATATTCTCCAAACGCTCTAAACAACGGTGTACATCCAAATCAAGAAGCACACCGCCTAAATCAAATATAATATTTTTAATCCGGTTCATTTTTTCATCATCCGTTTAACTCCTCGCCAAATCTCACCAATCCAAAGTACCACAGAAGTACCGGCTATAATATAAGCCCATTCCAATACAGGCAAAGGCTCTGTACGGAAGACCTTGCCTCCAAAAGTAACAATAATGAACTGGCCAACCAGAATAATCAATGCCACTCCTAACATACCCATCGCATGACCGGCATCTTTAAAGATAGAATGATTCGTACCAAATACGCTGGCATTAAACAGGTTCCAGAACTGCAGCATGACAAAAATCGTAAAGAAGACAGTCAGATGATGCACATCCATACCGCCAGGCATGTTCTTAAAGAAAGCCAGCAGTCCCATCAGTACAATCAAGAATCCGGCACCCACACCGAATATATTGTTCCGCATGACAGGAGATATGATAAAATCAGTACGCTTGCGAGGTTTTTCATTCATTACATCCATGCTCGGTGCAATAGACGCCAACGCCATCGCTGCAAACGTATCCATAATCAGGTTCACCCACAGCATTTGAGTAACCGTCAGCGGAAGTTCCGTACCTAAAAAGGCACCCAGCAACACGCTCAGCAAAGCTACCACATTGATGGTCAGCTGGAACACAATAAAGCGCTGGATATTCTTATACAACGAACGTCCCCACATCACTGCAGTAGCAATGCTATGGAAGGAGTCATCCAACAACGTAATATCACTGGCCTCTTTCGCCACAGAAGTACCCGTTCCCATTGACAAACCCACCTGCGCATGATTCAATGCCGGCGCGTCATTTGTTCCGTCACCAGTCACTGCTACTACTTCACCTTTTTGCTGGAGCAACTGTACCAGACGTTGCTTATCCATCGGACGTGCACGGCTCATCACCTTCAAATCGACACTCTTCCAAGCTTCTTCATCGCTCAAGGCAGCAAACTCCACTCCGGTAATGCGATTCCGTTCCGTATCTTCCGATGTCCACAGCCCGATTTGTCGTGCGATTTCAGTTGCTGTTCCCGGAGTATCTCCCGTTACAATCTTCACACGGATACCAGCCGACTGGCATTTCTTCACCGCATCAGGCACATCCGGACGAATCGGATCACTGATTGCAAAATTCCCATGAATGTCAATCCGCCTTCCTTCACCAGCTCCGCACAATCCGTACTGCTATTTTCAGGAATTACCTTATAAGCCACTCCCAATGTACGCATAGCCTGATTCTGGTAAGCCAAAAGCTGTTCATTATATTGCTTAACCCGGCTTTCTTCCAGGTTACATTTTCCCATCACAATCTCAGGAGCCCCCTTCACATAAAGCACACGTGCGTTCAAGACAGAAGAGTCGACCAGCGTAGCCATATATTTTCTTTCCGTAGAGAAAGTAAGCTGATTTACCGTCTTCGCCTGATTTCTCAATGAGATGTAATCCATTCCCTGCTCATTCAACCAAAGCAAGAGAGCCACTTCCGTGGGGTTTCCTACTCCGGACGGCTTACCTTCTCCCTCTTTCTCTTCCAGGAAAGCAGTAGAGTTAGTTGCTATACCCTCTGCTATCAGGTTCTTCTGAGATTCATCCAACTTGGCATCATACACCTGCATCAGGTTCTGTGTCAGTGTACCTGTCTTATCCGTACAAATCACCGTAATGGCTCCCATTGTTTCGCATGCATGCATCTTACGAACCAGGTTGTTCGTTTTCAGCATACGGCGCATATTCAATGCCAGACTCAAGGTCACACTCATAGGCAATCCTTCCGGTACCGCTACCACAATCAAAGTGACAGCCATCATAAAATACTTCAATACGATACGTGCTATTTCAAGCCACTGATGCCAGTCGGTCACCGCCGTCACGCTCAAATATGCATACAAATCTTTCGCTGTAAAGATTACGAAGGTCAGTGTCGCAATTGTAAAACCCACCTCCTATCAGATTGGCCAATTTAGTCAACTGTAAATTCAACGGAGTCTGTTCCTGACTCTGTTCTGTAGCCTGCCGAGCTACCTTACCAATTCAGTAGCATCCCCTACTCTTTCTACGCACATCACTCCGTGACCATCCGTTACTGTCGTTCCACGCATTACGGAATTAGACGGATAAGTAGCTTCTTCATCAAAATGAACCTCATCCGTTGTTTTGTTCACCATCAATTCCCCGGTCAGGCTTGATTCATTTACTTGCAATGATACCGCTTCCAACAATACTCCGTCTGCCGGAATCTCATCACCGGTATTCAATATCACCACATCCCCTACTACAATATCTTTCTTAGGAATTTCATGCACCTTTCCATTTCGAATCACCATAACCGGAGTCTCCTCCCCTACGGCATTCAGCAAATCAAACTTCTTATTGGCATCATATTCAAAATAGAAGCCGATGCCGGTTGCTAAGAAAATAGCAAAGAATATACCGATTGTTTCCGCATATTCACTCTCAATGATTGAAATCAACAGAGAAAAAGCTGCCGCAACGAGCAGCACTTTGATAACCGGATCCTGAAACTTCTCCAGATACAGTTTCCAGATTGACGGACGTTTGGGAGGAGTCAGCAGATTCATCCCATATTTTTGACGATTTTGAAGAACTTCCTGGTCGGTTAACCCTTAAAACGAGAATCTTGTGTGTTGTGTGACATACGTCTGATAATTAATTATTAATATCGGCAAAAATACAACATATATTGCAAGCATCTGTTCCATTAGTTTTTTTATCATTTTTTTCTAACCAAATATTGCAGATTTCAACTCAAACCATTACTTTTGCAACGCATTTCCAAACAAATTCTTCTGAAATGTCGGACTTGTAGCTCAGTTGGTTAGAGCAACAGACTCATAATCTGGAGGTCCCAGGTTCAAGCCCTGCTGGTCCACAAAAAAGCAGTTACGAATTTCGTAACTGCTTTTTGTGCCTTTGCGAAAATAAAACACCATTTAACCATTTTACATGCAGGAATTACCCACTTCAAGCATTTTATGTACAAAACGACAAGAAGAGAGTAAACTTAAAAAATAATGTATTATGAAACTCAATCATTCATTCGCAAAGGATTCTTCATCCTGACAGCTCTGTGTTTATCTATGGGGGTTCAATCGTGTCTGGACGATGACGATAACAACCTTTCTCTTTCACACTATTACGCCAATGCACTTGTCACTGTAAAACAGAGTGCAGACAATACACCATACTTGCAACTGGATGACAGCACAACCTTGCGTCCGGTAAACATGGCAAGCTCTCCTTTTGGTGAGAAGGAAGTAAGAGCACTGGCCAATATTGAATTGGCCGACGAAGCTCCTCAGGAATATGACAAAGCTGTATTCATCAACTGGATAGACAGTATACTAACCAAACCGATGGCTCCTAATTTGGGAGAGGAGGAAAACAATCGTACGTATGGAAACGACCCGGTAGAAATACTGAATGACTGGGTAACCATTGCAGAGGACGGGTACCTGACACTTCGGTTTGCGACTCGTTGGGGCAACGGACAACCGCATTTTGTCAACCTGATCAGTACAAAGAACCCGGACAATTCTTATGAAGTAGAATTTCGCCACAATGCTTTTGGCGATACAGAGGGCAAAATGGGAGATGCACTGGTTGCTTTCAAACTGGATGAACTGACCGATACGCAGGGAGAGACTGTCAAACTGAAACTAAAATGGAATTCTTTCAGCGGAGAAAAATCGGCAGAATTTGATTACTGCACGCGAAAAGCAACCAACCCACAGGCTCAGGAAGTGACTGCCATCCGCTGTACAAAGAAGGTGAAATAAGCTAATTTTTGAAGACAAAAAAACGCAAGTGCATTTGAACTAAAACGTACTTGCGTTTGAATCGAAACGTCTTTGCGTTTAATCTAAAACGCACTTGTGTTTTAAACTAAACGCAAAGACGTTTTTTATGCAATAAAATCCAGCTTGCGGACTATTCCACAATCAGCTGTAAATGAGCATCTCCCGTCTTTGCTTTCAGCCATTTCACGATTTTGTCACGGCTCTTTGAATCAGGCATCCGCTGACAATCAATAATGGCGTATGTCAAGGTATCTATCCGGGAACTGTCAACCGACAGACGAAGACTCTTTGAAACGGAAAGAGTTTTGATTTCGGGGAACAAGACTTTTAATTCCTGCCCTAACTGCTTACCCATCCAGTCTGAACCGGAAAAGTCAGCCAACTGCTTATGCAGGGTATTGATTTCCTCATCCTGCTCCTTCAAGCGTTTTTCGCTGTTCCGATAGAAATCTTCCATCACCATCGACTTGATGTTGCTGATGTCTACCGCACTGCCGTCTCCCATTCCTTGGAATACTACCAGATTGGTTTTCGAAAGATTATAATCTGCCAGGCGATGCTGGGCGGCTGCAATCTGGTCTTTTGAGACTTCCTTTCCCACAAACACGACCTTTATTTCACGCTTGTCATAGGAGATTTCTCGACTTAAAATCTGAGAGTCAGGGAACTGCAATTCTTCTGCAATGAAATGGTTTGCCGCAGACTGGTAAAAGGTTTCCCGCACAATATTATAAGTAAGGTAGACTGCCGGACACATCGTACCGATGGTTATCCAGATGATATAACGTTTTACCAGCTTTTCACGAGCTTTATCCACAAACTGCTTGCGCTGGAAGTGCATCACCCGCACCCCGATGTAAGTAGCTAGGCTGATGAAAACGGAGTTGATAAAATACAAATAGAAGGCACCTAAGAAATACAACAGATTACCCGTGGCAATGCCGAAACCAGCCGTACACAACGGAGGCATCAAGGCTGTAGCAATGGCTACACCAGGTATTACATTTCCCTTTTCCTTCGTGGCCAATGCCACAATACCGGCCAGACCACCCACTAAGGCTATGAACACATCGTATATGGTAGGCGAGGTACGTGCCAGCAATTCCGACTGAACTTCATCCAGCGGAGTAAAAGAAAAATAAATTGTGGCGGTCGTCACACTGAACAGCGTGGCTACCAGGTAACTTTTCAGTGAGCGTTTCATCAGCTCGAAATCGTTCAGTCCGATAGAAAGGCCCACTCCCATGATAGGTCCCATCAAAGGAGAAATCAACATGGCACCGATGATTACCGCCGTAGAATTGACATTCAGTCCCAATGAAGCGATAAAGGTAGCAAAAATCAAGACCCAAAGATTGGTTCCTTTAAACTCTACCCCACTGCGGATGGCATCTACCGTCAGCTGCTCATCTTCCTTGCTCCGGTTCAAGTCCAAATACTCATTGAAGAATTTACGAAGGAGGAATTTCCTCTTGTTCCCTAGTTCCATACTTATCCGATTTATAATTTACAATTCAGCCTATATGCCCCACCCCACATTTCTTATTTAAAGAAACGATTGACAAATGGAAGACTCCTTAAAGGTAAATCTTTTTGATAATAAATGCCATAAAAACCAATATTAATAAGGTGCGGTAGCTTAAACGTAACCAAAGGTTGGCAATAGGTGTTTCTTGCGACAAGACATAAAGCATCAAGGCCAAAATCAAGTAGGTGGTCATCCGCTTCAACGGATAAGCCACAGGGTATTTTTTCTGCCCGATGAAATAAGACAACAGAGTAATCACACCATATCCGGCTACAGATGCCCAGGCCGAAGCTACATAACCATAAGTAGGTACCAACCAGATGTTCAGACCTAAAATCACGGCACACCCGATAAGAGAGAAATAAGCTCCCCAATAGGTTTCATCCGTCAGCTTATACCAGAAAGAAAGGTTGAAATAGATACCTTTGATTATCTCGGCCAGCATCACGATGGCTACTACGCTCAGTCCTTCCCAGTAATCGGAGGCTACCATATACTTCAGGATGTCCATGTAGCCCATCACAGCCAAGAATGCTAAAAGAGAAAAAATAAAGAAGTACTTCATGGCAGAAGAATACATCTTCTTGCTGTCAGCATCTTTATTTTTGCCGAAGACAAAGGGTTCGTAGGCATAACGGAAAGCCTGGGTAAACATGGCCATTACTAAGGCTACTTTGCTGGTGGCACTGTAGATACCCAGCTGTACGAGTCCTTCCGAGCGGTCATCAAACAGATAGGGATAAATCATCTTGTCGACCGTCTGATTGAGGATACCGACTAGCCCGAATATCAGAATCGGGAAAGAGTAGTTAATCATGCGCTTCATCAGTACCTTGTCCATACGGTAGGACACACCGCGCAGCTCGGGTATGAAGAAGAACATCTGCAAGGCCGACATAATCAGGTTGGACACGAAAATATATCCCACCAGATAATCGGGGTTATAGAACCAGCTGACGGTTTCGTGCGCATGGACATCGAGCCACGGACAAACTAACAGGAAGAAAAGATTCAGCAGAATGTTTCCTATGATGTTCAGCAACTTGATGGCCGCAAACTTGACAGGCCGCTTCTTATAACGCAGGTAGGCGAAAGGAATACATTGGAAGGAATCGAGAGCCACCACACACACCATCATGACAATATAGTCGGGATGGTCCGGATACTCCAACAAGGCTGAGAGCGGATGCAAAAAGGCCATACATAGCACCACAAACAGCAGCGAGAGTCCTCCCACAAACAGCAGGGAATTGGCATATACCTTCTGCGCATCCTCGTCCGACTTATTGGCAAAACGGAAAAATCCCGTTTCCATACCAAAGGTCAGCAACACTAAAATCAGTGCCGTATAGGCATATACATTCGACACCACTCCATATCCTCCGGAAGCAGCAGGAAGTACTGCCGTATAGAGAGGAACCAACAAATAATTCAAAAAACGTCCTACGATACTGCTCAGTCCATAAATGGCAGTATCCTTTGCCAAAGATTTTATTCCGGCCATAATGTTCTATCAATCAAACAGCGTTCTTTCGCTATTGTATTTACTTTTTCCTAAATGTTTATATGCCAGCTCTGTCACTTCGCGTCCTCTAGGGGTACGTTTCAGGAAGCCTTCTTTTATCAGGAAGGGTTCGTACACTTCTTCCAATGTACCGGGGTCTTCACCCAAAGCTGTAGCAATAGTCGTCAGCCCTACGGGACCTCCCTTGAACTTGTCTATAATCGTGCACAGAATCTTGTTGTCTATCTCATCCAGTCCATACTGGTCAATGTTCAGGGCCTCCAGTGCAAAACGGGCAATCTCCAAATCAATTCTTCCCGAACCTTTCACCTGTGCAAGTCAGCGCACACGTCGCAACAAGGCATTGGCTATACGAGGGGTACCACGGCTACGGGAAGCTATCTCTCCTGCCGCATCTGCATCACACGGTACATCCAAGATGCGTGCGGAGCGCAGGATGATGCGTGAAAGTACTGAATCATCATAATACTCCAGGTGCAGGTTGATGCCGAAGCGGGCACGAAGCGGGGCTGTAAGCAAACCACTGCGTGTGGTAGCTCCCACCAATGTAAACGGATTCAGATCAATCTGTATGCTGCGGGCTGAAGGTCCCTTGTCAATCATGATGTCGATGCGATAGTCTTCCATGGCAGAATAGAGGTATTCTTCCACTACCGGACTCAGACGGTGAATCTCATCAATAAACAGCACATCGTTCGGCTCCAGGCTGGTCAGTACTCCGGCCAAATCACCTGGTTTGTCGAGCACCGGTCCTGAAGTCACTTTAAATCCCACTCCTAATTCATTGGCAATAATGTTGCTCAGTGTGGTCTTACCTAATCCGGGAGGGCCATGCAACAAAACATGGTCAAGCGCTTCTGCACGAAGTCTCGCCGCTTTTACAAAGATGCGCAAGTTATCCACCACCTTGTCCTGTCCGCTAAAATCTTCGAATTGAAGCGGGCGAAGAGCATTCTCAAAATCACGCTCTTTTCCGGTTGGTTTATAATCGCGTATGTCAAATTGTTCTTCCATAAATTCTTTAAAAGTATGACCACAAAAGTACGAATAAAAGAAGAATCCCCGATGAAGAATCCCGATTTTCGTTTATATATTGTATTTTTGTCTACTACAAAACCTATTAGAATAAGCTTATGACATCAGCAACAACCCAACTCAATGGTACCCGCCTGATATTCTTCTCACCCACACATACCTCGGCCAAGATTGCACGAGCTATCGGAGAAGGTATCAGCATGAAGAAGAATGGAAACAGACCTGACGCTGGATGAACAAACCTCCCCTATTGAAATGAACGGAGAACTGTGCGTCATCGCCGTTCCGGTATACGGTGGCCGTGTAGCCGCTACGGCACTCCAACGTCTGCAACGACTCAAAGGCAACGGCTCACCCGCCATCCTTGTCGTGGTATATGGCAACCGTGATTACGAGGATGCCTTACTGGAGCTCCGTAACACCGCTGTCCAACTCGGTTTTGTACCTCTCACTGCAGGTGCGTTCATCGGGGAACATAGTTTTAGTACACCGGAACTTCCCATTGCTGCCGGACGTCCGGATGCAGATGATTTGCAACAGGCCCGTGAGTTTGGAAAAAGCAGTCTGGAAAAATGGGAAAAACTGCAAGCTGCCAGAACCCCTGTCACTGAATTGACGGTAAAAGGAAATTTCCCCTACAAACAACTGACACCCGGTGCCCCCGCCTGCCCAACTTGCACAGACGGCTGTTTTGCTTGTGGAGAATGTATTGAAGTCTGCCCTACACATGCCATCCATTTCAGTGAAGACCAAAGCTCCATTGAAACAGATATTCACAAGTGCATCAAATGCTGTGCCTGCGTGAAATGCTGTCCGAACGAAGCCCGCGAGTTCAGCACCCCGTTTGCAGCCATCCTTCACGAGAAGTTCAGTGCCCGCCGTCAGCCGGAATTATTCTTCTAACACAAAACTTGTTTACATGAAAGAAAGAGAAAAACGGGTACTGGTCGGTATGAGTGGTGGGATAGACAGTTCGGCTGCCTGCATCATGCTTCAGGAACAAGGGTATGAGGTAGTAGGTGTCACGATGCGTACCTGGGACGTGGCCTCTCATTTCACTCCCGGGAATGACCAACCCAATGAAGTCATAGAAGCTCAGGAACTGGCGGCACGTTTAGGTATCGAACACCACGTGGCCGATGTCCGTACGGAGTTCCGGCAGGTCATCGTGCAGTATTTCATCGACGAATATATGCGTGGACGCACTCCCAACCCCTGTGTCATGTGCAATCCTTTATTTAAGGAACGGATTCTGTGTGAATGGGCAGACAAATGCAACTGTGCCTGGATTGCTACGGGGCATTACTGCCAACTGAAAGACCTCAACGGTTATCGTTACATCCTGACCGGAGACGACCCGCTGAAGGACCAGTCCTACTTCTTATGGAAACTTCCGCAAGAGATTCTGAAACGCATGATGTTTCCTCTGGGAGGAATGACCAAAGCCAGCGTGCGCGATTATTTGGCATCCAAAGGTTTTGAAGCCAAAGCACGCGGAGGAGAAAGCATGGAAATCTGCTTCATCGAAAAAGATTACCGGGAATTCCTGAAAGAGCATTGTCCTGACATTGACGAGAGAATCGGTCCGGGATGGTTTGTGGACAGCAAAGGCCTGAAACTGGGACAGCACAAGGGTTTTGCCTACTACACCATCGGCCAACGAAAAGGCCTGGAGATTGCTTTAGGTAAACCGGCGTATGTGCTGAAAATCAATCCGGCCAAGAATACGGTCATGTTAGGGGATGCCGACCAGCTCAAAACTTACTACATGTTAGTGGAAGACTATAACGTGGCCAGCCTAGAGGAGTTACTCAACTGCAAGGAGCTTTCGGTACGTATCCGCTACCGTAGCCGCTCAATTCCCTGCCGTGCAATTCTGCTGGACAACGGGCAACTATTAATCCGGTTTGAGCAAGAGGCTTCCGCTATTACTCCCGGACAGTCGGCAGTGTTCTACGAAGGGAACCGTGTACTCGGAGGCGGTTTCATCGCCTCGCAACAGGCAATTAAGAAAATAGCTGCTGAAAATGAAGCTAAATTTCTATAGCATATCACAAAAATATGTCCGGACTGCTCACTAAAGCCATCCGGACATTTTCCATTTATAACTATCTTCTTACGGATTATTCCTTATCCCGTTCCGGCGAGAAACGCACGGGGTCATCATACTGTTCCTGAAGTTTCAGCATTTCTGCCTTCAACTCGTCAACCACTGCCTCATACTCCTTCTGCCCATACAGATTGTGCATTTCGTGCGGGTCTTCCTGCAAGTCGTACAATTCCCATGTATCAATGTCATTATAGAAATGAATCAATTTGTAACGGTCTGTACGCACTCCATAATGGCGTTTCACCATGTGCTCTGCCGGGTATTCATAGAATGATAGTACAAAGCCTTGCGCCAGTCTTTCGGGTGTTCACCTTTCAGCAACGGCAACAAAGATACTCCGTGCATATCAGACGGAATTTCTACTCCTGCCAAATCCAGAAAAGTAGGTCCATAGTCAATGTTCTGTACCATTTCAGTAATGTCTCCCCGACGAGTGAATCCATCCGGCAAACGCATAATCAGCGGAGTACGCATGGATTCTTCATACATGAAACGCTTGTCGAACCAACCATGTTCTCCCATATAGAATCCCTGGTCGGAAGTATACACTACCAGCGTATTCTCCAGTAATCCTTTTTCCTTCAGATAGTCCAATACGCGACCCACATTATCATCCAACGATTTCACCGTCTTCATATAGTCGCGCATGTAACGCTGGAACTTCCAGTTGGCCAAATCCTTTCCTTGAGGATTTTTCTTGTAGAAATCTTCGATAATAGGACCATAGAACTTCTCCCATGCTGCACGCTGAGCACTATCCATTCGGCCGAGGAAACTTTCATACAATGTCTTCAAACGAGAGTTTTTGTCCGGGCGAAGCATCTTCAGGTCATAAATCATATCCATGTCCTTCACGATGCTCATTTCCTGAGCGGCAGCCGCTTCACGTCCCTCATAGTCATCAAAGAAGTTATCCGGCAAAGGGAAGGTCTTGTCTTCATACAAGGCCAGATTACAAGTATCTGCCATCCAGTTGCGATGGATAGCCTTATGATGAATGAACAAGCAGAACGGTTTCTTGTCATCACGCTTGTGTTCCATCCAGTCGATGGCATCATCGGTAATGATGTTGGTTATGTAACCGTGCTTCTGAATGGTATCATTCTGTTGCGTAATGAAGTTCGGATTATAGTAATCCCCCTGTCCCGGCACAATCTGCCAGTAATCAAACCCTGAAGGCAGACTTTCCAGATGCCATTTTCCGATAATCGCCGTCTGATAACCGGCTTTCTGCAACAGTTTCGGGAAGTTTGCTGTGCACTGTCGAACACACAAGTAGTATTATCATAGAACTTGTTGCCACAAGAATGCTTGCCTGTAATCATACAGGCACGGCTGGGACCACTCAACGAGTTTGCCACAAAACTGTTCGTGAAGCGCACTCCCTCATTGGCAATGCGGTCCAAATTGGGAGTTTCCATATAGCGCGTATCATAACAGCTCATCATCTGTGCCGTATGGTCATCGGTCATGATATACACAATGTTGTATTGCTTCTTCTCTTGCTTATCAGCCTGCTGACAGGCTGTAGTTACGGCCGATAAAGCAACCATACCGGCAACGGGGTAAAATTTATTCATAAGTCTACTTAGGTTATTCTATTCTTACAAAGCAGATATACGAAGCTTATAGCTCATCGGTTTCTGCGGAATCTGGTACTTCAGCATGGTTTCCGGACCACAACTAGCATTTCCTATTCCACGCAAAGCTGCATCCAGGTGAAGCACTACGTATGGACGCGGTTGCAATTCCCAAGTATGCTTCGTATTCATCAAATCCTCGTCCGTATAACGCAAGGCAGAGAAAGAAACATTGCCTTGTGTCTGGATACGGATACCCTTTCCTGAAGCATCCTTCAAGTCCATGCTACGCAAACCTTCCCGGTTACCCATAGACTGAGGTTTCACATACTTGCCGGTATCATTTGCATCCAACGTGTAACGTCCCACAGGACATGCATCCTTGCGGTCGACATAGTTTTCCCAAGGACCATGTGCATAATAGTCTACCTGATTCAATGTAGAATCCAGCAGGCAAACCAATCCACAGCGACGTAAGTTCGCAGTCTGAGGAGAGAAACGTACATCCATGTCTATTACTCCATTCGGCATAAATGTGTACACAATGTTGGTTGCACACAAAGAACCGCCACGAGAGGTACTTACCTGTACAATTCCTTTATCCACACTTACCTCACACGTACCGGCTGCATCCAGTCCGTTAGCAACTTCCTTAAACAAGTCATTCTCAATCCAGCGGTGATTATCATACAAGAAACCGCCATTATGACTGATGATTTCCTTTCCAGCCATGTTCAATTGTACCATCTGTCCGGTAGCTTTATCAAAAGCTGCACGGAGGTGCTTGTTATAAAGCATCAACAGTTTATCGGTTTCCTGAATGGTCCATTCATTTTTCTTCTTCTTAAACGTCAGTTGCGGTAAATCAGCTCTCTTCTGCAATTCAAACTGGCAAGCAGCTACTTCATGTCCAGCTTCTGCCCATACAGTAGGTGCCAACATACGTACATGTAAATTGACCATCACTTCATCACCAGCCTTCTTGCATCTGCCAAATTTACTCCAGACAGTTTCAAATTCAGCACCGTAGAATCTCCCGGAAGAATATTTTCCAACGTCAGACTGTCTGCTCCCACAATCACTCCGTTCTTCACGCTTTCCCATTTCAGTCAAAGCCTTTCAGCGACAAGAATGCATATTTGTTGCGTACCTGCACATTCACCAGATTGCGGGAAGCATCCGTACCCATGCACTTAAATCCGACATACTGATAAACAGCCTTCACCTCTTTCAGTTTAGGAGTTTCCTCACGCGTAGCCGGCACAATGCCGTTTGAACAGAAATTACCCTGATGAGGTCCAGGGAAATCATATCCCGTATGCAGACGATAAATGCCTTTCTTCATTTCATGAGGCTCATAAATAGCCTGGTCCACCCAGTCCCAGATAGCCCCTCCAATAGTAGCCGTACTGCCTTCAATGCTTTCCCAGTATTCTTTCAAGTTACCGATGGCATTTCCCATGGCATGGGCATACTCACACACAAACAGCGGTTTATCGAACGCACTGACATGCTCATCCATCCAGTCCATGCTGGGATACATCTTGGAATAGAAATCACTGAAGCGGTTACCTCCGTATGATTTCCCGTCGCGCGTGCCTTCATAATGCACCGGACGGCTGTCCAGTTTCTTGGCCGCGTCATAGCAATCACGGAAGTTCGCTCCTCCTCCGGCTTCATTGCCCAGACTCCAGAAAATCACACTCGGATGATTACGGTCTCTCAATACCATCCGGTCAATACGGTCTACAAACGAAGGTATCCATGAAGGCATGTCACTGATAGACTGGTTGGCATGGTTTTCCAAGTCAGCCTCATCCATCGTGTACAGGCCATAGTAATCAAACATGGCATACATTTTAGCGGCATTCGGATAATGCGACGTACGAATCGTATTGATGTTGTTCCGCTTCATGGTCAGCACATCCCACAACATGGACTCCGTCGTCACAGCCCGTCCGTACATCGGATGCGTATCATGCCGGTTGGTTCCCTTAAAGAATACCCGCTTGCCATTCAGATAAAGCAACGAGCCCTTCACTTCGATGTCACGGAAACCCGGTATTTTCGTAGAAAGGCCATTTCGTCCTTTCCTCCCTGGCGCTGTATCACTTGCACAGTATACAAGGTAGGAGTTTCAGCAGTCCACAAAGACAAATCTGTCAAATCGAATGACACATTAACCGTACTTACCGGAGAAGAAGGAGCGTATTTCACAGCCACTTCCGACTCGGCTACCTTACGGCCTTCCGGATCTAACAGACGCACCAGCAGATTCTTGGTACCTTCAGCTTGTCACGGTTATCCAAAGACAACTTCACATTCATGGTTCCACTTTTATAGTTCTTGTCTTTATCCAATAGACAAGTAATGTAATGGTCGCGCACGCTGACTTGCGGCACATTATATAAATATACATCACGGAAGATACCACTCATGCGGAACATATCCTGACATTCCAGATAAGAACCGTCACACCAGCGGAACACCTGCACAGCCAGACGATTTTCGCCCGGTTTCAGGTACTTGGTCACATCAAACTCAGCTACATTGTTTGCTCCTTGTGAATAGCCTACATATTTTCCGTTGAGATACACAAAAGCTGCACTGTAAATACCACCGAAATGAATGAAAGTACGTTTTCCATCCCAGCCTTCCGGCAAATTAAACGTACGTACATACGAACCTACCGGATTGATACCATAGTTCTTTCCGCCATCGTTAAAACCTTTACGTGCCTGAATATAAGGCGGCGTGTTGGCATGCGGAAATTCCACGTTCGCATAAATCGGACGGTCGTAACCCTGCATTTCCCAGTTAGAGGGCACAGGAATGCGGTCCCATCCCGAAGTATCAAAATCTTCCTTATAGAAATCCAACGGACGTTGTGAGGGTTCTGACACCCAATGGAAAGCCCATGTACCGTTCAGCAGCATGTAAGCCGGGTTATGCACTTCTTCCCACGGACGGTCATAGAAAGCCTTGTCCGCCAGCATTTCTTTTTCGGAAGGATAGGGCATATACGTGGCATGTCCCACCTCCTTATTCTCTTCGAAGCGGGTTTCATCTTCCCAGTACACTTTTTCACGTGCGGCCATGCCGGTTCCCGCAGGCATAGGCACCTCACTCACCCGTATCTGGAACAAAGATGCTTCCATAGCCTCGGCTGCCTTTCTGTCCATCAGCTTCAGACGGCCGTCTTTCTGGCATACCAGCATGAGCGACGGAGTGTTGGCCGGAACAAGTCTTACTCCATTCTTTGCATCCTGTATGCTCCACAACTGTGCCTCGTCGCTTCCGTTCACCTCTGCATCATCGGTGTCTTATGGTCCACATCTGCCCTTAACGCCTTGTCTTCAAACACATTCACCAGCCGGAAACTTCCCGACAACTCGTTGATGTTCCATTGCTGTTTCCGGTCATCACGGCTCAATGACTTCAATATCACGGACGCCCCCGCATCATAGCCCAGCACCTTATCTGAGACCTTTGCCGGGTACAGATTATAAAGCTTGTCTTTATCGTATCTGCTCTGCGAAGATACATTCTGAGCCATCCATACCAGAAGCCCCAGAACCATCAAAAAACGATAGAATTTCATCATGGCATTTATAATATTAAAGAGGTATACATATTAAATTTCTTACCTTTCCCTTAAATCCCATCCTGGCATCTCCCAACTGTTTCAACGGGAAAATCAAGGTTTCCTGATACCAGATGCGGTCTTTCCGTTTATGCACTTCGTTATAATGCTCGCTTACACGGCCTTCCAGTCTTTCCTGAAGCTGCCCGTCGACAAACAGGGAAGTGCCTTTCGCGTCTCCCTCGATACGTATTTTCGTCCATTGTCCGGCAGGCAGACGATAAGAATGGAACACGAACTCATAGCCGTCACGACGAAAGCAAACTTTCCGGTATTCTGCCAGTTGGATACAAACTCCGAATGCGGGCCTTTGAACAGTATCGCATCAATATTAGGTGCTGAATCCGGACACAGCTCGAACTCCACCGCATAAGGATAACCGATTTCGTCCACCTCCGTAGTGACCGCTTCCGTTCCCGACAATGTCACTTCCTTGCCCGTTTCGGTCAGCTCCGTACGCTTGTCCACTTTTGCCAGCAGGTTCACGCCGGGAGCTTCAGGAGTAGTGGCACAGAGTGCCATGAACTGCTCGAAAGGCACTTTATCCTTATTCTCTCCTTTCCACATCTTCTCGCACACCATCTGCAATCCCGGGAAAGTACGGCAATGCACATCCTGCTGGCTGATGCCGTTGCCCACATGGTCGTTCCACACAGCCAGCATCGCTCCCAGGAAATTGGGATGGCGGACGGTCATCTTCGGGTCTTCCGGACGCATCATCTCCGGCATCCAGTTTTCATACAGCCACTGGTAATTCAGATAGTCATAATAATAATGAGCGGCAGGAACCAGATACAATAGTCCGTCACACAAGTTCACCACCTTGGCACCTGCATCCAGACAGGTCTGCACATCCATCCAGTCATAGTTCCATGCACTCACCACCTTGCCTTTCAAATCGACAGGCGTATTGCCTTTCATGACATTCAAGCTTCCCCACAAACGCGGAGTCTTGCCATATTTTGAAACAAAATCCAGATAATGATTCGTAAAATGACGGAACTGTTCCGACTCTTTCCGGTTATATTCGTCGGTACCGATGTGCACTTCCGGACCTACAAACACCGGGTTCTCGCCCGAGAGATATTCATCGAACAATGTATCGACAAAATCATAAACCTCCTGCTTGTACAAGTCCAGATGGTCCATTCCGTATTCCTTTTTATCGGCCGCCAGACGCGGATTATAGTGCGTGAAGGACAATGAATGAGCCGGCACGTCGATTTCCGGAATCACATTAATGCCATAGCGGGCGGCCATGAGCTGGAAGTCGCGGAACTCTTCCTTCGTATAGGAACCGTCCTTCGCCGTCAGCCCCGGGAAGCGTTCGCTTTCCAGACGGAAAGCCGCATAGGTCTTGTTCCAGTCGTTTCCGAAAAACTGCACGAAACCGTTGTCATTCAGATGCACCTGCAACTCATTCAGCTTGTAGAACGAAAGAATCTTCACATAGTCACGCAGAAAATCCATCGTAAAGAACTTGCGGGCCACGTCAATCATGAATCCCCGGTTCGGATAGAGCGGGAAGTCCGTAGCCCGACCTTTCATCAGTCCTTCCGGCTGGTTATGAATCATCTGGAGCAAGGTACGCGTCCCCCAGAAAACACCTTTAGAAGTAGGAGCCTCAATCGTGACCTCACTCCGGACATCCATCCGGTATCCTTCTTCGCCCAGCGTCTTGTCCGGCTTGCCTAATGCCAGGCAGACCGCTCCTTTTTCCTTTTTCCCCGTTACGACACGATAATCCCAGCCAAACATATCCTTCAGGTCCTGTACCAGGATTTCAGCTCCCTCCTTCAGCTCCTTCGCCTCATCCGGGAGATAATCACCTTTCCCTTTTCGGGAAGCACCAGTTTTCCTTTTGCCGATTTCCACTGCTGCAAGGCAGGAATCACTTGTGGCACATTCTGGCCTACAGCCATCATCAGTCCACACAACCACATCACACTACATAGAATCAGATGTCTCATTGTATCAAATTTAAAGTTTACATATTTATCTTAAGAAATAACCGTTTCTGCAGAAATCAACGACACTCATACTAAAATATTTGACTAAAGAAACGCTAAACCATGAACAAACAAAACCAGCGATTTTTCTCATACTATTTATTTAAGGATTTTAGTTTCGAATACAAAAATATGCATTTTTCTTCTCTTCATCACTTTTAAAGACTGATTTTTAAGTCTTAAAAATATCTATTAATAAGATTCGGAAATAAACGGAACATGCTTACGACCATGAAACATAGAACATTTCTGCCCTTTTTGAAAAATCCCTTTACATTTTCTACGTTTCCCCACAGAGAAACCTACGTTTTCCGAACCAGAAACATACGGTTCCGCATGGAGAACCTATGTTTCCCTCATGGGAAACATAAAATCTCTCCAATAAACAGAGATTTACATAAAGACATTTCAGTCTCTTCTTAGCACACTGATAAAAACAACAATTCCTTGCCTCTCCTTACACAAGGAAAAACAAGGAATCGTTATCCAGTCACGAGTTCACTTTGTATTTACTCTGTCATAAAAGTAGCTTTTATGTCATAAGAAAAAATATTTTCATATCATTACCAAACTACTTTTCCGACATAGATTTCCCCCAATTTTTATTAGGAGCAGACCCCATCCACAATTCTAATATTCCCCCATGTGTAAAATCTGGATGGAGCAACTGATAGAAATTATAAGCTTTCCCGTTCAACGTAGCTTTTTGTATATAACAGTTTACCTCAGAATTATGATGAGTCACAATTTTAAACTCTTTTCCAGCATAATAATCAGAATCCAGCTTTATCGTAATCTCATCAAAGACCGGACTTGTGATGTCATAGCATGGATGCGAGGAAGAACCTCCGTCCAGACTAAATAATCCGATTGCCATCAAAGCACTGACACCGGCCATCTGTCCCTGGTCTTCATCATTTCCAGTATATCCCTTTTCTGGAGTGATAGCTCCATACGTTTGCTTCCCAACCTGACGTACCCAATACTGAGTAAGCCAAGGATACCCTACATGCGAAAACACATGTGCACTTGAGCAACCCGGCTGATTGGCATAACTTACATAGCTGAACAGAAAATCATCTGCTGCCGACTTCGAAAAGGCTCATCCAATCTGACCGCCAGACTATCTTTTCCTCCCATCATACGGGCTAAACCCTGAATATCGTGCGACAGACCAAAAGTAGCCTGCCATGCATTAGCTTGAACAAACCCCTTTTCCGACAGAGGTCCGTATGCAGCCAATCACCATTTTCACTTCGCGGTATCATTAATTTTAACTCCGGATGAAAGGAAACTTTCCAGCCCATAGAACGTTTCTGAAAATACTTTGCCTCTCTCTGTTTCTTCATTTTTAGAGCCATCTGCCCTAAACTCCAGTCTTCAAAAGCCCACTGTATGGTCAGACCGGCATCATTCGGGCAATATCCATGTTTTACATAAAAATCCAGCTCCCGGTCCATATCAAAAGCCAGCATTCCTCCTTTTTCATGATTCCTTTTCATCGCCTGAAAAGCTTTCTCCGGATTCCACTTACGATAAATGCCACGTTGGTATGCACTTGTAATCATCGAAGTAGCCGGACAACCTGTCATTATATACGTATATGCACCTACAGACGGACCACGAGGCAACAACCCTCCATTCCTGTCATATTCAAGAAATGAAGCAGAAAACTCATCCAATACAGAAGGATAGGCTAATCCCCATAATGTATTCAAATTCCATTGAGTCAGCCACAATGCATCCGAATTATACATGTGATGAATCACTTTTCCATCCTTTCCTTTTGGCAGCATACGTGACTTATACTCTGGAGAAGTGTGTGGATACGGGTAGCTTTTCCTACTCTTGTCCCTCCCTTCAAATAATCCGGATAAGAGCCATCTATATCATCAATTTTATGCCTTCCCAGCAGCACATGCCATAAGTCCGTATAAAATTTCATCTTTTGCTGGTTGGTTCCACCTTTTACATCAATTTTACCCAACCACTCATTCCAGACAGATAATGCTTCAGTCCTCACTTGCTCAAAATCCCAATGAGGACATTCCTGGTCCATATTCTCTCTTGCATTTTCTATGCTTACATACGAAAAGGCCGTTTTCACCAAAATCTGTTCACCAGGCTTCACCCCCCCAAAATCAGCTTCTACTCCAGAAGTTGGTGACTGCTTAAAAGAAGACCCTGGTATGGTATACACCTCTGTAGAGCCGTTCATCTGAGTAATATCACATTGTCTTTCATTTCCAGTCCAACTGTTTAATGTACGAAAAGGACGTTCAAAACGGACTACAAAATAAACCCGCGCCTTATCGACTCCTCCCCATACTCTTCCTGTGGTGTCAAAATATCCCGCGATTTCCGTTTCATTTACGCGCGAAGCGTGTGCACCCACCATCGTAGAAGTAGATATATGTCCGCCAAGTCCTAGCAGGACTTTCGCCAGTGACTCTTGTGCATACGTCAGCCGATAAAATCCCACACGTTCAGTGATTGTCTGTTCTACCCATATTCCATATCTATCCAAAAATAACCGATGGTAGCCTGGCTGCACGATTTCTCCATCATGCGAAAAAGAAGAGCTCCACCCACTTTCACCTTTACGGGTATCAATCTGACCAGTTATCGGCATCAGATTCAAACCAGATATAACCCAGTCATGAATCTGAGGAAAACCTAAAACCCGGGTAGAGTTATAACTGTATCCCCCACCGCCTTGATTTATATTACGTGTCAGAGGAGCAGAGCTCATCATTCCAAAAGGAAGACTTCCGGTCACAAAAAAGAAATAACGTCCCTTGGCTGTTTCCACATAAGGATTTACCCAAGAGACATAGTCTGAATAAGATTCAGGAGAAGGCAAGACTTCTATCTCGGACAGGCCAAGATTCTCTCCATCACCATCAGTTACCTGGAAACGTACCCAACTGACTCTTTTAGAGTCAAAATCAACCACTTTAGGTGCACCATCATTAGCAATTAAATTTACATCAATCGAAGTTCCGTCACTGAATGAAAGAGTACCTGCCGCCGTATGGCTGCTTATATCCGGACAATCATATAAAATAATCTGGCTAATGTTTACAGGGTAATCCCAATCCAATTGTACCCAGGGGAAGGGACGAACTCTTCCCCTCATATCCAGGCGGCTACCTGAACGCCATTCTCCTGTATTCAGTATACGTATAAGTCCGTCTGACACACGTGTTGCATCCACCTCCTTCCCTGCAGCTGAAGAGCAAGAGACCTTGCCAAAGAGGCAATGTTATGAGGCGTCGCAGATAACAAAAGGGGAAACAGGCACCATAGAAAAAACAAAAATGCTTTTATCCTCATAAGACTAATTCTCGTTTCAAGTTATAATTCCTACTCAAGGGTCAATGGGTTCTGTGGGCTGAATAATTAATGACTCCTGCAACGGGAAAAATTCCATCATACGCTCATTCAGCCTTTTCCCTAAACGATAAGGTACATAACCTAATTCACGAAGACAACGTGAATCCATTCCTTCCACAAAATTTAAATGAGAAAAAGAAGACGTTGCCACTGCGGCCTTTTCTACAGGAAAACCGTTACGGAACATAATACGTGCTGCATTACGAAAGTTTGTGGTAGTATGTCGCGCATGAGGCTCTATAATAATGGCACTCTCCGGAATCTGCCAAACGTCCATCAAATACTTTTTCATTTCAAAAGCCTCATTGTAAGGAGTATGATATGGATGTACTCTTCCTCCCGATACAATAATAAATGGTGCCTGATGCTGACGATACATCATGGCTGCATAGGCAGAACGAAGCTTCCCTTCTGGGCTAATAGATACATTGGGCTCCTCGGGTCCTGCGCCTAACACTAAAATGGCTGTATAAGGATAATTGTTCCATTCTGTTTGGCTAACCTGAGTATATGCCATTCTGTTTTCTGTCGAACACAGAGGCTCATAATCAATCGACTGACGGCGGTCGTTCACATCAAGCAAAGCCTTAACAGCAGCCATAGGTACAGAATAAAAAACAGGATGTGTTTTTACCTCAAATGCAATATTTTGCTGACAAGCAGGAAGAATTTCCTCGATAAACCGGCGGCTATGTATGTAAAGCCAATAGAATCGATTTGAGGATAATGAGGTTTCCGGGCTGCTGCATACACCTCTATCGCATAGTTCATTCCTTCTGCATCTTGCTCCCAGATTTTTTTCAAGAACTCTGCCCCATTCTCTTTATACTGCTGATAGCAACCGGAAGGGATTATATGCCTTGTCAACAACCGATCAATCGGATTTCCTGGCTTATAAAGACTTGCCAATGCTTTTGCAGCTTCTGTAATCTCTTCTGCAGAGAATTTCATCGCTTCCACCCGTTCCTGCGAAGTTTTTGCCTCATGCAACGCTCTAATTTCTTCAGCCCCATTTTTTTCAAAACAGGTCATGACAAATCATAGAATCTACTTCACCAAATTCACGCAACAGAGCTGTAAAATAATATGCTTTATTCTCTATCTTCTCTGCAGAAATTAATGGTATTCTCTCTGAACCTGTGCATACGAGCATAAGGAAAACAGTAAACCCAAACAGCATATACCTATCTTTTTCATCGTCTGCCTCCTCTTTTAAATATTGCAGTAACTGCACAGGACGGTCTGTCTGAATTAATGAAGCTCCTTTTTCTAACAACCATCCCCAGCTTTCATCTTTCTGATTCAATTCCACAGCACGGTCATCATCATGCCCACCATTCAATGAAGCCATAATCCGTTCAGCCAAATCTTAGAACCATTATCTTTCACTTTTTGAAGTAAACGTAAAACTTCCGGAGTTACTTCTGAAAAGCAGCATTCCATTGCCACAGGTTTCATCTGTCTATACCCCTCTATAAACGCCTCTGCATCAGGATTGTTCAAGTCTACAATCGGCATATAGATAACTTTGTCAAGTACATCCCCATTTTCAGCCTTGACTTTTCATAAGCATATCCGGATTTTATTACCACCTGGTCTATAGTCTGTGTTTTTACCAATAACTTATACACTTCTTGAAAATAATCATAGCCCTTATCTATGTTTATCAGAATTTTTCCTTTTGTCAGTTCCAATACCTCCTCCAAAGTCGGAATTGGATGAAAAGTAACTCTTCCCAATCCATTTTTCAGATGAAACTTTCGCAATTCTGCCAACGTATAATCCGAAACTTTTCCCTTTCCGTCGGTCGTACGGTCTATAGTATTGTCGTGCATAATTACCAGCTGATTGTCTTTTGTCATCTTCAAATCAATCTCAATCATGTCAACTCCCATCGCAATACAATTTTGAAAGGCCTGTAATGAGTTTTCAGGTGCATTTCTCCAGTCGCCACGATGAGCCACTACCAATACTTTCTTCGTTTCATGACTCTTCAAATCTACCACAAGAGTCTTTGCACTCTCCTGAGCAGAGAGTACAAAGACTGTGCAGAGAAGAAAAATCATACAAGTAATTCTCTTCATCTTCAAATTTTATTTAATGATTAATATCCTTCGTTCTGATACATTCCTTCCGGATTCAACTTCCACTCATCATAAGGAATCGGATAATAAATATCTTTTTCATTGAAGTTCTGCAAATTGGAGATACCATAACAATTCGGATCCTTTGCATGCATATAAGTTACTAATTCATCAATCGTAAAGAAACGGAGTAAATCATACCAACGCTGATTCTCAAAAGCAAGCTCTACACGGCGCTCATGAAGAATAGCTAATTTCAGTGTCGGATATTTACTTCTGTAGTCGGTATTTTGGATAGATTCAATATAACCTGGTAATCCTGCCCTTTCACGTACCTCATCCAAATAAGGGATTGCTTTTGTTTCTTCACCCAAAGCTTCATAAACCTCAGCCATCATCAAGATAACATCGGCATAACGTAATATAATCCAATCATTGCCTCCATAAGCTAAAGTACCCGCAGCGTCACTAGTATCACGAACTTGTAATGCAATAAGCCATTGCTTTAGGATTATCAGCATAAACAACTGAGAATGCTTTTCGCTTATCAGTAGCTTCATATTCATTTATCAAATCCTCATTTACATAAGTTCCCTGACCTTTTGAAGGATATTGCGAATTACATGTAATACCAATTGACTGATTATCTGCCGCAATCGAAGAATGGTAATCTTTATCCCCTTGTTTATATACAATCTGGAAAAGAATTTCAGGACAAGTAGACTTGTTAGCAACAGCAAATAAACCAGTCTGTGCATTGTCATCATAAGTAACTTCATTCAGGCGATTAAACTGCTTCATTCCTAAGCACATTTCGAGATACGTTTTTGCAGAGTTTAAATATTCTTTCCGATTCTGGGTATCCAGCACATGGGCCATTGTCAAATATACTTTTCCAAGTAATCCTGCCATAGCTGCTTTATTTGCTCGCCCTTTATTACCTTCAGGCTGATGATTTGGCAAGGTACTTTTCTCAATTCCAACTCTAAATCTTCTACTATCTGCTCATAAATCTTCTTCTTATCCTCACGGAAAGTATGCGCTTCAATTTCAGCTGGAGTAGCAAGATAAGATGTTACTAATGGAGCATCTCCCCACTTACGCACAATATCAAAATATACTAGCGCACGCACAAAACGGGCCTCAGCTTCATAATTATCTTTCTCTTTTTCATCACTAAAAGTCACAGTCTGAATACCTTTTAAAGCAAAATTTGCATTATTGACTGTTTTATACATCGCCTGCCAATGACTTTTCAAATAAGTATTACTAGGGAGTAATGAAAAGTCTGTAAACTGAAAAGGCTCACCGGCAGAAGACTGATTATCCAAACGTCCTGTATTATCTGAACGTTCCTCTGTATACATAGTACTTCCTTCGCCCATACAAGACCCTGAACGTAATGCCATATAAGCACCGTATACAGCACGTTCAACATCATTCTCAGTAGTAAAATAATTCTCTACTGGTATTTTATTAGGATTATCTTCTGACAGAAAATCTTCACACGAAGTTAAATTAAGTCCAACTGCCAGAATTGCAGTAAATAATATTGTTTTTTCATTGTGTAATCTCTTAGAATGTTAATTGAAGTCCCATATTATATGCTCTCACCAATGGATATTTTCCATAATCTACCCCCCGGAGTCAAATTCGCACCGTCATTATAATCTACCTCTGGATTGTATCCCTTATATTTGCTAATAGTAAACAAATTATCAGCTGCCACATATACTCGTAAGTTGCTAATTACTCCTTTTGACCAATTCTTTACATTGGAGAATGTATAACCTACGCTAATGTTTGTACATCTGAAAAACGAACCATCCTGCAAATAGAAAGTAGACAAACGAGTACTATTACTCTGTGTTCCTCCACGAGATGCTTTATAAACCCAACCATTTCCTGGATTTTCTACATCACGATAACGCTGGTCTGCTTCCACATATTGATTACCAGAACCTTCCATATTAAATAAATAGTAATCTTGTCCATCCAATACTTTATTTCCGTATGAGCCATTGAAAGAAGCACTCATATCAAAATCTTTATAACTTCCACTCAGGTTTAGTCCATAAGTAAATTTCGGATGAGGATTACCAATCACTGTTTTATCATTGTCATCTACAACCCCATCTCCATTTACATCTTCAAAATAAATGTCGCCCGGTTGGAGCGCAATAGATTGTGACAATGAACGAGCCGGACCTTTTAATTTATATCCTTCAGGGAATTTATTTCCATTTGCTTTATAAACAGCATCATCAGCCTGAATTCCAGCCATATCTGCTTCTGTAACCATTCCAATTACCTTAAACCCATAAAACATTCCAATAGGCTGTCCCTCCATTGTAATATGAGTTTTATAAGAACGTTCTGCACCATTAGTAATAATGGTATTGCCACCATCTAATTCCAATACTTTATTACGGTTAACAGAAATGTTACCACTAATATTAAAACTATAATCTTTTCCACTCAATACTCTACCATCTACTTGAATATCACATCCCGTATTACGAATCTTAGAATTCGGAAGATTTGTGAGCATAGAAGTTGCACCAGAAATTGCAGATACAGGCTGCTCGAACAACAAATCTTGAGTATGACTCAAATAATAGTTGGCAGAAATCGCCAAACGATTATTAAACAAGCCCAAATCCACACCTACGTTATATTGAGAAGTTGACTCCCAGCCAATCGCATTATCTTTACTCCACCTGGATACATAGCTGATACAATCGTTCCATTTCCAATCACAGTCCCAGATGGAGAATTCATTACTGCAGCATATTGATAATTACCAATATTGTTATTTCCACTCATACCCCAACTTGCTCTCACTTTCAATGAAGAACTATCACCAAAAGCAGCTTTATAAAAATCTTCATTTGAAACAGTCCAAGCCGCAGAGATTGATGGGAAGTATCCCCAACGATTTTCAGGGCCAAACAAAGAAGAAGCATCACCTCGGAATGAAGCAGTTAAATAGTACTTATTTGCAAAATTGTAATTCAAACGTGTAAAATAAGAAATCATTGTCCAGTTTGATTTTGAAGTACTATTTAATGTAATATCACTAGGATCAGCACCATGACCTGTCACTTCTGTAATATGATCATCCTGATAACCAGTAGCTTTTACTCCCAAATATCATACATATTTTTTGAATAGAATAACCTGCAACACCACTGAAATTATGTACCTGATTCCAGCTCTTATTATAGTTTGCTGTAAATTCAGCCAAATAATCTGATTGCAAAGAAGTTCTTGCTATAGAATTAGCCGCAGCTTTGGCCTGATCTGTTCCTGGTAAATTTGCCCCGGATGATAAACTGGTAGGACGATAAAACTCGTATTTTTCACTATAATTATACATTCCTAAATTTGCCTTCAAGAATAAATCTTTCAACGGTTCATAACTTGCTGTCAAATTATATGTATTACGTACTCCGTTTCTTCTGATTTTTGTTTCCGTAGCTAATGCTACCGGATTCTCAATCTGCTGGAATCCATAATTACTTGAATAACTTGTCATCTCACCTTTTACCAATTGACCATTTTCATCATAGCAACGGAAAATCGGTGCATAAATCAAAGCCCCAAGAATCGGTCCATGATCAAAACGCCCTTCTTCCACTTCTCGATTCCAGTTAGATGTATTGGAAAAATTAGCTCCTACCTTAAACTTAGAGCTTACTTGTATATCTAAGTTTCCACGTAAATTCAGGCGACGTTGTCCCGTAGAAAGAATAATACCTTCCTGATTCTGATAAGCTGCACTAACTTCATAACGAATTTTATCTGTACCCCCATTTACAGAGATATGATGACGCTGTGAAGGAGCATTACGATACAACTCATCTTGCCAGTCTGTATCATATTCCGGTGTGATTACACGCTGATTCTCAAAATCATATAAAAATTCTGGAATCATAGCTGCACTATTACTAGAACCTAAACGCTGTGCACGTACATCATTCGTATCACTAAAGTAAGCATCATCCCATGCTTTTCCTGCATTAACCATGAAATTTTTATATGCATTATTACGTCCATCAACAACCAAATCTGCAAATTGTGCAGAATTCAATAATTTCACTTTTTTGGCCAGCTGATTTACACTAAACTGAAAATTATAGTTTACCTTCGCTTTTCCCTCTTTTCCACGCTTAGTTGTAATCAACACAACACCACCAGCTGCACGTGAACCATAAATAGCTGCCGAGGCTGCATCCTTCAAGACTTCAATAGACTCGATATCTTCAGGACTCAACATCAAATCTTCATTGGAAGGATAACCATCTATAACATATAACGGGTCAGAGCTCGCATTAATAGAGGCCACACCACGTACACGTATTTTTGTACTCTGATAAGGTGCACCACTTACCTGAGCAATCTGTACACCAGAGACCTTTCCGACCAAACTTTGCCCAACTGTAGGTGTAGTTACGTTTAACTCTTTTGACTTGATGCTGGAAACAGCTCCCACCACATCTGTTTTACGCATGGTCTGATAACCTACTACCACAACCTCATCCATTGTTTTAGAATCCTCAACCAATACAATATGCAGATTATCTCCCTTTTTCGGTTTTATACGCTGTGTGGTATAACCGATATAAGATATTTCCAGCGTATGTTCATAGCTCTGTACATCTAATCTGAACTTTCCATCCACATCCGTTACCGTTCCATTTTGAGTTCCCTTCTCAAAATACTGGCACCGATTACGGCCTCTCCATTTTGGTCGACAACAAGACCTTGAGCCCAATCATCTTCAAAAATTTAGCCTGAGCAGAATTCGTAAAAAATCCTGTCATACAGACAATTAAACAAAACAATCTAATTACTTTTTTCATAACCTGTTAATAGAATAAAATTTCTGTGCAAAAGTATGAGGGGGGCATTGCACAATGATTGCAGGTTAATTAAAACTATGGCACAATAAGGTTACAAAAAGATTTCGACTACTCCATAAATTCTTATAAACACATTCACCGGATTCTACCTTCAAAGTTTTGAAACCAATATATCTTAAACCCATCCCGAAAAATTCGCTTCGTACGCCTCAAAAAAGAATAATTTCCAAATAAATCGTATCTTTGCACATCGTAAGGTTGCAACTTAGAATAAACTATATACGTATATGGAAAAGAACTTTAAACGGACGACCGTTACATCGGCTCTGCCATACGCCAACGGTCCGGTCCATATCGGCCATCTGGCAGGGGTTTATGTGCCGGCCGATATTTACGTGCGCTATCTGCGCCTGAAAAAAGAAGACGTGCTCTTTATCGGAGGTTCGGATGAACATGGAGTGCCCATCACTATCCGCGCTAAAAAAGAAGGTGTAACCCCACAGGATATTGTGGACCGTTATCACACCCTCATTAAGGATTCTTTTAAAGAATTCGGTATTTCATTCGATGTGTACGGACGTACCTCTTCACCTACTCACCATCAGTTAGCATCTGACTTTTTCCGTAAATTGTATGACAAGCATGAGTTTATCGAAAAAACTTCCATGCAATATTATGACGAGGAAGCTCACACATTCTTAGCTGACCGTTACATTACGGGAGAATGCCCTCGCTGCCATGCAGAAGGTGCTTACGGTGACCAGTGTGAAAAATGTGGAAGTACACTTTCTCCCACAGAACTGATTAACCCGAAAAGTGCCATCAGCGGAAGCCAGCCTGTCATGAAGGAAACCAAACACTGGTATTTGCCACTTGACAAACACGAAGGCTGGTTGCGCAAATGGATTCTGGAAGACCACAAGGAATGGCGTCCGAATGTGTACGGACAGTGCAAGAGCTGGCTGGATATGGGGCTGCAGCCTCGTGCCGTGAGCCGCGACCTTGACTGGGGTATTCCGGTTCCGGTAGAAGGTGCAGAAGGAAAAGTATTGTATGTATGGTTCGATGCACCTATCGGCTATATCTCTAATACAAAAGAGCTGTTGCCCGATTCATGGGAGAAATGGTGGAAAGACCCTGAAACACGCCTGATTCATTTCATTGGAAAAGATAACATCGTGTTCCACTGTATCGTATTCCCGGCCATGTTGAAGGCAGAAGGAAGCTACATTCTTCCGGACAACGTGCCTTCTAACGAGTTCCTGAACCTGGAAGGTGACAAGATTTCAACTTCACGCAACTGGGCAGTATGGTTGCACGAGTACCTGCAGGATTTCCCTGGCAAACAGGATGTATTGCGCTACGTGCTGACTGCTAACGCTCCGGAAACTAAGGACAACGACTTTACATGGAAAGATTTCCAGGCTCGTAACAACAACGAACTGGTAGCAGTATACGGTAACTTCGTAAACCGTGCCCTGGTGCTGACTCACAAATATTTCGATGGAAAGGTTCCGGCTTGTGGTGAATTGAACGACTACGACCGTGAAACACTGAAGGAATTTGCGACGTAAAAGAAGAAGTAGAAAAACTGCTGAACGTGTTCAAATTCCGCGACGCACAGAAAGAAGCCATGAACCTGGCCCGCATCGGAAACAAATACTTGGCAGATACAGAACCATGGAACTGGCTAAAACCGACATGGCACGTGTGGCTACCATCCTGAACATTTCATTGCAGTTGGTTGCCAACCTGGCCATTGCTTTTGAACCGTTCCTGCCGTTCAGTTCTGAAAAACTGCGCAAGATGCTGAACATGGAAAGCTTCGACTGGGAACAGCTGGGACGTACAGACTTGCTGGCAGAAGGCCATCAGCTGAACAAGCCTGAACTGTTGTTCGAAAAGATTGAAGACGACGTTATTCAGGCACAGGTAGATAAATTGCTGGCTACCAAGAAGGCCAACGAAGCAGCCAATTACAAGGCTAATCCGATTAAACCGACCATTGCTTTCGAAGAATTTGAGAAACTCGACATCCGTGTAGGTACTGTATTGGAATGCGAAAATGTACCTAAGATGAAGAAGCTGCTGAAATTCAAGATTGCCGACGGACTGGAAAACCGTACCATTGTCAGCGGTATTGCTCAGCATTACAAACCGGAAGACTTGGTAGGCAAGCAAGTGCTGTTTATCGCCAACTTAGCTCCTCGTCAGTTCAAAAACGGCTGGTGAGCGAAGGTATGATTCTCAGCGCAGAAAACTTTGACGGTTCATTGTCCGTTACCACTACTTTGAACGAAGTAAAACCAGGAAGCGAAGTAAAATAATCTACTTTAAATAATTAAAGAAATTGAGAATGAGCGGATAAGAGAATCCCGCCATTCTCAATTTTCTTTTCCTCATAAACTCCACACAATCCTCAAATATGGCAGAGTCACTTAAAGAAAAAACGGCGAAAGGCTTGTTTTGGAGTGGCATCAATAACGGTGCTATGCAGCTCTTGAACCTGATATTCGGAATCGTGACTTCACGCATTCTGAATGATACCGATTACGGTATGATAGGTATGCTGAGTATCTTTTCTCTCATTGCAGCATCTCTTCAGGAAAGCGGATTCACTTCGGCACTTGCAACAAGAAAGAAATCCGCCACGAAGATTACAACGCTGTATTCTGGTTCAGCAGCGCCATAAGTGTCACACTCTACCTCATCTTGTTTTTCTGTGCCCCACTGATAGCCGATTTCTACGACAATGAAAATCTGATTCCTCTGGCTCGATATGCTTTTTTAGGCTTTGTTATTTCCAGCCTGGGCATTTCACAGAACGCTTATTTGTTCCGCAACCTGATGGTCAAACAAAAAACCATTGCCAGCATCAGCGGACTAGCCGTTTCAGGCATCGTAGGAATCATTATGGCCTGCTTGGGATGTTCTTACTGGAGCATTGCAACACAAAGCATTGTCTACATCAGCGTCCTGAACATCTGCCTGTGGAGTTTTTCACCCTGGAGACCCACCCTGAAATTCAGTTTCAAACCTCTGAAAGGGATGGTAAACTTCAGTGCCAAACTGATGATAACCAATATCTTCAATCATATCAACAATAACTTGTTTTCCATCATTTAGGGAAATACTATTCCGAAAAGAAAGTTGGACAATTTAACCAAGCCAACAAATGGAACTACATGGGCACTCCTTATCAGCAGTCATGGTAGCAGTGTGG
>ENA-OQHP01000051-OQHP01000051.1-human-gut-metagenome-genome-assembly--contig:-NODE-51-length-35691-cov-3.715443_pt1 | contig 35691 bp, 32 predicted proteins | sample MGYA00242563_ERZ504717 | MGnify/ENA primary metagenome ERZ504717 (study PRJEB26092, sample SAMD00036212) | human gut metagenome | host: Homo sapiens | study: EMG produced TPA metagenomics assembly of... | reverse complement strand
GGCAATCATGACATTGAATTGCCTGTTTTTTGCTCAACAAAGAAATAATTTCAACAGGAAGTGAAAGTATGCGACGAATATATACCTTTATTGATAATTGGGTTATGTATGTATTTATGGTATTAGCGACTTTACTTTATACAACACAAAGTGTTGGCAAAAAAGAACAAGCCAATAAATTTATACCTGTAACTAAAACTTAACAGTATATACTACAATTCCTGTAGAGATGGCTTCGATTATTGCTAGTGAATATCAAAAAGATGCTAATATTCAAGTTAATTTTATTCCTATAGCAAAAGAGGATTTAATAAATAATTTTCAACATAATAATATAAAAGATGTTGATATGGTCTTAGCAGATTCAACAGTTTTAGAAGAATTAAAAAGTTTAAATGCATTAACAAGCAATATATCTGAAGAAGAAGATATTGTAAAAGAGCGATTTAAAGATAATAATAATTCTTGGATTGGTGTATGGTATGACCCTATTGTTTTTTGTTATAATTTAGATTATGTGAAAAATAATTGGCAAATTCCTTTGACTTGGAATGATTTAGCACAGAATAATAATATAAAAATAGCTATGACAGATTTTATGGTGGCTTCAGCTGCTGCAAATGTATTGTATTCGTTAAGTCAAGATAAAAATATAGATAATACTATATTGTTGATGCAACAAATTCATGCTAAAGTAGTGCGTTATGCTAAATATTTATCCACTCCAGTGCGTATGGTTGGTATGGGAGAGGCTGATGTTGCTATAGCAGTACAAAGTGAAACGTTGCGATATATAAATGATAATTATCCTATAAGCATCATTTATCCAAAAGACGGGACTGCATACCAATTGACAGCTGTAGGCATTGTTAAAGATAGTAATCAACAAGTAGAGGCAAATAATTTTATCAAATGGTTATTAGGTGATGATATTCAAATCAGTTTACAAAAAAATCGTTATTATTATGTACCAACAAATTACACATCTTTAACTTATAAAGAATTTGCAGGGAAAAATATAAGATTTTTAGAAAAGAATAATATTTTTGATGAAAATGCCAAAAAAGCTATTTTAGATGAATGGGTAACAAATGTGCGTTTAAAAAATTAAAGTAATTGGAGTTTAAACTCAGGAGGAGAAATTATGTTAAAAGCCGGTTTTATAAGTTTAGGTTGTTCTAAAAATCTAGTAGATACAGAAGTTATGCTAGGTATTTTAGCCAAAAATAATATTGAGATCACAGCTGAACCAGCAAAGGCAGATATTTTAATTGTAAATACATGTACTTTTATTCAATCTGCTAAAGAAGAATCTATCACAACTATTTTAAATATGGCAGAATATAAACAAGAAGGCAAAGGAAAATGTCGTTCTTTGATTATTGCCGGTTGTATGGGTCAGCGTTATGGTCAGGAATTATTAGAAGAATTTCCAGAAGTAGATGCTATCGTTGGCACTGGTGCATGGAGCCGTATTATGGAAGCTGTTGAAGCTACTATTCAAGAAAGAAAACGTGTATTGATTACAGGTGAATCTAAAGAAATTTACACTGCTTTAACACCACGTATTTTTACTACTCCATTTTATAGTGCATATATTAAAATTGCCGAAGGCTGTAATCATCGTTGTGCATATTGTGCTATTCCATATGTACGTGGTAATTATCGTAGCCGTACTATTGAGGATATCAAGCAAGAAGTTGAAGCTTTAGCTGAAAAAGGTGTAAAAGAATTTAATATTATTGCGCAAGATACAACTTATTATGGTAGAGATATCTATGGAAAACCATCTTTAGTGGAATTATTAAAAGAATTAGTTAAAATTGAGAAAGTAAAATGGTTGCGTATACAATACGCTTATCCACATACATTTACAGATGAATTAATCGATTTGATTGCTAGTGAAGATAAAATCTGTAATTATGTAGATTTACCATTACAACATGCTCATAATGATGTATTAAAACGTATGCGTCGCAGTGATACAAAAGAAAGTGTAGAAGCATTATTAGCTAAATTGCGTGAACGTATTCCAGGTGTTGTAATTCGTTCTAGCTTTATTGTTGGTTTCCCTGGAGAAACAGATTCTCAATATACTACACTTCGTAATTTTGTAGAAAAACAGCGTTTTGATAAAGTAGGTATTTTCTCTTATTCTCGTGAAGAAGGAACACCTGCTTATGATATGCCAAATCAAGTTGATGAAAATATCATGCAGGAACGCTATCATGATTTAATGAGTCTTCAAAGTAAAATTTCTGAAACTATCAATATTGAAATGGAAGGTAAAGTCCTTGATGTATTGATTGAAGGTCGCGATGATGAACAACATATGGCATATGGTCGTTCTTATCGTGAAGCTCCAGATGTAGATGGTCAAGTATTTATCGAAGGTGATGATATCAGTCAGCCAGGCGATATTGTTAAAGTTAGAATTTTACAAGGCTTTGATTATGATGTAGTGGGTGAACGCGTAGACGCGTAAATAATTTAATTGGAGATGAGTTTTAGATGATAGTAGAAATCGTAACTACAGGTAGTGAATTGTTATTAGGTCAAGTAATCAATACAAATGTAGCTTATATGTCAGCTCGTCTTAATGAATTAGGTTTTGATGTAGTATATCAAACAACTGTTGGTGATAATCATGATCGCATGAAAGCAGTGTTAGAGCATGCATTATCTAGAGCAGATATCGTCATAACTTCTGGTGGTTTGGGACCAACACAAGGCGATATAACAAAAGAAGTATCAGCAGAAATCTTTGGACGTAAATTAAAAATTCATGCTGAAAGTAAACGACGCATGGATGAACATTTTGCTCAAAGACATGTTGTTTGGACTGAAAATAATTTGCGTCAAGTAACACTTCCAGAAGGTGCTGAAGTATTTTTAAATTATAATGGCATAGCTTCTGGTGTTGTCTTAGAAAATAATGGTAAATATTTAATTAATTTACCAGGTCCACCAAGTGAAATGAAAGATATGTTTGAACGTAGTTTAAAGCCATTTTTACAAAGAAAATTTGGCTTTAAATATGTGATTGTATCTAAAGTATTAAACACTTGTGGTATAGGTGAGTCTTTATTAGAAACAAAGATAAAAGATTTGATTTTAGCACAATCTAATCCAACTTTAGCATTACTCATTCGACCAGAAGGCGTAATTATTCGCATCACAGCTAAAGCATCAACTCATAGTGAAGCAGAAAAAATGATTGAAGTAGTAGAAGCTCAAGTAAAAGCTCGTGTTGGTGAATATATTTATGCTGTTGATGATGAGAATATGGAAGAAGTCGTAGCTAAATTATTGAAAGATAATTGCTTGACTGTAGCTTGTGCTGAATCCTGTACTGGTGGAATGCTAGCTAGTAGATTGACATCTATTTCAGGAAGTTCTATGTATATTAAAGGCAGTATTGTAACTTATAGCAATGAGGCTAAGATGAAATTCCTTGATGTAGATAAAGAAATTTTAGATACAAAGGGTGCAGTATCACCAGAAGTAGCTAAACAAATGGCTGAAGGTGTAAGAAAAGCTGTAGGTTCTGATATTGGTGTAGGTATAACTGGTATAGCAGGTCCTACTGGAGGAACAGATAAAAAGCCTGTAGGTTTAGTTTATATTGCTGTAGCTGGTAAAGATAATACAGTAGTAAAAGAAAATGTTTTTTCTGGTGATAGAGCACGTGTAAGATATCGCTCTACTCAGCAAGCATTAGAAATGATAAGACAATATATTAAGAATAAATAATGGATTATATTTCTTTGATATGAAGAAATAAAGTAAATAGGAGGACTATTTTTTGGAAGAAAAAATTATTAAATTTGAAGATATGCAATTAAGTAAAAAGGTATTAAATGCTGTTCGTGATATGGGATTTGAAGAACCATCTCCAATTCAAGCACAGACTATACCTTTAGCGTTAGAAGGTCATGATGTTATAGGACAAGCCCAAACTGGTACAGGCAAAACAGCAGCGTTTGGTATTCCAACTATTGAACAAATTGATGAAAAAAATAAATACATTCAAGCTTTAGTATTGACTCCAACACGTGAGCTTGCTATTCAGATTGCAGAAGAATTTAATAAAATTGGTAAATACAAACGCGTGAAAACTTTACCTGTATATGGCGGTCAAATGATAGATCGTCAAATTAGAGCTCTTCGCTTTGGGGTTAAAGTAGTAGTAGGTACTCCAGGTAGACTCATCGACCATATTCGTCGCAATACTATAAAACTTGACCATGTAAAAATGCTCATTTTAGATGAAGCTGATGAAATGCTCGATATGGGCTTTATTGAAGATATTGAAGAAATCATGTCAAATGTGGCACAAGGTGAAAATCGTCAGACTTTATTATTCTCTGCTACAATGCCAGCACCAATTGAAAAATTAGCACGTAGCTATATGCATAATCCGCAAAAGTAATGATCAGTCGTGAACAACTTACAGTGCCATCAGTTGACCAATTATATTTTGAAACTCGTGATAAATTCGAAGGTCTTTGTCGTGTACTTGATATAGAAGATAGTGGTAAATATATTATTTTCTGTCGTACAAAGAAAAATGTTGATGACCTTCAAGCTTCACTACAAGTTCGTGGTTATATGGCTGGTAGCTTACATGGTGATATGAGCCAAGCTCAGCGCGACCGTGTTATGCGTCGTTTCCGTGAAGGAAAACTTGAAATTTTAATTGCAACAGATGTGGCTGCTCGTGGTATTGATATAGATGATATCAGTCATGTAATCAATTTTGATATTCCACAAGACCATGAATCTTATGTACATCGTATCGGTCGTACAGGTCGTGCTGGTCGTACAGGTATCGCTGTTACATTCATTGAGCCAAAAGAATATCGTCAATTAAAATTGATTGAACGCATGACAAAATCTCGCATGATACGAGGAGAACTTCCAACACCTGCTGATGTCATTGAACGTCAAAGAGAAGCAATCAAAGAACGTTTGTTAAAAACATTAAATAATAATACGTATGCAGATTATCATTTAATTATTTCTGATATCGCAAATGAAGGTTTTGATTATGTAGATATCGCAGCAGCAGCGCTACAACTTTCTATTGAAGGTGTGAAAGAAAAAGACGATAAAGTTTTAGATGAACGTTTTGAAAATACAGGTGGAGCACCTGGTATGGTACGTTTATTCTTAAATATTGGTCGTAAACAAGGTATTCGTCCACAAGATATCGTGCGCACATTTGCTTCAGAAGTTGATATTCCAGGTAGCATAATTGGTGTAATCAATATTTATGACAAATTTACTTTTGTGGAAGTGCCAAAAGATATAGCTGAAAAAGTAATATCTGTAATGCACAGAAATACTATTAAAGGCTATAAATTAAATATCGAACCTGCAAAAGGCAAATAAAAATAAATAGAGCATTTATAATAAAAATAGCATTATCTTTAGGGATAATGCTATTTTTGTTTTATTTTATATTTTTGTCTGTTGAAGAATTATTATAATTGAAATTTAAGTTTTTTATTTTTTCATCAATTTTATGAGCGATTTCTGGATTATCTGCAAATAATTCATGAGTTAGGAAATAAAGATAAGAGGAATTATAATAAACTTGTTTACGTATTTCTAATTGATTTTGTTGAAGTGCTTTTATTTCATTGAATAAAACTATAAGATTTTTATTTAATGTTGTTAATTTCTTATCTATATCTGCACTGTGAATAAATTCAGTAGATTTTTCAGAAGGTATCTGTTTATGAGGATTTAAAATGCGTTCACGACAAAATTCAGATAGGGATTTCTTTTGTTTTTTAGCTTCTTTTTTTAGAGCTAATTTATCATTATCAGTTAAATTAATAGAAATTTGTCCCATATAAAATAACCACCTTCATAATCATAATAAATTAATTATATCATATAATCTGAATGTGGTTGGTTTTTGTTAAATTTAGTAGAGATTTTAAGAAATTATAACTTGAATATGTTTACTTTCTAGCTCAGCTTTAATGATATCCGTAATATGATTATCTGTTATTACCATTTTTACACTATCTTTTAAATTTAAAGGAACAACGCTATGCTTATAAAATTTTTCACTTTCAGTCAAAACGATTACTTGTTCTGCCTGAAGAGCCATATCACGCACAGCTTGAGCTCTCATTTGGTCTTTATTAGTAAAACCTATCTTTGAAGAATAGCCATCAGTGCCAATGAAAAAGAAATTTACAAAAAAATTCTCTGCACCTTGGCGAACCATAGGGCCTACCATGACTTGGGAATCAGGTTGATAAATTCCACCGAGGAGAATGATTTGAAAATTAGCTTTACCACGAATATAGTCGGCAATAAATGCACTATTGGTGATGATGGTTAAATCTTTTTTAGACAAGGTTAAGTTTTCAGCTAAAAGAGCACAACAACTGCCATTTTCAATCATGATAGTATCGCCATCTTTTATGAGTTCGGCAGCTTTTTGAGCAATTTTGCGTTTTTCTTCATAATGATAAGCTATTCTGCCATTGATGTCATCGGTGCTACATAAAAGAGCAATACCATGTTCTCGTTTGATAATACCTTTATTTTCTAAAGCATCTAAATCTTTGCGGATAGTTACTTGAGAGACTTGTAATTTTTCTGCAAGTGCAGTTACTTCCATTTTATTTTCAGGTGAGAGTGTAAGCAATTCTAAGATTTTATTTGCTCTATTTTTCATTATAGACTCCAATCTTTAATAGAAATATTATCTATTAGTATAACACAAGCTTAAACGATTATAAAAATTAGAAAAAGGCATGGATATCATTATCTAAAAATATTTGCAAATAGTCTTGTAAGTCTTCACGATGAAGTGCAGGTTGATTTTCATAAGCGTATTTTTTATTTAAAAGATGATATTTATTTTCGCCAAATTGATGAAATGGTAATAATTGACATTGATTACTACCTACATCATGTAAAACTTCACAAAATCTTTTAGCATCTTCTAAGGAGTCGTTGAATTTTGGGATTACAGGAATTCTAGGAAGAACTTTCTTGCCAGTGGAGATGGCATACTTCATATTAGTTAAAATCAATTTATTATCTATGCCAGTACCTTCAAGATGTTTTTGGCTATCCCAGTGTTTTAAATCAAATAAAATATAATCTATATATTGTATGATGTGCTGAAATTTTTCAGGAGTGCAAAAGCCAGTCGTTTCACAGCATGTATGTAGATTTTTTTCTTTAGCTGCGATTAATAATTTTTCGGCAAATTGAGTTTGCATGAGAAATTCGCCACCAGATAGAGTGATACCGCCATTGCTTTCTTCATAAAAGACTTCATCTTGAAGCACTATATCTAAAACTTGCTGTACAGTTTTAATTTCTCCTTCACTTGTTAATGCTTTTTGCGGACATGTATCTATACATTGTTTGCATAGAGTGCATTTATTAGTATCAATAAAAATATTATCGTCTTTTAAGGAAATAGCTTTTGAGGGACAAATTTCTAAACAATGATGGCAATGAAGACATTTCTTCTTGTCCCAGAGAATTTGGATTTTGGCTAATTGACTTTCAGGATTAGCACACCATTTACAATGCAAAGGACAACCCTTGAAAAAAACTACAGTGCGGATACCAGGGCCATCATTTATACTGAATTTTTGAATATTAAAAATTACACCTGTTTGCATATAATTAGCTTTACGCATGATAACTTCCTCGCTTAATTTTACTTTATATAAATTATATCATTTTCGCTAATAAAAATAAATTACAAAACTTCATTTGAAAGTAAAATTATTTATTAAGATAAAAAATATTGACATATAAGTTTGAATAAGTTATTTTAATTATAGATGAAATAGAAAATATTTACGAATTAAAATAAACTTTTATACTTGTTGGAGGTATTGATTATGGAAAATAAAGCATATTTTGGCTCATTAACTGATAGAATGAAAGCTTTTCGTGAGGAAGTTTTAGATGAAAAGCCATATATTGATGCTCAAAGAGCTGTATTAGCTACACAAGTATATAGAGAAAATCAAAATCAGCCACGTGTAATGGTAAGAGCACTCATGCTACAAAAAATTTTAGAAAACATGAGCATTTATATTGAAGATAAAACTTTGATTGTAGGTAATCAGGCTACAAAAATAAAAATGCTCCAATTTTCCCAGAATATACTATGGAGTTTGTATTAAACGAATTAGACCTTTTTGAAAAAAGAGATGGTGATGTTTTTATATCACAGAAGAAACAAAACAGCAATTGAGAGATATAGCTCCATTTTGGGAAAATAATAATCTTCGTGCTAGAGGTGAAGCTCTTTTACCAGAAGAAGTCAGTGTATTTATGGAAACTGGCGTCTTTGGCATGGAAGGAAAATTAAATGCAGGAGATGCTCATTTAGCTGTTAATTATGAAAAAATCTTATCTTTTGGTTTAAAAGGCTATGAGGAAAGAGTAAAAGATTTAAAAGCAAAGCTTGACCTTACTGATCCAGATAGTATTGATAAAAATATATTTTATAAAGCTGTGTTAATCGTCATTGAAGCCGTTCATCAATTTGCACAACGTTATAGTAAATTAGCTCAAGAATTAGCCGATAGGGAAAAAGATAGTAAACGAAAAGCTGAATTATTAGAGATAAGCAGAATTTGTGCTAAAGTTCCTTATGAACCAGCAACTTCTTTTTATGAAGCAGTGCAATCTGTATGGTTTATTCAATTGATTTTACAGATTGAATCCAATGGTCATTCCTTGAGCTATGGTAGATTTGACCAATATATGTATCCTTACTATATAAAAGATATTCAAGAAAAAGTCATCACCAAAGATGAAGCTTTAGAACTTTTGACTTGTTTATGGATAAAAACTTTAACAATTAATAAAGTGCGTTCCCAAGCTCATACTTTAAGTTCAGCAGGTTCACCAATGTATCAAAATGTTACTATCGGTGGACAGACTCCAGACAAAAAAGATGCTGTCAATGAATTGAGTTTTGTAGTATTGCAATCTGTAGCGCAGACTAGACTTACACAGCCAAATTTAACAGTTCGTTATCATAAAAATATCAATAAAGCATTCTTTGATGATTGTATTGAAGTTATGAAATTAGGCTTTGGTATGCCTGCTTTAAATAATGATGAAATCATCATTCCATCTTTTATCAATTGGGGTGTAAAAGAAGAAGACGCTTATAATTATAGTGCTATTGGTTGTGTAGAAACTGCTGTTCCAGGAAAATGGGGCTATCGTTGTACTGGTATGTCGTATATAAATTTCCCAAGAGTGCTTCTTTGTGCTATGAATGATGGTGTGGATTTAACTACAGGAAAACGCTTCACTAAAGGCTATGGTTATTTCAAAGATATGAAGAGCTATGAAGAATTATTATCTGCATGGGATAAAACTGTACGCGAAATGACTCGTTATAGTGTTATTGTCGAAAATGCTATTGATAAAGCTTCTGAGCGAGATGTGCCAGATATTTTATGTTCTGCACTTACTGATGATTGTATTGGTAGAGGAAAAACTATCAAAGAAGGCGGTGCAGTATATGATTTCATATCTGGACTTCAAGTCGGTATTGCCAACATGGCAGACTCTTTAGCTGCAATTAAAAAATTAGTTTTTGAAGAAAAGAAAATCACACCCGCTCAACTTTGGAATGCTATTTAGATGATTTCCAATCTGATGAAAATAAAAAAATTCAAGCAATGTTGATTGATGAAGTGCCAAAATATGGTAATGATATTGATTATGTAGATAATCTAGTAGTCGAAGCTTATGATTCTTATTTAGATGAAATCAAAAAATATCCAAATACTCGTTATCATAGAGGTCCAATCGGTGGTATTCGCTATGGTGGTACATCTTCAATCAGTGCTAATGTAGGTCAAGGTATGGGAACAATGGCGACACCTGATGGAAGAAATGCTTATGAACCACTTGCAGAAGGTTGTAGTCCTGCACATAATGCAGATAAAAATGGCCCAACAGCTGTGTTTAAATCTGTAGCTAAATTGCCAACAGAAAAAATAACTGGTGGGGTGTTATTAAATCAAAAAATGACACCGCAAATGCTTTCTACAGAAGAAAATAAACAAAAATTAGAAATGTTAATTCATGCTTTCTTCAATAGACTGCATGGATATCATGTTCAATATAATATTGTATCAAGAGAAACTTTGATTGATGCACAAAAACATCCAGAAAAACATAAAGATTTAATCGTACGTGTAGCAGGTTATAGTGCCTTTTTCAATGTTTTATCTAAGAAGACTCAAGATGATATCATCGGCAGAACTGAACAATGTTTATAATTTTAAATTGAATTTTTATTGAAATATATATAAGACTCAAATTAGTGTAAATGCTGATTTGAGTCTTTTTGTTTATAAATTTATAGATATAGAATTTTGATGATATAATAAATTTGCAGTTAGATGATTAAATTTTATAATATAGTTTAATCTATATTGGAGGTTAGATGAGATATGGGATATATAATCAAGCGAATTTTTAATGCATTTATTGTTTTATGGATAGTTATAACTATAACTTTTTTCTAATGCATGCTATACCAGGAGGGCCTTTTACGGCAGAAAAATCTTTGCTCCATATGTATTACATAGTATAGAAGAAAGATATAAATTAAATGATCCTTTATATAAGCAGTATGGTGATTATTTATGCAATTTAGTACAAGGTGATTTAGGGCCATCATTTAAATATCCAGGTCGTAGTGTAAATGATATTATTAAAGATGGTTTTCCAGTATCTTTTAAATTGGGTATAGAAGCAATTTTAATAGCAATTATCATCGGCATACCAGCGGGAATATTAGCAGGTGTGAAAAAAGATAAATGGCAAGATAGGGCAGTTAATTTTTTTACGACTTTAGGAGTTGCTGTGCCTAGTTTTGTTGTGGCGGCATTACTTATATATGTATTATCGACAAAATTGCATTTATTGCCGGCTGCTATGTGGAATGGTTGGCAATATGAAATCATGCCAGCTTTAGCTTTATCAGGAATGCCAATGTCATTTATCGCTAGATTGACGCGTTCTAGTATGCTGGATATTTTATCACAAGATTATATAAAAACAGCGAGAGCAAAAGGTTTATCATGGAGCAAAGTTTTGATAAAACACGCTTTGCCCAATTCATTAATTCCTGTAGTAACTTATTTAGGCCCTATGACAGCTAGTATTTTGACAGGTAGCTTCGTCATTGAAACTATTTTTGCGATACCAGGCTTAGGGCAATATTTTGTAACTAGTATTTATAATCGAGATTATACTGTAATTTTAGGTGTAACAATTTTTTATAGTGTGATTGTAATTGTTTTAAATATGGTAGTGGATTTACTTTATCCATTATTAGACCCACGCATTAAAATCGGTGAAGAAAAAGGTGAATGAAGATGATAAATAAAGATTTATTTGTGCCTTTAGAGCGAGAAATTTTGCAGGTGCAAAAAAAGAAGAAACTTTGGGATATTGGCAAGATGCGTGGATTAGATTAAAGAAAAATAAAATGGCTTTGTTGGGATTAATTATTATCGTATGCTTAATAGTTGTAGCTATTTTTGGCCCTATTTTTTCTAGCCATACTTATGATGAACAGAATTTGATGATGACAAATAGTTCTCCTAGTTGGGAGCATTGGTTTGGTACAGATAATTTGGGGAGAGATATTTTTATTCGCGTATTATATGGTGCGAGAATTTCTTTAGCTATTGGTATAGTGGCTAGTTTATTAAATCTTTTTATTGGTGTAATCTATGGCGGAATAGCAGGTTTTTGCGGTGGCAAGATTGACCGCATAATGATGAATATTGTTGATATTTTATATAGTGTACCGACTTTATTATATGTGATTTTATTGATGGTAATTTTAAAGCCAGGGCTTATCAATATTTTTATTGCTTTAGGTATTGGTTATTGGTTACAAATGGCAAGAATTGTGCGTGGTCAGATATTATCAATGAAGGAACAAGAATTTATTTTGGCAGCTAGAACGATAGGTGTATCGAAAAAAAGAATTTTATTTAGACATTTATTGCCAAATGCCATGGGGGCAATTATTGTAACAATGACATTAGCTATTCCTGATGCGATATTTACAGAAGCTTTTTTGAGTTTTATTGGACTAGGAGTTTCTGCACCGATGGCTAGTTGGGGCGTTTTAGCGTCAGAAGGTGTAAATAATTTACGTGCATATCCTTTTCAATTATTTTTTCCAGCAGTAGCTATCAGTGTCACTATGTTGGCTTTTAACTTTTTAGGTGATGGTCTGCGAGATGTTTTAGACCCTAAGATGCGTCGTTAAAATAGTGAAGAAATGAGTGTTTACCATGGAAGAAAATAAAGAAATTTACAAGTAAAAGATTTAGCAGTTGCTTTTCAGACTTATCGAGGAAAAGTAAAAGCAGTACGCAATGTCAGTTTTGCTTTAAAAAGAGGACAAGCTTTGGGCATAGTGGGCGAGTCAGGCTGTGGAAAATCAGTAACGGCTCATGCTATCATGGGTTTATTGCCTAAAGAAAATAGCATTATTGAAAATGGTCAGATTTTATGGCAAGGTCAGGATTTAGTTAATTTTCAAGATGAAGATTTAGCCAAAATTCGTGGCAATAAAATTGCGATGATATTCCAAGATCCAATGACATCTTTAAATCCTGTACTTACAATTGGTACGCAGATAAAAGAAGTTTTGTTTTTGCATAAACAATTATCGGATAAAGAAGCGACAGAAAAAGCTGTAGAATTATTAAATTTAGTAGGGATACCATTTGCCCCAAAAAGATTGAAAGATTATCCCCATCAATTCAGTGGCGGTATGCGTCAACGTGTGATGATTGCAATGGCACTTGCCTGTGAACCAGAATTATTGATAGCAGATGAGCCGACAACAGCTCTTGATGTAACTGTGCAGGCACAAATTTTAGATTTATTGAAATCTTTACAAGAAAAATTAAATATGTCCATCATTATGATATCGCATGATTTAGGGGTTATTGCCAATATTTGCGATGAAGTAGCAGTTATGTATGCAGGTCAAATCGTAGAAAAAGCAAATGTTGATGATTTGTTTTATCATGCACATCACCCTTATACGCGAGGTTTATTAAAATCTTTGCCTCATTTAAATTTAAATAAAGAAGATAAATTATATGTGATCGATGGACAGCCACCAGATTTAAAAGAAACTATTGATTATTGTCCCTTTGTCAAACGCTGTACAAAAGCAATGAAAATTTGTATGCAGTTGATGCCAGAAAAGACACAATTAAATAAAGATCATTATGTAAAATGTTGGTTGGAGCATGAATTTGCACCCAAAGAGAATAGGGAGGAATTTTGATGAATTTATTAGAAGTCAAAAATCTACATAAAGATTTTGTAGTGAAGCGTTCTTTTTGGGGAAGACCAAAACAAATTTTAAAGGCAGTAAATGATGTCAGTTTTTCCATAGAAGAGGGAAAAACATTAGGTCTTGTAGGTGAGTCAGGCTGTGGAAAATCAACTACAGGCAGGACTATTATTGGCTTATATAAACCGACAAAAGGCAAAATCATATTTGCAGGCAAAGATATTTCACAAAATAAAGAGATGATAAAAGATATTCAAATGATATTCCAAGATCCATATGCTTCATTAAATCCAAGAATGACAGTGGCAGATATCATTGAAGAGCCTTTGCTTGTGCATAATTTATATACAGATAAAAAACAAAGACAAGAGCGTATATATGAATTGTTGGAATTGGTAGGATTGAGTAAAGAGCAGGCAAACCGTTTTCCTCATGAATTCAGTGGCGGACAAAGACAGCGTATCGGTATAGCTAGAGCACTTGCTTGTGAACCTAAACTGATTATCTGCGATGAACCGATTTCAGCACTTGATGTATCTATTCAAGCACAAGTCGTGAACTTACTAGAAAAATTACAACATGAATTAGGTCTGACATATTTATTTATCGCTCATGATTTAGCTATGGTACGTTATATCAGCCAAAAAGTAGCAGTTATGTATCTAGGGCAAATTGTAGAACTTGCCGATACAGAAGATTTATATACAAATCCTCTACACCCATATACGAAAGCATTGTTATCTTCAATTCCATTGCCAGACCCACAAAAAGAAAAACATAAACAGCGAATTATCTTGCAAGGTGAATTGCCAGGTCCATTAAATCCGCCAAAAGGTTGTCCGTTCAATACACGTTGCCCAAAAGCTAAAGAATTTTGCAGACAGAAATTACCTGAAATGAAAATGATAAATAATAGATATGTACGTTGTCATCTTTATGATGAATAAGTAAAAGCACTATAGTTTTCATGCTATAGTGCTTTTTTATAAATAAATTATTTTTTTTCGTTTAATTCAAAGATGATATCGCGAATTTGAGCAGCTCGTTCAAACTCTAAGTTGCGAGAAGCTTCTTGCATTTCTTTAGTTAAAGAAAGAATTAATTTTTTCTTTTCTTTAACAGTCATTTTCAATTTTTTCTTTGGTTTTTCAGCATCATAACTTGCTTTTTCTTCTGCAACCATAGTAGTTTCAATGAGATTTTTTATTTTCTTTTGAATTGTTTTCGGTGTTATATGATGTTCTTGATTGTATTTATCTTGGACTTCTCGACGACGCAGAGTTTCATCAATGGCTTTTTGCATAGAATCGGTGATGCGGTCGGCGTACATGATTACTTTACCATGAGCATTTCTAGCAGCACGACCAATTGTCTGAATGAGAGATGTCTCTGAACGTAAGAAGCCTTCTTTATCAGCATCTAAAATAGCTACTAAAGAAACTTCTGGCATATCTAAGCCTTCACGTAACAAGTTAATCCCTACGAGTACATCAAATTTTCCTAAACGCAAATCGCGAATGATTTCCGCTCTTTCAATAGTGGCAATATCAGAATGAAGATAACGGACTTTGATACCCATTTCTTTTAAATAATCAGTGAGATTTTCAGCCATTTTTTAGTCAAAGTAGTGATGAGTACACGTTCATTTTTCTTAGTGCGGATTTTTATTTCTCCAAGTAAATCGTCCATTTGCCCTTCAAGTGGGCGAATTTCTATTTCAGGATCTAATAGACCTGTTGGACGGATTATTTGTTCTACTACTTGATTTGCTTGTGCTAATTCAATGGTGCTGGTGTAGCAGAAACATAGATTATCTGATTGATATGATCGAGAAATTCTTCAAAGCGCAAAGGGCGATTATCAAAGGCGGAAGGCAAACGAAAACCGTTATCTACAAGTGATTCTTTGCGTGAGCGGTCGCCTGCATACATAGCTTTTATCTGTGGTATAGTAACATGAGATTCATCAATGACGATTAAAAAATCATCAGGGAAATAATCAAGAAGTGTATACGGAGCTTCGCCAGCTTTTCTGCCTGTTAAATGGCGTGAATAATTTTCGATGCCAGAGCAATATCCCATCTCTTCCATAGTTTCTAAATCATAATTTGTGCGTTGTTTCAAACGTTGAGCTTCTAAGAGTTTATTATCATCTTCAAGGATTTTTAATTGCTGTTGAAGTTCTTCTTGTATGGAGTCGATAGCTTCTTTCATATGTTCTTTAGAAGTTACATAGTGAGAAGCAGGATAAATTAAAATGTGTTTGCGTTGACCATAGACTTCGCCAGTCAATGTATCTACTTCTAAAATGCGGTCAACCTCATCACCAAAAAGTTCAATGCGGATAGCTCTATCACTATAGCCAGCAGGAAAAATTTCAATGACATCACCACGAACGCGAAATTTACCACGGTCAAAATTTATATCATTGCGTTCATATTGGATAGAAACTAATTTTCGCAAAATATCATCACGAGGATATTCTTGACCTTCACGTACAGATAAGACTAAATCATAATAATCTTCTGGTGAACCTAAACCATAGATACAAGATACGCTAGCAACAATGATGACATCACGACGTTCAAATAAAGAATAAGTTGCAGAATGGCGAAGCTTATCAATTTCATCATTGATGGAAGAATCTTTTTCGATATAAGTATCTGTTTGGGCAATATAAGCTTCTGGTTGGTAATAATCATAGTAACTGACAAAATATTCTACAGCATTATGTGGAAAAAATTCTTTAAACTCACTAGCTAATTGTGCAGCTAGCGTTTTATTATGAGCGATAATAAGTGTAGGTTTTTGGACTTTTTCAATTAATTTAGCGATAGTGAAAGTCTTTCCTGTACCTGTAGCACCTAATAAAACTTGTGATGTTTGACCATTTTGAATGCCTTGAGCTAAAGCTCAATCGCTTGAGGTTGGTCGCCTGTAGGTTCAAAAGGTGCTTCTACTTTAAAGGGAATTTTATTTTCAGTTTGTAATGTATTTAATTTTGGTATGTGTACCATAAAATCATCTCACTTATAATATTAATATTTAGATTTAATGATAAATGGAGAAGAATATTTTTTCAATATCATGATATAATTATTTTAATAAACTGAGAAAAGAGGTTATAAACATGATTTTTGGCAATCTTAAATATGCAGATAAGTATGATTTTTTGACAGAAAAAATTAAAGCTTGTTTTACTTATGTAAAAGAGCATGATTTAACTACATATGAAAAAGGTAGTTATAAAATAAATGGCGATGAGTTTTTTGTTAATATCGAAAACTATGCTACAGTAAAACGTGAAGAGCGCTTTTGGGAAGCACATAAAAAATATATTGATGTGCATATGATTATTGAAGGAAAAGAAGTATTGATGTGAGCTTTTGCGATGATATGCAAATAAAATCATTTGATGAAAATCGCGATTTTGTGGAATTAATAGGTGAAGAAAAAGCTACTGTTAACTTAATTAACAAAGGTGATTTTCTAATTTGTTATCCAGAAGATGCTCATCGTACAGCTATTATCTGTCAACAAAGTCAAACTATAAAAAAAGCTATCTTTAAAATTAAATTATAAGAAAAAAATAGCATGCTTAGGATAATACTTAAGCATGCTAAAAGCATAATAATACAACAATACAATGATTAGTTTGGAATTTTGAGCAATGATTACTTTATGTTTGCTGAAGACATAAAGTAAAACCGATAAATAAAAAACCCCTTTTCGCTTTGAAAAGAGGTGAATAGACACATTGAGTAAATTCTAAAATTTACTGTCTAATCTCCTCCCCATCGCTCGCAGGTATGGCAATTAAAATAAATTAATTGCACACGGTGATTGTTAATCAGGCAGTTCTCCTGACTCGAGTTCATTACTATATCCAAGCCTTCCCAGTTTCCCAGTGACATAAATTTGGATAAGTTCCCTCATACAGTGGCGGGACCGTTTCAGCTTAATAATAAATTACGTACTGAATTCCCTATTAAGTCCAAATGGACACCTGATTCATTGAACTATATTCAGTTCTTTTTTAGAATATCACTATATAGAATATGTGTCAATACTCTATATAAAATAATTATCTTAAAATTATTTTATATAGAGTATTGACACATATATAAAATAAAAAGTATAATAAAGGCGACAAGTTGATAATGAAACCTTATAGGTGCATATTTATGCTTAATAGGGAAGACGGTTAAAATCCGGCACGGTCCCGCCGCTGTAAAGAGGAGCAAACTTCATGAATGTCACTGGGAAACTGGGAAGGCGAAGTGAGCAATGATACTGAGTCAGAAGAACTGCCTATAAGAAGCATCGTCGTTTGACCTGCGAGAGACGGGGAGAGATGTAGTAGAATGTATATGTTTTTTATACATGTAAATTCTAATTATAATTTTCTACCGTTTTTCATATATTGTTTATGAAAAGCGGTTTTTCTGTTTATAGAGATAGTCCATGAAGATGGCTCATGATTATCTTAAGCAAGTGCCATCGATGTATCATATTAATTTGTTGTAAATTATGTTTAATTTACTGAAAAATTTAATCATTATTATGATTAGCATAAATGCTTGAATAATTTAATAAAAATGGTAAATAATATTTGGGGAATATATATTACCAATCCAGCCATCACTAAATTTAGTGATGGCTTTTTTATAAATTTTATATTTAATATCTAGGTAGGAGGAACTCGAACCATTTATTAGATATATAAGAGTATTTATTAACTATTCAATAATAGTATTAAATTATCCCCTTAAATGAAAATGCAGAAGCAGAGAAGGGAAATTATTATATATGGAACAAGATAAAACACTTGGCGAAGAAATTCGACAAGAAGAACAACAAGAACAAGATATTCCTGCTGTTACTTTTGATGAGTTTGAAATTCCTTCATATGAAGAATGGAAAGAAGCTGTAGTGGCATTATTGAAGGGAAAACCTTTTGAAAAAAGTATGTTTACTAAAACTTATGAAGGTATTACATTAAACCCTATTTATCGTATGGAAGATTTAGAAGGGTTAACTCATAATAAGACTTATCCAGGAATGGAAAGTAATTTACGTGGAGCTAATGCTAGTGGTTATATATATAAACCATGGACAATAGCTCAAGAGTGTGATGCTAAAACTCCTAGTGAAGCCAATGAAATGGTAAAATATGAATTATTAAAAGGTTCAACAGCTGCAAGTGTAGTTTTGGATACAGCAACACGTAAAGGTTATGATGTAGATACAGCTAATAAAGAAGAAATCGCAGATATTGGTGTTTCTTTATCGACTTTATCAGATGTAAATAAATTATTAGATGATGTTGATTTAGAAAAATTTGAAATTGATATCTATGCAGGTGCTTCTAATATAGCATTACTTTCTGCTGTTGCAGTGGTGTGTGAACAGAAAAAATTATCACTAAAAAAACTTCATGGTGCTATTACAGCAGATCCTATTGGAGAATTAGCTTTAGATGGAAAGCTTACACGACCTCTTGATGAATATTATGATGAAATGGCTCATAGTATTTGTTGGGCAGAAAATTGCACCAGAATTAAAGACTGTAGTAGTAAATACAGATGTTTATCACAATGGTGGTGCAAATGATATTCAAGAAGTAGCATATGCCATGAATGAAGCTGTAACATATATGAAATCTATGGAACGACGTGGCATTGATGTGAATACTTTTTGTCGTCATTTACGTTTTCATTTTAGTATAGGTGCAAATTTTTTTATGGAAATTGCTAAATTACGCAGTGTGAAAATGATTTGGGCTCAAATTGTTAAAAATTGTGGTGGAGATGATATAGCTCAAAAAATTAATATATATGTAAGTACATCGTCTTTTTGTCAAACAGTATATGATCCTTATGTAAATTTACTTCGTGCAGCTACACAATCATTTTCTGCTGTTGTTGGTGGTATGGATGGTATGTTTGTAAAACCATTTGACCATTGTATACGTCCTAGTGATGAATTTTCTCGTCGTATTGCACGAAATATTCAAATTATGGAGCAACATGAATTTAATTTTATTCAACCAATAGACCCTGCTGGTGGTAGTTGGTATCTTGAACCATTGACAGAAGAGTTTACTCAAAAGGCTTGGGCAAAATTTCAAGAAATTGAAGCTCATGGTGGTTTAATAAAAGCTTTAGAAAATAATACTGTGCAGATAGCTATTAATGAAGTATTACAAGCTCGTTTTAAAAATTTAGCAACAAGAAAAGATCGTGCTGTTGGTAATAATATGTATCCAAATATGACTGAAAAATTATTGGAAGTACCAGAAATTGATTTTGATAAAATTATAGCAGATAGAAAAATGGCAATTAAAGTTAATGTAAAAGTACGTGATAATGATTATGTTAAATTATTATTATCGGAAATTGGTAAACGTGATTTTAGTGAACATGGTTCATTAATAAATACAGTTAAACAGACTATTAAAGCGGGTGCCACTTTAGGTGAAATATCTACAGCACTTACAGGAGAGGCGACAGGTGAAGTTATAGAAGCTATTTTGCCACATCGCTGGACTGAAAGATATGAACAACTTCGTCATCGCACAGAAAAGTATCTAGAAAAAACAGGGGAAAATGTAAATATTTTCCTTGCTAATATGGGACCTATTCCACAGCATAAAGCACGTGCAGATTTTGTTACTTCATTTATGCAAGTAGCAGCATTTAATGTACTTACTAATAATGGTTTTCCAACAGTAGAAGAAGCTGTACAAGCAGCTATTGATTCAAATGCTGATGTAGCTATTGTTTGTTCTACAGATTCAACTTATCCAGAACTCGCACCAGCTGTTACTTCTGGTATTAAGGCTGTAAAACCTAGTATGAAAGTTTTTTTAGCAGGTGCACCAACACCAGAATTAAAAAAAGCATGCGATGAAGCGGGTATGGACGATTATATAAGTGTTCGTTCTAATTGCTATGAAACTTTACTTCGTATGCAAAAAGAAAAGGGGATGATTGAATAATGTCTAAAATACCAGATTTTACACAAATTCCTTTTCAGCAAGCAATACAGAGTGAGGTCGCTTTTGCTAAATGGAAAGAAAGTTTAAAGGCAGAAACTGGAAAATCTTTTGAGGAAAATTTTTATCGCACTATGGAGCAAATAGATGTAGCACCACTTTATGATGAAAATGTTTATAAAGATTGTAATCATTTAGATTTTGTAGCAGGTATTCCACCATTTTTGCGTGGTCCATATGCAACTATGTATGTAACAAGACCATGGACAGTACGACAATATGCAGGTTTTTCTACAGCAGAAGAATCAAATGCTTTTTATCGTAGAAATCTTGCAGCTGGGCAAAAAGGTTTATCTATTGCTTTTGACTTAGCAACACATAGAGGCTATGATTCAGACCATCCTCGTGTAGTAGGAGATGTTGGTAAAGCAGGAGTAGCAGTTGACTCTATTTTAGATATGGAAATATTATTTAAAGGAATTCCACTTGATCAGATGTCAGTATCCATGACTATGAATGGTGCAGTACTTCCTATAATGGCTTTTTATATTTTGGCTGGTGAAGAACAAGGTGTAGATAAAGCTGTTATGGCAGGTACTATTCAAAATGATATTTTAAAAGAGTTCATGGTACGTAATACTTATATTTATCCACCAGCAGCTTCAATGAGAATTATTGGTGATATTTTTGAGTATACTTCTAAATATATGCCTAAATTTAATAGTATATCTATTTCTGGTTATCATATGCAAGAAGCAGGTGCAACAGCAGATATTGAATTGGGTTATACATTAGCTGATGGTCTTGAATATTTGCGTACAGGTACAGAACATGGATTAACCATTGACCAATTTGCACCACGATTATCTTTTTTTGGGCTATGGGGAAAAATTATTTCATGGAAATTGCTAAAATGCGTGCTGGTCGTATGCTTTGGGCTAAAATTGTCAATTCTTTTCATCCTAAAAAGACAAAATCTATGGCTTTACGTACACATTCTCAGACTTCTGGTTGGAGTCTTACAGAACAAGATCCATTTAATAATATTACTCGAACTTGTATTGAAGCTATGGCAGCAGCTCTTGGTCATACACAATCTTTACACACAAATGCACTAGATGAAGCTATAGCTCTTCCTACAGACTTTTCAGCTCGTATTGCTCGTAATACGCAATTATACATTCAAGATGAAACTAAAGTATGTAAGGTAATTGACCCATGGGGTGGTTCGTATTATGTAGAATTTTTAACAAATCAACTCATAAAAAAGCTTGGGCACATATTCAAGAAATTGAAGCTCTCGGCGGTATGTCTAAAGCAATTGATACAGGTCTGCCTAAAATGCGTATAGAAGAAGCAGCAGCACGTCGTCAAGCTCATATTGATTCTGGTAGTGAAAAAATTGTTGGCGTAAATTATCTTCGCTTAGATAAAGAAGATCCACTTGATATTTTAGAAGTTGACAATACAGCAGTTCGTTTAGCTCAGATTGAAAGACTTAAAAAATTACGTGCAAATCGTGATAATGACAAAGTTCGTTCTTGTCTTGAAGCTATCACTCGTTCTATGGAAACAGGTGAAGGTAACTTATTAGAATTAGCTGTAGAAGCAGCAAGAGCACGTGCATCTAAAGGTGAAATTTCTGATGCAGTAGAAAAAGTTTGTGGTAGACATAAAGCAATTATTCGTTCTATATCTGGTGTATATAGTAGTGAATTTAGTGATGATGATGTTATTAAAGAAGTTCGTGATATGACAGATAAGTTTGAAGTGGAATATGGTCGTCGTCCCCGTATCTATATTGCTAAAATGGGACAAGATGGTCATGATCGTGGAGCAAAAGTAATTGCTACTGCTTTTGCTGATATGGGTTATGATGTTGATATTGGTCCATTATTCCAAACACCAGAAGAAGCTGCTCAAGATGCTGTTGATAATGATGTGCATATTGTAGGTATGAGTTCCTTGGCAGCTGGTCATAAAACTTTAATGCCACAACTCATTGAAGAATTGAAAAAACGTGGTCGTGAAGATATTATGGTAGTAATTGGTGGGGTAATACCTGCTCAAGATTATGATTTCTTATATGAACATGGTGCTGCTGCCATTTTTGGACCAGGTACGATAATTCCTGTTTGTGCAAAAAAGTATTGGAGCTTCTTAACAAACGTCTGGAGGACTGATGTTATGACTGATACGTATAAGCCTTCATGGAGACCTGATAATAATGATGATAAATTTGCCTGTAGAGTTATGCGAGGTGTAGAAGGTGGACATGATGGTATGAGTGAGCAAAATAAAACTGAACATCATGTAAATAAACCTAAAATAGTTAAACGAGTAAAATTAACAGTAGATGATTATGTTAAAGGTATTTTAGCTGGAAATCGTATGATTTTATCAAGAGCTATTACTTTAATTGAAAGTAATGCAAGTGTACATTTTGCTATGGCACAAGAAGTAATTCAAAAAATTTTACCATATACTGGAAAATCTATGCGAATTGGAATTACAGGTGTACCAGGTGCAGGTAAATCTACTTTTATTGAAGCTTTAGGAACTAAATTATGTCAACAAGGGCATAAAGTAGCAGTATTGGCAGTAGACCCATCTAGTACAGTCACACGTGGTAGTATCTTAGGGGATAAAACTAGAATGGAGCAGTTATCAAGAGAGCCAAATGCTTTTATTCGACCATCACCATCTGGAGGTACTTTGGGAGGATTAACACGTAAAAGTAGAGAAACATTACTTTTATGTGAAGCTGCTGGTTATGATACAATCTTAGTGGAAACGGTAGGCGTAGGACAAAGTGAAACGACAGTACGTTCTATGGTAGATTTTTTCCTTTTAGTTGTATTAACAGGTGCTGGTGATGAATTACAGGGCATGAAAAAAGGTGTTATGGAATTAGCTGACGCTATTTTAGTAAATAAAGCTGATGGAGATAATAAGCAAAGAGCATTGGTGACTCGTGCAGAATATGAACGTATTTTGCAATTTTGCGACAAGCAACAGAGCACTGGACTACACATGCTTATACTTGTTCAGCATATACAGGTGAAGGAATTATGGATTTTTGGCAAAATGTTGTGAAAGTTTTTATGAAACAAGGTTTTGCTAATGGTGTTTTGAAGGAACGTCGAAAACAACAAACGATTTCTTGGGTGTATACTATGATAGAAGAACATTTGCATAATTTATTTTATCGTTGTCCAGAGATTATAAAAAGTAAAGGAGAAATTGAAGAAGATGTAATTAATGGAAAATTATCTGCAACACTAGCAGTGCAACAGTTGATAGATAAATTTGCTAATGCTGATATTAATGAAAACAGTTTAAGAAACTTATCTCCATTTGATTTAAAATGAATAATAAAGGCGTATCCTTAGGGATTACGCCTTTATTTATAAATGAAGAAAGGATTTTTAAGATATGGATTATAAATTACCAAAAGGTTATGTTGATTTAATTGAGAAAAATATAATTTAAAAGTATTAGATAATCATTATATTTTAGTAGATAAAAATTTTCAAAGATATAATATGATGATTGATGTACAGTTTAATGATAAAATGTTAAAAGTTTTTAAAGAAAAATATGCACAGGAAAAATCAAAAAATCATGTAGCTTGGGAAGAAAGAAAACAAACAACAAGTATTCGTTTTTATGCAGAAGTAGGTAATAATATTTTATTATTATGGGATTCTTTACAAGAAAAATAAAAATAACCACTATCTAGCCCAATTTTTTTATTAGATAGTGGTTATTTTTATATAATAAGAAGGTGAATATCTATGATAATTGATATTGAAAATAGGAGAAGTATACATAAGTTTAAGCAGAATAAGTAACAAAAGATTTAATTAAAAAATTTTAGAAGCTGGATGATAAGCTCCTTCTGCTAAGAATAGACAACCATGGTATTTTATAGTGGTTATGGATAAATCAAAACAAGAATGTATGCAGATTTTAAATTAAGGAATAACTAGGGAATTAATGTAATCATTATTACCTAATTATGTTAACTATATCAATAGAGCTCAAAATAGTTTTAAAATTATGCAAGAAGCTACAGTACTTATTTTTGTAATAAATACATTATCTAAAGAATATAGAAAATTCTTGAGTTTTGAGGAACATATTGCTGAAATTTGTGATATTCAAGCAATATGTGCAAGTATTGAAAATATGTTATTAACTGCTAACAATTTAGGATTAGGAAGTTTATGGATAGGAGATATTTTCTTTGTATATCCAGAATTAAAACATTGGTTAAATAAAAAGGGTGAAATAATAGCTTATATTGCATTATTGGGTTATGCTGATGAAAAACCTGTAGTTAGACCACGAAAAGATTTTGATAAAATTGGTCAATGACGTGAATAAATAAAACCACTATTATAGTATAATTTTAAAGATATAATTTCATACTAAATAGTGGTTTTATTTATTTAAATCATTTTTATTAAAATAATACCAGTAATCATCGTCATTAAGCCAATAATTCCCAAAGGCTTGATGCGTAGACCGAAAAATAATTTATCAATAATTGTGGTTAAAAGTAAACCACAAGCACCAAATAAGGCATAAGCAATGCTTAAATCCATGATGCTGATAGCGTAAGCTAAACATAAAAAGGCAAATCCAACTAAACTGATTGCCAAAAATCCATATAATTTATATTTAAATCCTTGAGATTTTTTTAGACAAATATTAGCGAATACATCGAAAAATACAGAACCAATAATCAATAAAGTACCAATCGTACCATCTGACATAATATTCAACTCCATTATTTATTTGAAACAGTATAAGTTCCTTTTTTTATCATGATTAAACCACTTAAGATTACCATAAAAGCTAAAACTTTTAATAAAGATAAGTCTTCATTAAAAATAAAATAAGCCACAGTAGCTGTGCCGATTAAGCCTATACCTTCCCAAATAGCATAAGCAGTACTGATGGGAATTTTTACAATGGCTTTGCTTAATGCAAAATAGGAACAAAATATAAATAAAAGCATTAAGATATAACCTTCCATACCACCTTTTATGGCGAAAAATTTCATTAAAGCTGTACCTGTTATTTCCAAAATAATTGCTAGCAATAACATTAACCAGCAATATTTTTTCGTAACCATAATAACAAATCCTTTCTTAAAATAGAAATATATTACTTCTTATTTCAAGTATAAACTATGGTATAACACCATAGTCAATAGCTCTTTGTTCAATTTTATTAATGCATTTTAATTATAGATTGAATAACAAAGGTGTATTTGAATTTAATATTACTTTGCATAATAATATAAATATAGCAGATGATGAAGGAGATATAATTATAAAATCATCATATTTATGCTATTTGGTAATAGAAAATTGAATAATAGAGTTATAGAGGTTAGGGAAAATGAACGATTATTTAGAACATAATAATTTAAAAAATTTGAAAGAAGATAAGGAGATTGAACGAAAAATACAATTGATTTTGCGTGTGGGCAAAGTCTTAATGGAAAGTGGAGCTGATGCAAATCGTATTGTACGCAATATGAAACGCGTAGGCGTATTTATGAAAATACCAGAGCGAAGATTGCAAATTCATATTACTTTTACAACAATAATGGTTAATATTAATACAGGGGACAAATCTATTACTAATTTCCAAAAATGTTATAGACATGGAGTAGATATGACAGCAATTTCTGGAGTTAGTAAATTATCATGGCGAGCTATTGAGCAAGATTATTCTTTAAATGAATTTGAAAAAGAGTTGAGATTTATTTGTTTGCGTAAAAGATATTATAAAAAGCCTTTAGTGATGATTAGTGCAGGGCTGGCTTGTGGTGGCTTTAGCTTATTATTTGGTGGTGATTTTTTTGCATTTATCTACACTTCTATTTGTGCAATGATAGGTTATTGGACGAGAATGAAATGCAATTTATTAAAATTTAATCCATATGCATCAATAGCTATTTCTGCTTTTGTAGCCACTATTTGTGCATACTTTATACATTTTATGCCAACTAATACGCCATGGCATCCACTCATTGCTTGTAGTTTATTTATCGTGCCGGGAATTCCTTTGATTAATGCGATAGATGATTTGGTAGATAATTATATTACAGCAGGAATGACAAGGGCGATGAATACTTTATTGATGATAGGAAGTATGACTTTTGGCATAGCTTTTGCCATAAAATTATGTGTAGTTCAAGATTTTACAAGCTTAAGTATTTCTTCTAATTCATTTGTAGTTTGTGCTGTTGCAGCCTCAGTAGCTGCTATAGGTTTTGCAACTATTTTTAATATGCCACCTAGATTGTTAATTGTAGTTGCCTGTGGAGCGATAATTTCAGTGGGAGTACGCAACTTTTTAATGTTAGAATATGATTGTTCACAAGCAACGGCTTCGCTTGCAGGTGCTGTCATAGTCAGTTTATTATCTTTGAAAGCTGTACATATAGTACATGCACCTAGTCATGTATTGACTATTCCGTCTGTAATCCCTTTAATTCCAGGTGTTTTTATGTATCGTTTACTATTTAGTATTATTAATTTAGAAAATGTGGATAATATGAATTATCATCATGTTTTAAATAATGGTGTTAATACAACTTTGATATTATTGGCGATAGCTGTTGGTGTGGCAATTCCTAATATCTTTTTCCGCAATTATATTAATAAGTTAAAAGAAGATAAATTGATGTTTTTGGTGAGAACTAAATCAAAAAGAGCATAGATAAAATAGAAAAAACTGTACTAAAATCATAAATTGTTTAGTACAGTTTTCGTTTTATTTAACTAATTTTATTTGATTTAAAATAAATGGGTCTTTGATATCATTGTCTTTGGCAAAGAGCAATACTTTGGTGATGATTTCGGTTGTTTTAGGGTCCTCATCAACAAAGGTAAAAATAAGCGACCACGATGTTGGGAAGGAACAACAGAAATAGCGATTTCAGCTCCTGCCATTTGATGAACAAGACCGCTACCTAAATGAATGGAATAATCTGCTAAATTTCCTTTGATGATAGCAAAATTATCATTTAAGGAAACATTATTCAATTTAAAGAGTGGTAAAGTAAATTCTAAGATAGCTTTGCGCATCTGTATTGTAGAATGGCTTGTTTCAGGGTCTACGCCACCTACATGAGCAATGCTGATAGCTAAATCTACATCACGCATAACTTCAGAGAAAACAATATCAGGAATATCTTTAATTAAAATATCTTTGAAAGTTTTGCGATCATAAAATGATACATATTCAAGTATAGGAGCTTCAATATCGGCAGGAGTAAACCAATCAACAGCAGCGTAAATAGTAGCAATAATATTTTCTTGATAATATACTTTTTGTAGACCTTCATAATAGCTAGCAATCCAATTGCGAGTTTTTAAAACAGCTTGCGTTTTTTGTGGTTGGATTTGATAACCATCATAACGATGAGATTGAGCAGAATTTAACTCATCATCTATTTTTAAATATAATTCACGGAAAATTTGTTTGAATGGCTGTTTAATTTGACGTGTAAATAAATCTTGCTGATATATATGCCATAGATTGCTTTTATATAAATCTATAGGGTGAGCGATACGAATTTTATCATCAGCATTTAATTTGATGATATCTTTTGTAGGTGAGATTAAGCTATTATTTTGGAAATAGCCTATATCATTATCATGAATAAATACTAGATTTTGAAGCAATGGTTTTAATATAGGATTTTGATTGAGCAAAGTGATTTCATCTGCCAAAAATAAAGTGGAATTTTCCATAGCTTGTTCAAACATAATTTTTGAACGGCGATATTGGTCAATAAATTCATTTTTGGCTTGTTTTAAAGCAAGATAATATGGTTCTTTTTTGATTTTACTAGGTACAGATTTTAATTGTTTATTTTGTTTTTGACAAATAATAGAAGTTTTACCATATTCATCTACTTGTAAATAAATAGAAACATTTTCTAGCTCTTTAGGCTCAAAATATTGTTGTTGATTTTTGATTAATTGTGTTTCCATATTTAAAATAAAGCGGAAAGTATCAGAAAAATGAGCATTTCTTGCTAAATTATTTAGAGCAATTTTACAAGCTAAGTTTTCACTAGATTGTCTTTGTGAGCCAAAATTTTTACTTCTTTGTGAAATTGCTGAATGAATATATAACGCTTGAGCATTTCTTTTTGTGCAGTCTTAGTGATTTTACCGCTCTTAGAAAGTGGTATTAATCCGTAAGCCATCAATAAATCTTTGTTGCGTTTTTCAATTATTTGTGCTTTGACTTCATCAGCGGAGAATAAACCGTTAGTAGCGTCAGCGTATTTTCTAGCACGTGTATGAGCATTTCCTTCAGAGATATATTTAGCAGCATCATATAAAATAGCAAAACGTTCTTTACCTAATTGTTTATAGCATGATTTAAACCAATCCAAATCAAAAGCTCCATCACGTAAATCTTCAATGGAAATCGGCGTGTATTTAGCAAATGTAGCAGCTAATTTTTTATCAGCATAACGCATATGTGCTAAGAAATAATAGCAACCGCTGACAAATCCTTTCCATTTCAAAATTTTATCCACTAATGGTATCCATGAAGGTGAGAACATACAAGCTTCGATTAAACGAATATTAGAGATAGATTTATCTTTTAGATACGCTTTTAAATCTTTAGCTGTTTCATCTTTTTTAGGTTTGCAAATACTTAATAGATAAGAAAAGATGCTATCTTTATTAGTTATTTCAGACCAAAGATAAGAGATATTTTTTAATTTACTTTTGCCTAATGCTGTTAAAATATCAACAAAATAATGAATGCCTTTTATTTGTTTGATATTATTTATTAATTTAGTGTATTTAGTAGGCAAATCACCACGTTTTAATTCAATGGATAAAATTTGAGATATGATGATATCGGCAAAATTTTGGCTATAAAGTAGTAAATCTTGTTTTATTGTTGGTCTTTCAGCAGAAAAATCACTAAAAGCTAAAGTCGAAAAATTTTCTTCAAATAAAGAAGATAATTGATTGAGTTTTGAAGATAATTGTTCTGATGAGCGTTGGAAAATATCGATATAAAGTTCATCTTCAGCGATTAAATTCATTTGCTTAGCACGAAGGAAATTATATATAGGCAAATAAATTTCATATTTGTATTTTGTGTAGAGATTATACAGTAAAATGAAGCTTTCTTTAAAACTAATATCGTCATTATAGTTATTTAAAAGTGGCATAAGAATGAAAGTACAACCAACAGATTTACTACCATAATGATATTGCGTTAAGAAAGAAATAGTCATTTTATTTTGTTTAGCTATGACTTTATTAAAATCAAATTTTTCGAAATGACGTAAAGCCCAGAATTTAGCAACTTCAAAACAGTATTTTTGTGGAACATAATATTCATAGAGATTTTCAATAATAGTGGCTAAACTTTCTATACGAGGATAATTATTTAATTTAGTTTGTATATATTTAGATTTTAGACAAATTGAATTGTCATTGAATGTATTAGTTATTACATCTTTAAATGGTGAATTTATATCGAAATAATTCAATGATATAAATAGATATAATTGATAAAGTTTAGCGGGTGTTTTGATATATTGAGCATAAAAATCCTGCCAAAGATTAGGATAAGGATATTTATATAAATTAAATTTTTCTTCCCAAGAAATGCGTCTAAAATCATTATCTAAAAGGATTTCACTGCCATATAAAGGATTATACGAAAGCATTTTATGTTTTTCGTAAAAATTAGATAAATCATCTACTATTTGGAATAATTCTTGAAGTGAAAGCGGATAAATATCTGTTATTTTTAAAGAATTGTTTACTTCAGATAGTGCAAGTTGAGTTTTTAATGTAGTATCGTAAGATAATTCTTTAATAGTAGGATCATTATCATAGCTATCATTTATTTGCGAAATTAAGATTTGTTCATTAGTTGTAGGATTAGTAAGTGTACAAAGATATGATTTGGCAGCATTAAATAGGGTTTGATTATGAGGATTTTTTTGCAATTGCAATAATATATCTAAACCAGCAAGGCGAATAGAGCCTTTTTTATCGCTCAATAAAAATTTTAAGGTATTAAGTAATTGTTTTTCAGGCTGTTTTAATAAGAGTCGAATGATATTTTGACGTAAATCACTGTATTTATATTTGAGCATGGATATGAGACGGTCATATTCATCTTTAGAAATGGCGAGTTTATTGATGATGTTATAGCTTTCTTTGCGTGTGGCTTCACTTCTATCAGCTAGTAGGCAAAATACTAATTGGCGTTGAGTTAGAGTTTTAGGAGTAGTATATAATTTTTTCAAATAATTATCGCGCCAAAAAGTATCAAGTCGAGAAATTTCACTGCAAAAATCATCTAATAATTCATCAGAAGCTAGATAATAACTAATATCTGCCATTTCAATCAAAACATCACTTAAGTTTAGAATTTCAGTATGCCATGGAAAAACGCAAGGCGAGAAAATTTTTTCTTTAGGTAAATTTTGCGATAAAGTTTTTAATTTATAATAATAATCTGTTAGCTGTGTGGAGCTGAAATTATGCTCAAGGAAATTTTTATAAACTGTATCTTTTAATTTTAGACGGAATAATATAGCTATTAAGGAGAGATTATCTTCTGTTAAATTGTATTGGGTAACTAATTCATAACGCAATTTAAAAATTATTTGATTATCATTGATTACATTTAAGAAATAACCAGCGACTAGTTTTTGATGTTTTTGACCATTTTTAAATAAATCAAGGATAAATGGTATAGTTGTTTCTACATTATAAAAAGCATATGACCATAGAGCTAAATAAATTTCCACAGGATTTTGGCTATTGAGTGATTGATGGCGAAGCTGTTCGTTCGTTAAAAATTTAGAGAAAGAAGCGATTTCTTTTTTTGTGATTTTATCAGCATTATCAATATCAATTAGACTTGTCCATGTGGCTATAGCTCTTTTTACAGATGCATAGCGAATTAAATTATTTTCTTCGATTACTTTTAATAGGGTTAAAAAAGCTTCTACTGTGCCATTATCCATATTTTCAGTGATGGATTGGCGCAATCCTTCTTGCAATCGTCCAGCTAAGAGTAAATCACCTAATAATTTATGCAGATGCTGATTATGACTTTTTACTATGGAATTGATTAAACCATAAGAAAGAAAAGCAACTTGATTATCACCTAAGATGATATCTTCAATTAATTTTATTGTTTGTGTATTATTGTTATCGATTTCAGCGGCTAGAACATAAATACCAAAACTTGCAAATAAATATAATCTTGTAGTGGTAAATTATTTTCATCGATAGGTTTACAAGATAGTTTTAATTTTTCTAGAGGTGTTAATTGAGTATTGCGATAGATTAAAAATTCATTTAATACATCGAACATGCGACTTAAATATAGATGTGATTGGTGAGAACGTAGTGTGCGTCTATACCAGTTAGTTTGATAAGGGTAATCCATTAAATTATCTAGGGCTAAGAAAAATAAATTTACTTTGTCTTTGCCTAAGATGGTCTGCAATACAATTTTGTCATCATCAGAAAAATAAGAAGATATAGGCTTTGTTAATACTTCAGGTAAAATTTTTTGCCAATGTAGATATAAAGGGTGATTAGAGAGCCTTTCTTCTAAGGAAAAAGAAGCGTAATAATAATTATATCTAGTTTTTACTTGTAATTCAGTTAAATAAATATCATAAATATTTTGTTGCGTTGTAGAAGTTTATTTTTTAACTTTGCAAGTTCAGCTATTATTTTATTTTTAAATTCTTTATTATTATTGAACCATCTATCTAAACACATAATAAAAATCCTTTCTAATTTTACGAAAAAGTTTACCAAATTCTTCCTGACAACATGGTTAAGCGGATAAAAGTTAATTTGTCATTTTCTTGTAAATTGATTTTTTCTTCTAGGGAAGATAGTTCGTTATCGTTTAAAAATATACGAAATAATCCATCATTAAAAGCCATAATAACATTATCAAAAGCCGATTGAATGTCTTGTTTTTGTTGGCGGTAATCTAGATTAAAGGATATTTTTCCAGAAGGCGATTGATTTTCTATTTGAGTTAACGATAAATAATTTAATAAGGTAGGTTCATCATCTATATTGCCAATAGCACGATGATTGAATTTATCTACTTGTTTAGTTACGATGTCATAAAGTAAATCATGTACAGTAAAAAGGGAGTCTTTGATAATAAATTTTTGTGCTTCAATACTATCTTTGCGTTTGTCGAGTTGTTTTACTTGAATGTAGATTTGCATATAATCCCTCTTTTCTAAATTTAAAATAAACAATATCGTTTAGTATATAATTCGCTGAATTTAAATAAAATCCTTGCAATTTCTTGAGGTCTTATGTTAATTTGAGTGATATTGAAATAAATATAATTTGTATGTACTATTATCTTAGATTGATATTATAATAGAATAGGATATTTATTTTATGATTAAGAAGGGCATTTATACTGATGAAGAACGTACCAATTTCTAAAAGCATACCATATAATATAGATGAAAATTATTTAGAACTGACAAGAAAAGTTCATTTGATTTTGCATGTAGGTCGTTTGATGATGGAAAATTCAGCAGATACGAGCAGGATTGTGCGAACTATGCAACGAACAGCCGCTTATGCAGGGATTTTTGGCGACCAATTGCATATTCATGTTACCTATACTACTTTGATGGTCAGTGTGAGCGTTGGCAATTATCATATGACGAAATTGCAAAAATGTTATCAGCATAATGTTGATATGAATGTGATTTTAGAAGTTAGTAAAATGACATGGGAGGCAATCGAAAGAGATTATACTATTGAGCAATTTGAAGCTGAATTGAAGAAAGTAGAAAGCAAGAAAAGCAAATATGCGACTTTTATTATTAATCTTGGAGCAGCGCTGGCTTGTGGCGGTGTAGGTAAAATGTTTGGCTGTGATATCATGGCATCATTATATACTGCAATAGCAGCATTTATTGGCTTTTTTGTGCGCAGTCAATGTTTAAAAATTGGTATAAATCCTTATATGGCGATTGTATTATCTTCATTTACAGCTACAGTAATAGCATATTTTACGCATTTTTTGCCGTTTACAGATACTTCATGGTACACTATGTTGGCATGTGCTATTTTTATCGTTCCAGGTGTGCCTATGGTCAATGCTTTAGAAGATATGCTCGATTGTTATATTACAGCTGGCATAACAAGAGCGATGAATACTCTGCTGATGGTTGGTAGTATGACTTTTGGTATAATTTTTGCCATAAAATTATTTAGTGTAGAAGATTTTACGCATTTATCGACAGTAAATCATCAAGCATATATTGTTTATGTAATATCAGCTTTTATAGCAGCTGCTGGTTTTTCTACCATGTTTAATGTTCCGCCACGTTTATTATGGGTAGTCGGTCTAGGTGGAGTGATTTCTGTCTGTGTACGTACTTTGTCTATGGATTTTTTAGGTGTTGGTTTGCCGATTGGAACATTGCTAGGAGCAATGGTAGTAAGTATTATTGCTTTGAGGGCTGTGCATTGGTTTCATGTGCCTAGCCATGTGCTTACGATACCATCAGTTATTCCGTTGATGCCAGGTATTTTGATGTATCGTTTGTTATTTAATATAATTGATATTGATACTTTAGATGTGAGTAATTTTTTACAAGCGTTTCAAAGTGGTGTAAATGCTACTTTGATAATTCTAGCAATAGCTGTAGGTGTGGCATTACCAAATATTTTTGCTCAGAAATATATTAGAATTTATGATAGTAAAAGATTGAGCAGGGCTTTATCAGAACGAAAATATCGTCAATATCATTTTAAAGAGATAAAACAATTAGAACTGTTTAAAGAATAGAAAAAAGACCTAAGATATATGGGAAAATCCATATAAGCTTAGGTCTTTTATATTTTTAGTTTAAATCAATAACTCCATAATGAATAGGAGCGTATTTACCACCACAGATTTTAGTAAAACCAAGGCGAGAAAATTCAAGACTGCGACTATTTTCTTTGAAGACTATGCGATATTTAGCGACGCGTTTAGCTTCATTTAATGCTTCGTGGCTAACAGCTCTCATATCCGCTAATTGGCGGAGTGGATTTAGACTTTTGCTGTCTGTGAGTGCATGGCGAAACATAGGGTCAAAATAGATGACATCAAAACTATTATCTTCTTGTTCTTTAAGAAAACTTAAATAATCCTGATTAATAACAGTGATATTATCCATAGCAGATTTTAAATCGTAATTAGTAGGTAGATAAGTCTTTAGTCCATCTTTGACGATTAGAGCGATTAAGGGGTTAACTTCAAGGCCGATGACTTTGCCCTTAGGGCCTACACCATATGAGCTGATAATTGCATCAGAGGCAAAACCTAAAGTGCAATCTAAAACAGTTTTATTTTGTAAGAATTCTCGTCCGCCCATAGCTTCAAGCATATTATCAATATCACCACAGCGTAAACGTTTCATGCGAACTTGAGCCATATTAGGGTGAAAAAACATTTCGCCTGTAGGTAAATCTAAGACTAATTTATCTTTTTTTACAACGATTACAGTATTTGTATTCTCTTGTTGTTTTATTTTATCAATGCCGAGATTATTTCTTGTGACATAAGGAATGGATAAATCTTTAGCAATTTGTTTAGCTTTATTTTCTAAATCAATTGTTACTTTGCGAATAGTAGTAATTACAGTCAAAATTAAAGCTCCTTTTAAATATTGCGATGTACAAAATTTGATATAGGTTTATAAATGAAATAAGTTATTAAAGCATTTATACTTGCTTTAATCAAATTAAAAGGTATGATGGCAGGTAAAAGTAGTTCAATAACTTTTCCATAGGTGCGCCTAAGAAAATAGGTGTTAATAATAAATTACAGATGACCATAACGCAAGTCATACTTAAAGCTCCGCAGATTAAACCGACAACAGCAGAACGTTTTGTTTTTGTACGTTGATAAATAAATCCGGCAATAAAAGCAAAAGTACCTGTAGCTAAAAAATGCATGACGATACCGATTGGACCACCATCACCACTGATGAATAGACCTTGTAAGATAGAAACAATTGCTGTCAGGATTACACCACCCATAGGGCCAAAGAGAAAACTGCCAATGAGAATAGGAATATCAGCAGGGTCATATTTCATAAATGGAATAGCAGGCAAAATCGGGAAATTAATCAACATTACTAAAATCAAAGACAAAGCTACAAGCATTGCCATATTTGTCAATATTTTTATTTTCAATATACTAACCCTCTCTATATTTAATCTTGTATAGTATTATATCGTTTATTTTACTTTTTGCATAGAAATTTT
>ENA-OQHP01000050-OQHP01000050.1-human-gut-metagenome-genome-assembly--contig:-NODE-50-length-35934-cov-4.521351_pt1 | contig 35934 bp, 46 predicted proteins | sample MGYA00242563_ERZ504717 | MGnify/ENA primary metagenome ERZ504717 (study PRJEB26092, sample SAMD00036212) | human gut metagenome | host: Homo sapiens | study: EMG produced TPA metagenomics assembly of... | reverse complement strand
TATAGCACAAATCAATAAACTATGGTTATTTAACTTATAATTTATAAAAATTTTAACGCAATGTTAAATTCATAGCACAACGATTAGCTTCATATTTAATTTTTTCTTCATCAATAATAGTAAAAGCTCTATTTTCTAATAAAACTTTACCATCTACTAATACTGTATCAACCATTGAGCCATTCATGCTATACGCTAATAAAGATACTAAATCATGACGTGGATAACATTGTGGAGCAGACATATCAAATAAAACGATATCGGCTTTATATCCTTCTTTGATTAAGCCTACATTATTTAATCCTACAGCTTTAGCACCGTATTCTGTTCCCATTTTTACACCTTCAAGAGCTGGCACAGCTAATGGGTCTAAAGTATTTACTTTATGCAGTAAAGTTGCTAAATTAATTTCTTCTAACATATCAAGATTATTATTACTAGAAGCTCCATCTGTACCTAAACCTACACAAACTCCTGCTTTTAATAATTGTGGAACTGGAGCAACACCGCTGGCAAGTTTCATATTGCTTCCTGGATTATGCGCTACACGTACATTGTATTTCTTCATAATTTGAATATCTTCATCTGTTAAATGAACACAATGAGCAGCTAATACGCCACGGTCTAAAATACCTACTTTTTCCATTAAAGCTATAGGTGTTTTGCCATATTCTTTTAAACAATTTTCTACTTCACCTTTAGTTTCTGCTAAATGAATATGAATTTCTCCATTATATTTTTCACTAACTTTCACTACTTTTTGTAGAAAATCTGGAGGGCAAGTATATGGTGCATGAGGCCAAACATAACTGTTATTTTGCCATCATTAGCATTGTTAAAATCTCTAAATAAGATTTTATTTTCTTCTAATGCTTGATTGCCATTTGGAGCTACACCAATAATACCGCGGGAAAGCACTGCTCTAATATCTGTATCAATACAAGCCTGTGCTACTTGGTCCATATCGCCATACATATCAGCAAAGTAGTTGTACCACTTTTTATCATTTCAGCGATACCAAGCATAGCACCCCAATAAATATCTTCTTTTTTCATTTTAGCTTCAATTGGCCATATTTTATTTTCTAACCAATCCATAAGCTTCATATCATCAGCATAACTACGCAATAAAGTCATGGATACATGTGTATGTGCATTAACAAAACCAGCTGTTGCTAATTTATCTGTACCATCAATCACTTTTTCTGCTTTAAATGTTTCTGGTATATTTTCTACAGCTAAAATTTCGCTATCTTTAATTCCAATATCTGCAATTTTTACTTTGCCATCAGCTAATAAAACGTTAGCATTTTTTATTAAAATATTCATATTTAAACCTCTTAATTATGCTTTTGCTAAATATGCTTTTTGTTCTTCTGTCAATTCATCAAGTTCTACGCCAAGAGCTTTTAATTTAATTTGAGCAATTTTTGTATTGATTTCTTCTGGCATTAAATATACTTTATTTTCCATTTCTTGATGATGATTCAAAATATGAAGTGCAGAGAAGAATTGTACACCAAAGGATAAATCCATGATTTCTGCTGGATGTCCATCACCTGCTGCAAGGTTAACTAAACGGCCTTCAGCTAAAAGATATAATTTGCGTCCATCTTTTTGTACATATTCTTCAATATTTTTACGAACAGGACGATGAGATACAGAATTTTTGAGTAAATCCACTTTGTTGATTTCCACATCGAAATGTCCAGAATTTGCCATCATTGCGCCATCTTTCATGAGTGCAAAATGTTTTTCATTGATGACATTATCACATCCTGTAAGAGTCAAGAAGATATCACCAATTTTAGCAGCTTCTTCCATAGGCATTACTCTAAAGCCATCAAATACTGCTTCAATAGCTTTAATTGGGTCAACTTCAGTGATAACTACATTCGCACCAAGACCTTTAGCACGCATAGCTCCACCTTTACCACACCAGCCATAACCAGCAATTACTACTGTTTTGCCTGCAATTACTAAATTTGTGGTACGCATGATGCCATCCCAAGTGGATTGACCTGTACCATAGCGATTATCAAATAAATATTTACAATATGCATCATTTGCTGCAATCATAGGGAATTTTAATTTTCCTTGTTCAGCTAAAGCTTTTAAGCGAATAACACCTGTTGTAGTTTCTTCGCTACCGCCAATAATTCTATCAATTAATTCAGGACGTTCATTATGAATACGTGCTACTAAATCGCCACCATCATCAATAATCATATCTGGATTGCAATCTAATGCTTTATCAATGAACATATCATATTCTTCATTTGTGCAATTATACCAAGAATATACTGTTACGCCGTCTTCAACAAGTGCAGCTACAACATCATCTTGTGTAGAAAGTGGGTTACTGCCTGTAGCGATAACTTCTGCTCCTGCATTTTTAAATACTAAAGCTAAATATGCAGTTTTAGCTTCTAAGTGCATAGTGATAACTACTTTTTTACCAGCAAAAGGTTTTGTTTTGCTATACTCTTCATCTATAGAACGAAGTACAGGCATAAAGTTTTTTACCCATGCAATTTTATCATGACCTGATGGTGCAAGTTTAATATCTCTAATCATTGATTCCATTAAGAATTCCTCCTAAATTATTTAAAGTTTCTAATTTACTAAAATCAGTACGCTCTATCTGTAAAGGCGTAACTGATATATAACCATTTTTTACAACTTCAATATCTGTAAATTCATCATTGCCTATATCTTTAGCTCGCCCTTGCATTTTATACGCTATAGAGCCATCATCTAAAATCACAGCATCAAATTCATTTTCATAAATACGACGCCCATGTTTAGTAAATACAAATTTTATTTTATTATCTTTCAAGCTTTTAGGGAAGTTTATATTATACATAAATAATTTATCAGTATTATAAAAAAACTAATCCTATCTGCCATTACTTTTGCAATCGTTGAAAATGATACATTTGATTTACTAGATACAGAAAGGGCTATAGAAGATATTTTATGATTATATCCTTCTAAAGCCGCTCCTACTGTTCCCGAATAAAGCACATCTGTTCCTAAATTAGCTCCATTATTTATACCTGAAATTATCAAGTCTGGTTTTTCTTTTAATAAAAATTCCAAAGCTAATTTAGTACAATCTGCTGGTGTTCCTTCCACAGCATAAGCCGTTACATTTTTCATCTTCATATCCACAGTTTCTACACGCAAAGGAACACCCATAGTCAAAGCCTGCGACATTCCGCTTTGCTCTGTCATCGGTGCTACAATAAAAACCTCATGTTTTAAAGATAACTCTTTAGCTATAGCTTTTAAGCCTTCGGCTTTTATGCCATCATCGTTAACTAATAAAATCTTCATAAAAACCTCATCAATATTATAATTGGTTCATCATTTTATGAGTTTGTGGTATTACTCTAACATTTTTCAATACTTGCATTGCTCTAGTTTGCCATTTGAGCATTTTTTCTGGAGGAGCTTCATGCAATCCTCCTAATGGTGTAATTGGCTGTAAAACTAATAAAATATTTTCATCAATATTTTTTATGATGGATAATGCTTTTTCAAAATCTTCAACTGTAGACTCATTGGAAACTACAATTTTTACATAAACATCTTTTTTACTAGCCAATTTCAAAAATTCTTCATGCTCTTGCCAATAAGCTTTACCAATATCGCTCGGCAATTTCATATCCATGCTGATTATATCTATTTCATCAATAACTTGAGCTAATTGTTTCACCAAAGTACCATTTGTTTCCAAAATAATGGTATAGATAATGGCTTTAGATTTTTAGCTAATTCTAAGATAATCTGTGGATATAATAACGGCTCTCCACCAGTAATACTGATAGAATGATGTGGCTGTTGTAAACGATAATTGATATAAGGCATGATGTCATTTAAATCCAAAGGATTTTTTAATTCTAAATCGCCTTCATATCCTTCACATTTTTCTAAAACACATGGAACTAAATTACTATGTGCCAATTTATCCGTATCACAATAAGGGCAATCCATATTGCAACCAATAAGACGAATAAATAATTGTCTGCAACCTACATATTCCTTCACCTTGAATAGAAGAAAAAATTTCTGATACTCCTGCTTGCAAATTAAGCATCCTTCTATATATAACTGCTGCTTTTGGTGATTCCCATACTTTTATATAATTTAATTTACAATTAGTTTTAAATAAATCATTTGCTTCAATTGTTTCATAAATATATTTAGCCAAATGTTCTGCTGTAGGATTTAATTCTTTAAATTGAGGTAATTCATTTAAGTATTGATGATCCATAGCATCTAATACTTCCATTAACATAGATTTTAATACTTTAAAATCTGCAACCATACCAATATTATCTAATTTATCTCCACTGACAGACATCTCTACAGTCCAGCTATGACCATGTAATCTGTTGCATTTTCCAGGATAATCTACTAAGCGATGAGCTGCTTCAAAAGCTCCATTTACTACTAATTCAAACAAAAAATTTCCTCCTTAATAATTAATAAAATTAATATAAAAATTATACCATATATTTATCTACTATAAAAATTTTATAATAATTTATTTATATAGCTAAAAAAGAACTATTAGTTTAATCTAATAGTTCTTTTCTTAAATTAACGAGTCAATTCATCATAACTAACTGCACGAGTATGTTTTGTATGTGACCATTCATGTTTATTTCTATCTAAAAATCCTAAAAATACAATTGGGATCCAACTATAAATAAACACTGGATATAAAATTAAGTAAAACCATGCTTTCCATTTAACATGTATCTTTGCCAAAATAATAATAGGTAAAATATATTGCCCCATAGTAATTACAGTTAGCAAACTAGATGGTAAAAATTGATATATATTTGTAAATAACGATATCCTAATCCCATCTGTACATATGATAAGATGACAAAGAATGTGGAAATCAATAAGAAATGAGGCTGTAATAAATGTAAACAACCATCTAAAATACGAATATCACGACGACGAATACCTTCTTTTAACATCTTCGGAATAAAGCGATGTGCCACGTCAAATTGACCTTGTGCCCAACGTTTACGCTGGTTCCAAGATTGTTTAAAAGTAAGTGGTTTTTCATCATAAACAATCGCATCATGAGCCCATGTTGTTTTTATACCTTCTGCTAAAGATTTCATGGTAAATTCCATATCTTCAACAAGGCAAGTAGCACCCCAACCATGTTTTTTCAAAACGTCTGTTGTAATACACATACCTGTACCACCAAGTACAGAAGATAAACCAATATTTGTTTTCGCTAAATGCCAAATATGGTCAATAACCCAAAAGGCAATCGCAAAAGTTCCGGAAACCCATGTATCATAAGGATTTTTCGCATCAAGATAACCTTGTACTAATTTATCCCCTTTACATAAGCGATTATTCATCTCTAATAAGAAGCGTTTATCTACTAAATTATCTGCATCGAAGATTGCCACTGCATCATATTTACGTTTCATTTCAAATAATCTAGCAAACATCCATTCCATTGCAAAGCCTTTACCACGTTCTTTATCATTAAAACGTTCATGAACAATAGCTCCGCAATCGCGTGCAATCTGAGCTGTATTATCTGTACAGTTATCAGCAATTACAAAAATATCATATAGTTCTTTTGGATAATCTAACATTTTTAAGTTATCCACTAATTGACCAATTACTGCAGATTCATTATGTGCTGCCACAATTACTGCAAAAGTTTTTGTGGTGTTAAATTTCTTTCCTTTTTGCGCCACAGACCATTTACACCTATTAAAAAATAATAAACTGTAAATAAGAAAATTATTATCTGAATTGGCACCATAATCCAATCGAGAATATACATTTAAATCCCCTTTTAGTTATTTATTTTAGTTACGACCTAAAGAAAATATAGTATTTAAAATACCTAACAATGCATAAGATATAAAGATATCAAACAAAATTGCATATCCTATAGCATCGCGACCAAAATACAATACACAAATAGCAAAAATAGCTATTATACCTAATGCTACTTTGCTAATTTTTTCGCCTTTGCCCTTAAAATCTGGATATTTAAAAGTACTAACCAATAAATATCCTACAAACATAATTAAAATAGGTAAAAAATATCCCAATGTATCAATTTGCATAGCTGGTGTAATACCTAAATGCGTGGATAATAAAATCCATGTGGCGATTAAGCAACCGCCAGATGGAATAGGTACTCCCATAAAATAGCCATGTATTACGGAAGCATTTACATTAAAACGAGCTAATCGCCACATGCCACACACAGCGTAAAAAATCACAGCTATCCAACCAAAATAACTAAATTCATACATAACAAAACTATATGCTAAAAATCCTGGTGCTGCACCAAAGGAAACACAATCGCATAAAGAGTCCATCTCTTTACCCATTTCACTGCTAACACCAAAAAAACGAGCTGTTCTACCATCTAAACCATCAGCTACTAATGCCAATAAGATGAATACAGCGCCCCAGAATATATTTCCATTAAATGTGGAAATAATTGAACACATACCAAAAACTAAATTACTAGAAGTAAACAGATTTGGTATGATTACTCTATAATTCATTACTCTTTAATCCTCCCAATAATTGTTTCTCCACCGACAACTTTGTCGCCTTTTTTTACTAATAATTCTACATTTTTTGGTACAACAACTTCTGTGCAAGAACCAAAGCGAATCATACCGTATAATTCGCCTTTAAAAAGTCCATCATTTAAAGTCACCCAAGAAACAATTCTGCGAGCTAAAATACCTGCAATTTGCGTTACAGTTATACGCAAATCCTCATTTTCAATACCTATCATATGACGTTCATTTTCAAAACCTACATCTTTTTTATATGCAGGGTCAAATCTTCCACAACTATATTGCTGACATTTTATTTCGCCTGCAATTGGGCTGCGATTTACATGTACATTAAATACTGATAAGAATATTACTACTTTTCGACCTGGAGCTTTTATAAACTCATCATTATCTACATCTGATACTTCCATCACTGTCCCATCTGCCGGAGATACTAAAATATCTTTTCCCTGTGGAATATTGCGACGTGGATTGCGAAAAAAATACGTAAAAAATAACGTTAATACCGCAGGAAAAACAGCAACTACAGGATGCACAAAATAACCCAAAAGAAAGGTAATTACTACACCAATACCAATAAACGGAAACCCTTCTTTAACAATGGGCAATCTTAACACTCCAACCCTCCTATGAAAAATTAGAAAATTACTAAAACCCTTAAAACATTATATGCTATCCTAAAATGTTTGTCTATCTATATCTATTTATATTTTATATATTATTTAGTTAATTATTTATTATTTTTAGAAGCTTTCACCGCCATTACAAATCGTGGCAAAGCCATCAATCTGCCTATGCGTTTTGGCTGTAGCATACCCCTAAATAACCATTCTAATTTGGCTTTTTGCATCCAAAGTGGTGCTCTTTTCATAACACCTGCCATAACATCAAATGTACCACCTACGCCTATGCATAGTGGACAATTCAATTCCTGCATATGCGCCTTTAGCCATTTTTCTTGTTTTGGCACGCCCAAAGCTGCCAATAATAAATCTGGCTTAGCTTCTTTTATCTGAGCAATTATTTCAGCCTCATCTTCAGCTGTAAAAAATCCATCTCGTGTTCCTACTATTTGAATACCTGGATAATCTTTTTCTGCTTTTGCTTTTGCTTTTTCTGCTACACCTGGAGCAGAACCAAAGAAAAATATCCGTCTTTTTTTCGCAGGAGCATTAGCAAATAAAGCTTGTACTAAATCAAAACCTGCTACCCTCTCTGGCATTTGCACTCCTAAATAATTAGAAGCCCAAACTGTACCTGCACCATCGGGAACTACTAAATCAGCAGTGTTTAAAATTTCTTTCAATTCAGTATCATGTGTTGCTCGCATAATCATCTCTGCATTAGCAGTTGCTATCAAATGCGGTTTTTCACTGTCCATAAAGCTTCAGCTGTTTTCACAGCTTCACCCATGGTCAAAGCTGCGACTCTCACTCCTAATATATCTGCTTTACGAAACTCCAAGAGAAACTCTCCTTTTTATAACTTTTATGATAAAGTCCATAATTCACAAATATATATTTTAGCATAAAGAATTATATACATCAATGAAATATCTATCAATTATACTTGCAAAACCTATCCTATTTATATTATACTACAAATTTGCTATACTCTTTACAAATTATTATTTTTTTGGTATGTTTAGTGCCATAGAATATTTTTGGTAATTTAATATTAATTTTATTTTAATAAGGTAGGAAAAAATGCAATTTATTGACAGAACAAAAATTATTGTAAAAGCAGGCGATGGTGGACACGGAAAATCTGCTTTTCGCCGTGAAAAATTCATACCTAAAGGTGGACCAAGTGGCGGTGATGGCGGTCGTGGTGCTGACGTCATTTTAAAAGTTGACCGCAATATGAATACACTTTTAGATTTCCGTTATCATCGCAAATTCGTTGGTAAAAACGGTGGCAATGGTGATATAAAAAATCAATATGGTAAAAATGCACCTCAATGCATTATCAAAGTGCCAGCTGGTACTTTAGTCAAAGATGCTGAAACAGGTGAAGTTTTAGCTGACCTCGTAAATGAAGGTGATGAAGCAATCGTTGCTAAAGGCGGTCGCGGTGGTCGCGGAAATGCTAAATTCGCCACTAGTGCTAATCGTGCTCCTACATTTGCTGAACTCGGTGAACCTGGTGAAGGTAGAACACTTCTTTTAGAATTGAAATTATTAGCTGATGTCGGCTTAGTAGGCTATCCAAGTGTTGGTAAATCTAGTATCATCGCAAGTGTATCAGCAGCTCGCCCTGAAATTGCCGATTATCACTTCACTACTATAACTCCAGTTTTAGGTGTAGTAAGTCTTGGAGATGCTCAAAACTTTGTAATGGCTGATATTCCAGGTCTTATCGAAGGAGCTTCTGAAGGCGTTGGTCTTGGTCATGATTTCTTACGTCATATTGAACGCACAAAAGTTATCATTCACGTTTTAGATGCTTCTGGCATTGAAGGACGCGACCCTGTAGAAGACTTCTACAAAATAAATAAAGAATTATCTTTATACAGCCCAAAACTTGCTAAACGCAGTCAAGTAATCGCAGCTAATAAACTTGATTTACCACAAGCTAGTGAAAACTTAGCTCGAATTCAAGAAATGGCTGAAAAAGAAGGCTTAAAAGTTTTCCCTGTATCTGCAGCAACTAAAGAAGGTCTTCAAGATTTAATGCGTTATGTATATCAAATGCTTCAAGATTATGTTGAAGAAGTAGATGAAGAAGATAATGCAGAAAAAATTTACAATGCTCAAGAAGATGACGCTGATGATATCACTATCAAACGTGATATGACAGGTCAAGGCTTTATCGTTTCTGGTAAATCTTTAGAAAAACTCGTTGCCATGACTAACTTTGGCAATGATGAAGCAATTCGTCGTTTCCAATATATTTGGAGATTAAAGGGTATCGATGAAAAACTTCGCGCTAAAGGTATTAAAGAAGGCGATACTGTATATATTGGTGAAATGGAATTTGAATATAGACAATAATATATCGCTATTGTTTTAATTTAAATTTCTAAATTAGCAAATCACATAAAGAATTTTTATTTTAGTGGGTATTTTAATTAGGTAAAAACTTAATTATACCCACTAAAAAATTATTTAATTTTAAAACTTATTTATAGGAGGATTTTTCATTGATAAAAAACACACTCACAGGTAAACAAAAAAGATTTTTACGCTCTTTAGGTATGACATTAGAGCCAATCGTTCCAATCGGCAAAGAAGGCATCACTCCTGCTGTTGTAAACAGTGCTGATGAAGCTATTGAAAAACGTGAACTCATCAAGGTTCGTGTTCTTCAAAACTGCCCAGAAGATATTGAAGTTGCTATCACTACTTTAGCAGAACGCACTAATTGTGATTTAGTTCAAGTCATTGGTCGTAACGGTCTTTTATGGCGTCGCAATTTCAAAAAACCAAAAATCGAACTTCCTAAATAATATAATTTAACAAATAAAAATATAAATAATGAAATGAGTAAAGATTATGTTACCTCGTCAAGAATTAACTAAAGCCAAACGTATTGTAATCAAAGTCGGCACTAGTACTTTAAATTATGATACAGGAAAATTAAATATCTCAAGAATAGAACATCTAGTACGTGAACTTTCCGATTTAGCTAATCAAGGAAAAGAAATAATTCTCGTTTCTTCAGGAGCTGTAGGTGCAGGTCTTGAACGTATGAAGAAAAATACTCGACCAGCAAGTATTCCCGAAAAACAAGCGATGGCTGCTGTAGGTCAAGGAATATTGATGCATATATATGAAAAATTATTTGCAGAATATGACCAAATAGTAGCTCAAGTTTTATTGACTAAAGAAAATTCTCGTCAATATTCTCAATATATAAATTCACGCAACGCTTTGATGGCTTTATTATCCATGGGGGTAATTCCTATCATCAATGAAAATGATGCTGTTGCTGTTGATGAATTAAAAATTGGCGATAATGACACTTTATCTGCAACTGTTGCAACTTTAGTAGATGCTGACGCTTTAATAATTTTATCCGATATTGATGGATATATACTGCTAATCCAAGCAAAGATAAAAACGCAAAACTTCTCCATGAAGTACCACATATCACTCCTGAAATTGAAAATATGGCTGGTGGTGCTGGTACATCTATGGGAACAGGCGGAATGAGTACTAAAATCAAAGCAGCTAAAATAGCTATTAATTCTGGCTGTACAATGGTCATCGCTTCTGGTTCAGAGCATGATGTTTTACGTCGTTTATTAAAAGGTGAAGAGCTAGGCACTATCTTCCCTGCTAAAGAAACTCATCTTAAACAACGCAAATCTTGGCTTGCTTTTGGCAAACAAATAGCTGGCGATATCATTGTCGACAAAGGCTGTGAAAAAGCTGTGCTTTCTGGTTCTAGTTTACTAGCTGTAGGCATTTTAGCTATAGCAGGTGAATTTAAACAGGGAAATACTGTACGTATTTTATCTCAATCTGGTCGTGAAATTGCTCGTGGCAGTGTAAATTATAGTTCTCAAACGCTACAAAAATTAAAAGGTTTACACTCCGACGAATTTAAAAATATTTTATTGGACAATTCACCAATATTTGATGAAGCTGTTCATCGTGATAATATGGTTATTATGGTCTAATTAAAAAAAGGTGATTATATGAGTTCAAATGCACAAATAGATATAAAAGAAATCATTACTAATCAAGCAATGATGGCAAAAAAAGCCTCTCAAAAATTGGCTACATTATCTTCGTTAGAAAAAAATAAAGCATTGCTCACTATGGCACATGCTTTAGAAGTAAAAACTCCGATTATTTTAGAAGAAAATAATATCGATATGGAAAATGGTCGCCAAAAGGGTTTATCTGCTTCTTTGCTAGATAGATTGCTTTTAACTACAGAACGAATTGCCCAAATGGCTGATGACTTCGTCAGATTGCTAATTTAAACGACCCTGTTGGTAATGGCATCATGTCTTGCCGTCGTCCTAATGGCTTAGATATTCGTTGTATTCGTGTACCACTTGGTCTTGTTGGCATAGTTTATGAAGCTCGTCCAAATGTTACAGCTGATGCCATAGGTCTTTGCTTAAAATCTGGTAATGCTGTGATTTTACGTGGCGGTTCAGAAGCTATTCATTCAAATAAATCTTAGCTTCGATCTTAGCTGAAGCTGCTTATAGCGCAGGTATTCCTCATGGAGTTATTCAATTTGTCAGCATAACAGAACATGAGGCTGTAGATATGATGATGCGTTTAAATAAATATGTTGATGTAATCATTCCACGCGGTGGCGCTGGCTTAATAAAACGTGTAGTTGAAAATAGTTCTGTTCCTGTAATTGAAACTGGTGTAGGTATTTGTCATGTATTTGTTGATGAATTTGCTGATTTAGAATTAGCTACAAAAATCATTCTCAATGCTAAGACTTCTCGTCCTGCAGTCTGCAACGCTATAGAAACAGTTTTAATTGACCAAAAAATTGCCAACGAATATCTTCCTATAATTTGTCAAAAATTATTAGAGGCTAAAGTTGAAATTCGTGGCTGTGAAAAATGTTTGGCTATTTGCCCTGAATTAAAAACTGCTACCAAAGAAGATTGGTCTACTGAATATGGAGATTTAATCATTTCTATAAAAATAGTTGAAAATATTGATGAGGCTATTTCTCATATCAATACTTATGGTAGTGGTCATTCTGAAGCCATCATCACAACTAATTATAATAACGCTTTGAAATTCCAAAAATTAGTAGATGCTTCTGCTGTATATGTAAATGCTTCTACACGTTTCACTGATGGAAATGAATTTGGTTTTGGTGCAGAAATCGGCATTAGTACACAAAAACTCCATGCACGTGGACCAATGGGATAGAAGCTTTAACTACCATGAAATATTTAATTTATGGTGAAGGTCAAATTCGTTAATGTTTAAATATTTATCTAATTGTCTAAAATTATTAAAACAATATTATTCCACTCCAAAAGGTCATCATGATATTTTAGATTATAGTCGTGCTTTTTTCTTATTTATATTTTTATCTATAATTTTTTCCCTTATTTTAATATATATTTTCTATTAAAACTATTAAAGTTTGGAGATATTTATCATGAAAAAATAGGTATTATGGGTGGTACATTCGACCCAATTCACGTCGGACATTTAATGATAGCGGAAGCTGTTTGGGATGAATTTAAACTAGATAAAGTTATCTTCATTCCTTCAGCTAATCCCCCTCATAAACACAGTGTAATGACCTCGGCTAAACATCGTTTTAATATGACATTACTTGCAACTTGCTCCAATCCTCATTTTGAAGTATCTTCTATTGAGATGGAACGTTCTGGTCCATCATATACCATAGATACAATAAAAGCGCTTAAAACTATCTATGGTGAAGATACTGATTTTTATTTTATTATCGGTGCTGATTGTATCAACGATTTACCTACATGGCATAAAATTGATGAACTGCTTGCAAGTTGCAAATTCATTGCTACAAAACGACCAAGCTATACTTTAGATTTAACTACCATTCAACAACATTTTAAAAACTTCAATATAACACTTCTAGAAACACCTGAACTTGAAATATCTTCTACAGATATTAGACAACGTATAAAAAAAGGATATTCTATACAATATATAACTACAGAACAAGTTCAGCAATATATTCGTAAAGAAGAACTTTATTTATAAACAAGCTTATTGTATAATGTTTATAATTAAATTACACTTAGAGAAGGAGAACCATGATGTTAGGTGATTTATTACGTGAAACACGTGAACAAAAGAAATTATCATTAGAAGATGTAGAACAAGGTACTAATATACGTAAATTATATATAAAGTCCATTGAAGATGGTGATTATGATAAGCTTCCAGGTGAAGTATTTTTAAAAGGTTTTATCAAAACATATGGTAAATTTTTAGGTTTAAACAGCCTAGAACTTATTGAGCAATACAAAAAAGAAAAAAATGCGTCTACCTCTGAAAAAGAAGTAGAACCAACTAATCAAGTTCAAGAACAACCTGTTTCTCCTGCTCAATCTCCAAAAGTTGAAGAAAAAATAACTGAAAAAACTGCTGAACCAACTAAAGAAAAAAACATTCCTAAAATAGACTCTTTTGCTAGCAATCAAGCATATTTGCAACCAACTAAATCCAATAGCAAAAAAATATTTTTCTCGTTATTATCATCTTAATTGTTATAATCGGCGGTGCAGTATTCTTTTTATCTAGCCAAGATACTTCTGATACTAAAGCTCCTGTACATACTACACAGCAGGAATCTACACAACAACCAGAGCAACAAGCTCAACAACCTGCTCCAGCTCCAGTTGTAAATGGCGCTGAAGTAACAGCTGTATTCAATGAAGATTGTTGGACTGAAGTAAAAGTTGATGGTAACGTTGTTCTTTCTGAAACTGTAAAAAAGGTAGCAATTTAAATTGGAAAGGTAATAATCAAATAGATATTACTGTAGGTAATGCTGGTGCTATTGATATTACATTCAACAATCAACCAGTTGGCAAATTAGGTGATATAGGTGCTGTTGTAACTAAGTCCTTCGTTGCTCCAAATGCACAAAATGCTCAAAATCAGCAACCAGCTACAGCTCAACCACAAAATCCAGCTCCTGCTAATAATGCACAAAACGCACCTGCTGCCAATGCTCAAAATGCTACTCAGCAACAAGCAAAATAATTAAAAAATTACAGACTTACTTAGAGGTGATATTATGAAATGCCCATTCTGTGCAGCTCCCGACAGCCGTGTAGTAGATTCCCGTACTACTGATGATGGTAATTCTATAAGACGACGCCGCGAATGTACAGTTTGCGGAAAAAGATTTACCACTTATGAAACTGTGGAAAAAGTACCTTTAATGGTCATAAAAAATGATGGTAGTCGTGCTGTATTCGCTAAAGAAAAAATTCTCCAAGGTATTATTCGCTCTTGTTATAAACGAGATATACCTACTGAAAAAATCATCAAATTAGCTGATGATATTGAACGCGAAATCTGCAATACGATGAAACATGAAATTCCCAGCAAGATTATTGGTGAAATCGTCATGAAACATCTCAAGACTTTCGATAAAGTTGCCTATATTCGTTTTGCTTCTGTTTATCGTAAATTCTCAGATATCGATAATTTCAAGCAAGAATTAGAAAATCTTAATTCTATGAATAAAGATAAACTAAAATAAATTTATTCAAGCTCACTTTTGTGAGCTTTTTTCTTATTTATTATCATAAATTTAACTATAAAATAAAGGAGAATACGCCCACTTTGAATTGGAAATTAAAACAACAATTACAAGAAATGCTCAAACAAGAACAAGGATATAAAATCTTTCCTGGTGGCTTTCGCAAACGATTTGCCCTAGCTTATCCAAATTCTTATTTTGTTGGTATGTCTAATCTAGGTTTTCATATAATTTATGACCAAATAAACAACCGCAATGACAGTGCTTGTGAACGTTTCTTTTTGCCTGATAAAAATTTAATAGATGATTATACACGCACTCATACTCCGCTTATGAGTATGGAAACACAAACACCACTTCATGATTTTGCTTTAATTGGCTTTGCTATTTCTTTTGAAATGGACTATTTCAATATTTTACAAATGCTCTCTTTAGGTAAAGTAAAATTATTAGCTAACGAACGCACAGAAAAAGACCCAATTGTCATCGCTGGTGGTCCTTGTGCTACATTTAATCCTGAACCACTCTCATTATTTATTGATGCTTTCATCATTGGCGAAGGTGAAGAAACTATTAATAATTTCTTAGATGTATATAATGATCCATCTAATGAAAATTTATCCCGCAAAGAATTATTATTTAAACTCGCTCAAGTGCCAGGTGTCTATGTACCTTGTTTTTATGACCATATATATGATGAAAATAATAAACTTTCCGCCATCAAAACAAATAATAATGTTCCTCAAAAAGTCTCTCGTCAATGGATAAGAGATTTAGATACTTATGATGGTAAAACTGTCATCACTACAGAAAATACAGAATTCAATTTATTTCTAATCGAAACATCTCGTGGCTGTGGTCGTCATTGTCGTTTTTGCATGGCAGGATATTGCTTTAGAAAACCTCGCCATCGCAGTTTAGATAAATTATTATCATATTTACCACAGGCAAAAAATCTGAATAAAAAAGTAGGTCTAATGGGCCCTGCAATATCTGATTATCCGCAAATCAATGAACTTTGCTCACATATTCGCAGTCAAGATATGCCTATGTCTGTTGCTTCTTTTCGTGCTGACTCCGTAACACAAGAATTAGTAGATGCTCTTGCTCAAAGTGGACAAAGAACATTGACTCTAGCACCTGAAGCAGGCAGTGAAAAAATCCGTCATATCATCAATAAAGGCATCGAAGAAGAACATCTCTTTAAATCCATCTCTATGGGTATAAATGCTGGCGTTAAAAATTATCGCTTATATATCATGGTAGGTCTTCCTAATGAAGATGAAAATGATATTAAAGCCATTGTTGATATGACTATTCGCTTAAAACAATATATGGAAAAACTTGGTTCTAAAGGAACTTTAACCTTGAGTATCAATCCATTTATCGCCAAACCATGCACACCATTTCAATGGAGTGCTATGGCAGATTTAAAACAAACGGAAAAATATTTTAAATATATAAAATCTGAACTAAAAAAATATAAAAATATCGAAGTTCAATTTGAATCCACCAAAGAATCATTTATCCAAGGCATATTAGCTAGAGGCGATAGAAAAATTTCCCAGGTAATTTATGAAGCTCATTTAAATGGTGGTAGCAAAGCATTTAAACGTGCCTTAAAAACTTTCAAAATCAATGCTGATGATTATTTATATCGCAATTTTGATAAAGAAGAATTACTTCCTTGGGATAGCTTAGATATGGGCTTTACTAAAGATTATTTATGGAAAGAATTGCAAACAGCACTTCAAGAAAAACACACTATACAGTGCTTTGATGGTTGCAAGCGTTGTGGTGTCTGCAAATAATCCATATTTATTATCTTTTATCCTTTATGTATATTTAGGAGTTGATATTTTTGTTCAAATTAATTCACGCTCAAAATAATTTATGGTATGGACAATTTTCCATTTTTCCTCAAGATAAAGTAATTCATGCCATATCTACTAGATTTAACGGTCATAGTAAAGCACCATTGATGCTTAAATTTAGCTTTACATGTAAATGATAATCCAGATGATGTCATCGCTAATCGCCAATTATTTTGTAAAGGTTTAAATTTAGATAGTCATAAAATGACTACTTGTAAGCAAGTTCATGGCAATAAAGTAGCTTGTATCACTGAAGAAAATATCGGTAGTGGTGCTATTTCTTTTGCAAATTCCATCGACGATACAGATGCGCTAATTACCAATCTAAAAAATGTACCACTCACTTTATTTTTTGCAGATTGCACACCTATTATGATTTATGACCCTAAAAATAATGCTATTGGTGTAGCTCATGGTGGTTGGCGTGGCACTGTAAGCGAAATTGCCAAGCATACAGTAGCAGAAATGACTAAACATTATCACACTAATCCTAGTGATTGCCTAGCTTCCATAGGTCCATCTATTGGAGCATGTTGTTATGAAATAGGTGATGAGGTAGTTGCAAAATTTAATGAAGTCTTCCAAAATGATAGCGATAAAATCTTGCATTTTAATCAAGATAGTAAAAAATATCATTTAGATCTTTGGCAAGCAAATGCTATTATCTTACAAAGAGCAGGAGTTCTAGCTGATAATATTGATATGGCTAATACTTGCACTGCTTGTAACAAAGATGTATTTTTCTCTTATCGTGCAGATAATGGCAAAACAGGTAGAATAGCTTCGATTATTTCACTTAGATAAATAATTTTGCCTAAAGTATGGATAATTTTCATAAATTATTATATTATTAAATAGATTATAAGATTTTCAGGGGATGAATTTCTATGATTAAAGAAAATTTAAAAACTGTTCAAGAACATATTAAAGAAAGTATAGCAAAAAGACATAATGCTGCTAGTGAAGATGTTTTATTAGTAGCAGTAACTAAAAATCATGATGTAACTTCTATGCAAGAAGCTATTGATGCTGGTGCTAATGTAATCGGTGAAAATCGAGTACAAGAAGCCTTGCAAAAACATGAAACTTTAAATCGTGATGTAACATGGCATTTAATTGGTCATTTACAGACCAATAAAGCTAAATATGCTGTAAAACTATTTGATATGATTGAATCAGTAGATAGTATCAAATTAGCTGAAGCTCTAAATAAAGAAGCACAAAAAATCGACAAAGTTCAACAAGTATTAGTACAAGTTAATTTAGTCAAAGAAGCTTCAAAAACTGGGGTTTATTTAGAGGAATTAGGCGAGCTTTTAGCGAAAATTGATATATTAAGCAATTTAAAACTTATGGGGCTAATGTTTATTGCACCAAAAGTAGATAATTTAGAAGATGTTCGTCCTATGTTTGCTCAAATGTTTAAACTCTTTAAAAAAGTTCAAGCTAAAACATTTGCTACATCAGAAATAAAATATCTATCTATGGGCATGACACATGATTACCAAATAGCTATTGAAGAAGGTGCTAATATCGTTCGTGTTGGCACAGGTATCTTCGGCCCACGCCAATATTAAGGAGAAATATATATTATGAAAATTGTCGACAAAATCCGCAATAAGATGGGACAAAATCCTGAATCTGAAGAGTATATTGAAGAAGTAGATAACACTGATGATAGTGATTTACAAGCAACAACTTATCAAAATCCTGATAATGTTGTAGATTTTAAAAATAAAGCTAAAAACAACCAATTAAAAGTAATGGTAATTGAACCAGTTTCTTTTGATGATGCTCAGCAAGTAGCTGACCATATTCGTAACCACAAACCAGTTGTAGTAAACTTTGAAAACACTAGTAGCGATATTGCTAAACGCATTATTGATTTTATCAGTGGTACTACTTACGCTTTATCCGGCGATATTAAAAAAGTTGGTAAAAATGTATTTATGTGTGCCCCAAATAATGTTAGTGTTAATTTCACTGAAGAATTGAAAAAACCATCTTCTTCAACAACTATGCCTTGGGAAGAATAAATAAAAAGGATTGATTTTTTTATAATGGCAGACCGTGAAAAGATTATTCGCTTTTATAAAGGAACTGAAGGCGAAGAAATTGTTATAAAATTAATAGACGCAGTAGAAGCTGTAAACAAACAAAAAATTCCGTGCTACAGATTTTCTTGACCCTTATGGCTGTGAAATAGCTGAAACTGTAGTCGCTCACTATGATGGTATATCTGTTAATTTCTTTGGCGGATATATCGGTGCAGAAAGACAATGTGCCAACTTTGTACATGAAGATTTTATGGGAAAACCGTCTTATAATATCTCTGTTGTCAAAGCTACATGGAATGATAAATTCTATCGCCTTTCTCATCGTGATGTCTTAGGTGCTCTCATGGGACTTGGAATCAAACGTGAGCAAATTGGTGATTTATTGATAACTTTAGGTATGGTAAAAATTATTTGCACTACTAAAATGGCTGATTTCATCTTACAAAATTTAACACAAATCGGTTCAGCTAAAGTTAGTTGTGAATTAGATAACCTTGAAACCATCGCTCCTCGTGAAGAACGTTGCAAAGAAATAACTTCCACTGTAGCCTCTTTACGTATTGATTCTATCGCAGCTTCTGGATTTGGGGCTTCTCGCAGTAAAATGTCTTCTATGATCGATGCTGAAAAACTCAAATTAAATTGGCAAACTGTGAAAAGTGCCTCCCAAATGGTAAAACAAGGTGATATCATTTCCATTCGTGGACGTGGTCGCCTAGAAGTAGCTGAAGTTCGTGGAACTACAAAAAAGGACGTACTGTTGTTTTATTAAAACGTTATCTTTAAAAATGGGAGACTTATTTGTGTTTTTTTATCCTCTTTTGTTATTTTAATCATCGTCTTAGACCAATTAATCAAATATTTAATTGTAAACAATATGTTTCTAGGTGAGTCTATTCCTGTTATTCCTCATTTATTGCATCTCACTTATATTTTAAATCCAGGTGCAGCCTTTGGTATTTTAGAACATCAGCGTTTCTTTTTTATCTTTATCGCTGTAATTTTGATATTCGCTATCGTTTATTTTTATTCTAAAATCATAAAACTAAATAAATTATTTCAGTTAGGTATAGCTATGCTTTTCAGTGGCGCTATTGGCAATATGATTGACCGTATATTCATCGGTAAAGTAGTCGATTATATCGATTTTCGCATTTGGCCTATTTTCAATCTTGCCGATATTGCTATTGTTTGTGGCTGTATCATCATCATTTACGAACTATTATTTATTACAGATAAAGGAACAAACTCATGATAAAAACATATACAATCTCTGATGAAATAGGCACTAGATTAGATGTTTTTCTTGCCGGTCAAGAAGATAATCCATCTCGTGCTAGCATTCAAAAAATGATTACTGATGGTGCTATAACTGTCAACAATGAAGTAAAACGTGCTAATTATAAATTAAAAGCTAATGACCAAATCACTATGGTGTTTGAACCACCTACAGAAATAGAAGTAAAACCAGAAAACATTCCACTTGATATTCTCTATGAAGATAACGATATTATCGTCATCAATAAAGCTCGTGGTATGGTAGTTCATCCTGCCGCTGGAGTTTATAGTGGAACTTTAGTAAATGCTTTACTTTATCATTGTCATGATGAATTATCCGGTATCAATGGCAAAATTCGCCCTGGTATTGTTCATCGCCTAGATAAAGATACTTCCGGCGTCATGGTCGTTGCTAAAAATGATTTTGCTCATAATGACTTAGCCTTACAAATAGGCAGTAAAACAGCTATTAAAGAATATGTAGCTTTTGTTCATGGTAATATTACAGAAGAAAAAGGTATTATCAATGGTAATATCGGTCGCCATCCTATTGACCGTAAAAAAATGGCAGTTGTAACAAATGGTGGAAAACCAGCAACCACTGTTTTTCATGTACTAGAACGCTATAAAAATTGTACTTTCGTACAATGTCGATTATTGACAGGTAGAACACATCAAATTCGTGTTCACATGGCATATATCGGACACCCACTTATCGGTGACCCTAAATATTGCAATAGTAAAAATAAATTCAATATCGAAGGACAAGCACTTCATTCTTTAAATTTAAAAATCATTCACCCACGCACAAAAGAAGAAATGACATTTACTGCACCAATTCCTGAAGATATGGAAAACTTATTAAAATATTTTCGTCAAACCATTTAAACTTTTATCTAAATCATCAATATCATGAAGTTTATTTAAGGATGTGATTAATAATGGCTAAACTAATTGAAAAAACTGTTGTCATGGACGGTAAAGCCATCGAACGTGCTTTGACTCGTATAGCACATGAAATAATCGAAAAAAATAAAGGCACTAAAGATGTCATCATTGTTGGCATTAGAAAACGTGGTGTGCCTTTAGCTGAAAGATTATCTTCTATTATCGGAAATATCGAAGGTGTTCATATTCCTATCGGCGTTTTAGATATCACTTTATATCGTGATGACTTAGCTCATATGTCTTATCAACCACTAATTCAAGAAACTCATATTGATGAAGATATCACTAATAAAACTCTTGTTTTAGTAGATGATGTTTTATACACAGGTAGAACTATCCGTGCTGCCTTAGATGCTCTAATTGATTTAGGCAGACCTAAAAAATTCAATTAGCTGTTTTAATCGACAGAGGACATCGTGAATTACCTATCGCGCTGACTATGTAGGTAAAATGTTCCTACTGCTACAAAAGAAGCTATTGCAGTAAAATTAACTGATACTGACGATTGTGATAAAGTTTTCATTGGCGAATACATTTAAAAAAGCTGTAATTTTTAAGCATAAAAACTTAAAAATTACAGCTTTTTAATTAATACATGTCTCTTAAATATTTACCTACAGAACCAAAATCACTCATACTACCTTTTATGTCTATGTTACCATGACCGTCTACATATTTTTCTAGTTTTCTCTTTACTCTTTGTAGCGCATTATCAATTGATTTTACATGTCTATGTAATTCTACAGCAATTTCTTGATAAGATTTACCATCAAGGTATGCAATTAAGACTTTCCATTCTAAATCACTTAATAATTTTCCATCTTATCTTCAATATCTAAGAATTCTTCACGATGAATCATCATCTCTTCAGGGTCAATAACAACAGAGCCAGAATTATATCTAGCAAGGTACGGTCTGATTCTTCATCATAAATTGGTTTATTTAGCGATACATATGAATTTAATGGTATATGTTTTTGTCTTGTAGCTGTCTTTACTGCCGTTATAATCTGTCGTGTAATACACATTTCGGCAAATGCTCTAAATGAAGATAATTTATCACTGCGAAAATCTCGGACGCCTTTATATAGTCTATCATGCCTTCTTGAATGATATCTTCTCTATCAGCACCAATTAAAAAATACGCTCTTGCCTTTACTCTAACTAAATTGCGATATTTTTTTATTATATAATCTAGTGCGACATCATCATGCTTTTCTTTTATTTGCATTACAATTTCTTCATCAGTCATTTTATCTAGACATTTAATTTTTTCTTCTAATTCTTTACTATTATTTATCTCCATCGCACTATCTCCTCTGTGAAAATAACAACGATTTCCAAAATTGCAAGTTATATCCAGAATTATACCATTGAGGTTGTGTTTCAGTCAAGCCAATATTATAGATAATCAGAATATTTATACAGTTTGATTTTAATATTATGCAAAATTAAAATTTAGTAAAATTAGATGAAAAGCTTTATGTTCTCTGCTATAATGAACTTAACCATTCATAATATGCTATTTTTTATTTTATATAAATCCTAATACAATAGTTATCTTATATCGTATGATTAGTATTCATATGTAAAAGCATATTAATAAACAAAATTATTTATAGAAGGGATTTTTTATGTTAGTCTTAGCTTCATCTTCACCGCGTCGTAAAGAGTTATTATCACAAATCGGTTGCAAATTCGTTTGTCGTCCTAGCAGTTGTGAAGAACTCACTTTTTGCGATGAACCCAATCCACAAAAATTAGTCATGCAAAATGCTATTTTAAAAGCAAAAGCCAGCATTGATAACCATCATAAAGATGAAATAATTTTAGGTTCCGACACTGTAGTTGCCTTAGACAACAAAATTTATGGTAAACCTAAATGATAATGATGCTTTTTGTATGCTCAAAAATCTTTCAGGAAAAACACATCAAGTTTGCACTGGTATTGCATTGATAAAAAATGGAAAAATATTTTCTGATGTTTGCACTACTGATGTTACCATGAAAAATTTATCTGATGAGGAAATTTTAAATTATATTAAAACAAAAGAACCACAAGATAAAGCAGGAGCTTATGCTATTCAAGGATTAGCTTCTATTTTTATTGAAAAAATCAATGGCTGTTATTTTAATGTAGTAGGTTTACCTTTAAATTGTTTATATAATTTATGTAAAAAAGCTGATGTTGATTTATGAGCACAAGTATCAAAGATTTACCTGATGAAGAACGACCCCGCGAAAAACTTTTAACTCTTGGAGCCAAAGCTTTAAGCAATGTTGAATTATTAGCTATATTATTACATTCTGGTACACGAAAAAAATCTGTATTTGAATTATCTCAAGAAATTTTAGCTAAATATAAAGAAGATGGCTTGGCTTCTCTTGTGAATTCTTCACCAAAAGAATTGATTTCTATAAAAGGTTTAGGGCTTGCTAAAGTTACTACGCTGTTAGCTGCTATTGAATTAGGTTTGCGTCTAGCTAAAAAACCTTCTGCACAAAAATTGGCGATAAAAAGACCTTTAGATGTAGTAAATTATGTAATGCCTAGACTTCGTTATGAGAAAAAAGAACACTTTGCCATTTTACTTTTAGATACTAAAAATCAAATCATTGCTTTTCCAGATATTTCTATAGGAAGCTTAAATGCTTCTATAGTTCACCCTCGTGAAGTTTTTCGCTGTGCTATCAATCATTTTGCTTCATCTATGATACTTGTACACAATCACCCTAGTGGCGATCCCAGCCCAAGTATGGAAGATATTCATATAACAAAAAAGCTAATAGCAGGCAGTAAAATACTTGATATAGAAATTTTAGATCATATTATTGTTGGAGATAATAAATTTACTAGCTTAAAACAACAAGGTATGATAGAATAAGTAGTCAGATTGTTATAAAATTGAAGGGAGAATGTTTTAACATGAAGTGGAATTTATTTGGTGGTTTTTCCCAAGATATCGGTATCGATTTAGGAACAGCCAATACCCTTGTGCATTTAAAAGGAAAAGGTATTGTGCTTAGAGAACCATCTGTTGTTGCTATTAGAAAGGATACAGGAGCAGTTCTTGCTGTTGGTTCTGATGCCAAAGGCATGATTGGTCGTACTCCAGGCAATATCGTAGCTATTCGCCCAATGAAAGATGGCGTAATTGCTGATTTTGAAGTTACTCAAGCAATGTTAAAATACTTTATCAATAAAGCTAGAAATGGTTCTTCCTTTAGCAAACCACGTGTTGTTGTAGGTGTACCATCTGGTGTAACTGAAGTAGAAAAACGTGCTGTTATAGATGCTGCTATTCAAGCAGGTGCTAGAGAAGCATATTTAATTGAAGAACCTATGGCTGCTGCTATTGGTGCTGGTCTACCTGTTGAAGAAGCTACTGGTAGTATGGTAGTTGATATCGGTGGTGGTACTACAGAAATCGCTGTTATATCCCTTGGTGGTATTGTTACAAGCTGTTCTCTTCGTGTTGCTGGTGACGCTTTAGACACTGCTATCATTCAATATATAAAACGTAAATACAGCCTCATGATTGGTGAACGCACTGCTGAAGAAATCAAGATGTCTATCGGTAATGCTATGGTTAGTGATGACATGGAAAAGATTTTGAAATCCGTGGTCGTGACCTCGTTAGTGGCTTGCCAAAAACATTAAAAATTCATGCTGAAGAAATCACTGAAGCTTTGAAAGAACCAGTTAAGAAAATTGTTGATGTTGTAAAAGTAACACTTGAAAGAACACCACCTGAACTTGCTGCTGATATCTTAGACCGTGGTATCATGCTAACTGGTGGCGGTGCTTTATTACACAATTTAGATAAATTACTTTCTCAAGAAACAGGTATGCCTGTAATCATTGCTGAAGACCCATTATCTTGTGTTGGTGAAGGTACTGGTAAATCTTTAGAAAATATCAATCTCTTAAACAATGTAATTATTAGTGATAAGAAGTTGAATAAATAATGAAATCACCCTCTAAACGTTCATTAATCGTCTTATTTATCATTATAAGCATAATTTGTATTCTCTTTTTTGCTGCTATTGGTAGATTTAATGCACCACTTGCTAATTCTATTGTTGTAAACGTTTTAGCACCATTTCAATCTGTTACTAGCGCAGTTTCAAGTAAATGTAATGATTTCCGTAACTATGTTTATGATGTATTTTATGTTTACGACCAAAATAGAGAATTAAAAGCTCAAAACGATGATTTAAACTCAAGGTTGCTCGTACAGCTGAGCTTGAAGCAGAAAATGCTAATCTGCGTCAATTATTAAATTATAAAAAAGCTAATTTGCAATTTGATTTATTACCTGCCAACGTTATTGGTCGTGATAGTGCTACTTGGAGCAGTCATATCATTATCAATCGTGGTACAGATGATGGTGTACAAAAAAATATGACTGTCATTACTCCTGATGGTCTTGTAGGTAATATTCATGAAGCTTATGCTTCTTATTCTGAAGTTGAACTTATCACTGACCTCGCTCTGCTGTTGGCTCTATTGTTCAACGTGCTAATTCTCGAGTAGCTGGTATAGTCAAGGGTTCTGCTGATTCCAATTCAGCAATCAATATGACTAATATCCCTCAAAATGCTAATATCGTAGAAGGCGATACTATCATCACTTCTGGTTTTGGTGGTATCTATCCAAAAGGAATTCCTATCGGCTCTGTAGCAGCTATAAAAAATGATTCTGGTGGATTATTACAATATGCAACTTTATACCCTTGTGTAGATTTTCAAAAACTTGAATGTTGCTGTTATCATTAACCATCGTGAAGTAGCTCAACCTGCTGCAACTCCAGCTCAACCTACTACAGGTGATACAAAATGAAAACAGTAATACCATGTTTTTTATTAATATTCATTGCCTATATTCTACAATCATCTGTTTTTAACATTATTGCTTATGATGGAATTTCTGTAGATTTAATCTTATTATTAGTTATTTTCTTTAGCATTATTTATGATAAATATGCTATTTTATATGGATTTTGTGCAGGATTATTTCAAGACTTAGCTTCTGGTACATTCCTTGGTATTCATACTTTAAGTCTTGTTATCATCTGTATCTTAATCCATAAGATATCTCAACTAATCTACAAAGAAAATATATTTTTACCTATTGTAGCTAGTGTATTTTCTACTTTTTTAAATTATTTTATCATTGCTTTATTCATCTTTTTATTAGGTTATAGTTATAATATCTGGCTTGTCATAAACAATATGATTATCGCTCTTATCTATAATCTAGTATTTGCTTATCCTGTATATTTTATCGTTGTTAAAATCGATGCTAAACTTCAATATTGGATAAAAAGATCTGAACAATTCTAACCTTAGGCTAGAAATTAATTTTAGAGTGATGAATAGCTCACAATCATAAATAATTTATAAAAAATCTAAAAGAGTATGATATAATTATATTAACTTTTAGGTAAGCATATTTTTATATCTATACGATATTAAATGACTTTAAGACACCTAAGGGTGTCTTAATTTATTATAGGAGTAAATTAAAGTTGAAATTTCTTGATAAACGTTTAAAAATTTTAGCTGCTATTGTAACACTTATAGTTGTTGCACTCATTAGTCGATTAGTTTATTTACAAATCTATCAAGGCGAATATTTTTCTAAATTAGCAGATGGTAACCGCATTCGTCTTGTTTCCACGTCTGCACCTCGAGGCATTATCTACGACCGCAATGGTGTACAATTAGTAAATAATCGACCTGCTTTTACTGTAGAATTATTACCATCTTTAGAGCCTGTATCTCCTGAAGTAGTGGCTCGCTTGGCTACTTTATTAAATATCAGTGTTGATGAAATAAATGAAAAAATTTCTCATCATTCTGGTTTTGACCCTGTTACCTTAAAAATAGATGTACCACCTGAAATAGTAACTATCATTGAAGAACAACAAGATTTATATCCAGGTGTATTTATCGATACAAAACCAGTCCGTAACTATATCTATAAATATGAAGGAGCTCATGCTCTCGGTTACGTAAGTGAAATCAGCGATAGTGAACTTGAAGACAAGAAAAAAGCTGGTGATGATTCCTATAAATTAGGTGATATCATTGGTAAATTCGGTCTTGAAAAATACTATGATAAATACCTTCGTGGTATTCCTGGTGGTGAACAGGTTGAAGTTGATGTTACCGGTCGTCCTGTTCAACGTCTAGGCATGAAAAATCCTGTAAGTGGTGCAAGTCTTACTTTGACTATTGATCACAATCTTCAAGAAGCTACAGAAAAAGCCATGGACGAAGTAATGTCTGGCATCAATGCGCAGGCTGCTGCCGCTGTAGTATTAAATCCTCAAACTGGCGAAGTATTAGCTATGGTTAGTCGTCCAACTTATGACCCAAATTTATTTGCTCTTGGTATTTCCACTAAAGACTGGAATGCTATAAATAATAATCCACATTATCCTCTTGATAATAAAGCTGTAACTGGTGAATATCCTCCTGGTTCCACTTTCAAAATCATCACAGGTACTGCTGCTTTAATGGAAAAAGTAGTAACTCCTGATGAATTGATTTTTGACTCTGGTCAGCACTGGATAATTCCAAAAACAAATGCTGATGGTGAAGCTTTAGGTTATATTAATTTTGAACAAGCCTTAGCTCATTCTGATAACGTTTATTTCTACGAAATGGGTAACCGTTTAGGCATTGATAGATTAGCAAAATGGGCTCGTATTTTTGGTATTGGTGAAAAAACAGGTATAGACTTACCATATGAAGCTGTAGGTAATGTCGCTTGCCCTGAATACAAACGTAAGGTATTTGATGAAGATTGGTATCTTGCTGAAACATTTGACGCTTCTATAGGTCAAGGGTTCACACTTGCTACACCATTACAAATGGCTTTAGTTATGAGTGAAGCTGCTAATGGTGGTAAAAAATATCGCCCATATTTAGTAAAAGATATCATTGCTCCAGATGGTACTGTAATCAAACATTTTGATCCAGTAGTTGAACGTGATTTAAATATCGATCCATCTGTTATCAGTCTTGTTCAAGAAGGTCTACATGAAGTTAGTACTGTTGGTACAGCAGCTGCCATGTTTAAAGACTTCCCTGTGCCAATTGCTGGTAAAACAGGTACTGCTGAAAACTCTCATGGTCGTGAACATGGTTGGTTTGTAGCCTACGGTCCATTTGATAACCCTAATATTGCTGTAGCTGTTATCGTAGAAAATGCAGGTTATGGTGCTACTTCTGCCGTACCTATTGGATATAAAATTCTAAGTGCTGCTTTTGGTTTAGATAAGCCAAAAACTCCAGAAAATCAACCAGCTCCTGCACAACAATAATAATAAAATGAAGTGATTATATGAATGAATTAATAACGTTTAAAGGTTCTAATGATGGCTTAATTTTAGTCATAACAAAAAAGCTAATTTCAATCAAATAAAAGAAGCATTAAATAAAAATTAGCTTCTTGTTCCAATTTTTTTGAAGCTAATACTACTATATTGCTCAAAGATGATAAATTCTCTCAAGAAGAGCAAAATATATTAGCTGATATCTTAAAACAATATCAATTAAATTTAAAAATTATAGCTGTTGATAAGACAGCTACAAACCAACATTGTTCAGCACAAAATCCGCCATTAATTATCAAACGCACTGTACGTGGAGGCGAAGAAATTTTTTCTAAAGGCTCTATCGTCATTGAAGGAAATGTCAATCCTGGTGCTAAAATCATAGCTGGTGGAAATATTGATATTCATGGTCATTGTCGTGGCATTGTCTATGCTGGAGCCTATGGCGATATTAATTCTTATATAATTGCTGATAAATTATCGCCACTGCAAATACGCATAGCACATTTAATTGCTAGAGCACCAGATAATAGTGAAAACATTACTGATAATAAAAAATCATCAACTCCTGAAAAAGCTATTATCTGTGATAACACCATTATCCTAGAGCCATTCAATCGAGAAAATTAATTTGCACAAAGTAAAAGTATATAATTGTAAAGAGAGGTGCTTTTCTGTTTGTCTTGTAGTGCAAAAAGGCAACAGTAATCTTATATGACCCAAACTAATACAAATTGTAAAATCATTGTTATTACTTCTGGTAAAGGTGGTGTAGGCAAAACTACTACTACAGCCAATATAGGTGCTGGTCTTGCCATGAAAGGATATAAAGTCGCACTTATTGATACAGATACAGGGCTTCGCAATCTTGACTTATTATTAGGTTTAGAAAATCGCATTATGTACGATTTAGTAGATGTAACATCTGGTAAAATTCCTTACAAAAAAGCTCTTGTTCGCCATAAAAAATATGAAACATTATTTTTATTGCCTACGTCTCAGACAAAAGATAAACTCGCCGTATCTCCTGAACAAATTGTCGCTTTATGTGCAGAAATGAGTGCAGACTTTGATTTCATCTTGATTGACTGCCCTGCTGGTATTGAACAAGGTTTCAAAACAGCTGTAGCTGCTGCTGATATCGCACTAGTAGTTACTATGCCTGAAATCTCTGCTGTTCGTGATGCTGATAAAATTATTGGTGAATTAAACCGTGCTGATAAAGAAAATATATTATTAATCGTCAACAGAATTCGTCCTGATATGGTAGCTAAAGGTGAAATGCTTGACCTTGATGATATCAACGATATCCTAGCTATAAAATGTATCGGTCAAATTCCAGATGATGAAATGGTCGTATCTTCTACTAACCGTGGTGAACCTGTAATCGCTAATACAAAATCTCAAGCTGGTATAGCTTATCAAAATATCACTAGACGTCTTTGTGGTGAAGATGTTCCATTTATGACTTCCGCACTAAAGAGTCTTTCTTTGATAGATTAAAAAAATTATTTTAATTAAGGAGAGCATAATATTATGTTTGAGGTTGTAATGAAATTATTAAATAGAAATCAAAAAACATCTAAAGAAATTGCTAAAGATAGATTAAAAGTCGTATTAATTCATGACCGTGCTAATATTTCTCCTGAAGTTATGCAAGCTTTAAAAAACGATATAATTGAGGTAATTTCTCATTACATGGATATAAATAAAAATGAAATGGAAATTTCGCTAGAAAATGATGATAATTCTGTTGCATTATTAGCTAATATCCCTGTAAATCGCATCAAAAATCAAGCTAAAAGATAAATTATAGGCAAGCATTTATTTTTAATAAGTGCTTGTCCTTTTATTTTTTACTCAATATTTATCATCTATTTATTAGATTAGTATTTATTGCTTTGCTTTACACTTCATCTAAAAATGGTACAATATAACATAATGATTATCAAATTATCCCATATTAATGAGGTTTATATTAATGAACAAATTCCATAAAAGACTTTGTGTCTTAATTTTTTTCGTATCTGTGATTTCTGCTGGAGTCATCTATTTCACAGTGGATATTAATACTTTATCTAGTTTGACACAGTTCAATCCTCTAGCAATAATCGCAGCTTTGATTTCCATTAGCTTTGGTTTATTTTTAGATGGTTTAAGACTTGTCCAGTTAGTTAATATCTCCAACGAAAAAATCTCATTTTCACAAGCATTACATGTAGTATTTGGCAATTATTTCTTAGCACTGCTAACACCTGGTTTCAGCGGTGGTGCAATTGCTCAAGTACTCTTTTTACGTCATGCTGAAATACCTGTCGGAAAAGCCACTATAATTGTCATTGTCCGCACAATTTTATCCATCATGTTTTTAATCATGTGCATGCCGTTTATCTTCATGCACGATGCAGGCATAATTCCATGGATTTCTGATGAAACCTTAATGATTATCTCTAGTTTGGCTTTTTTAGTTATTTTGATGTTGATTTGGTGTTTCAAGCATAATTACTTAGATTATCTAGTAATTAAATTTGTTCGTCGACTTTCTTACAAAAAAGCAAAAGCATTTCTTTCTTTTTATCGAGATAATAAATTAGCTATAAAACTTTTATTAGCTTCACCTTTAAAAATGCTTAAAGTCTATATTACGTCGGGCTTAAGTTTACTTTTTATCTATGCTATCGTACCAATTTTAATGTTTAGTTTAACTGATGATTTTGATGGTGTCTTAGCATGGGACGTATGATAATTTTAAATATCTTACTTTACTTTTCTCCAACGCCAGGAGGTTCTGGTATCGCCGAAGGTGGCTTTATATTATTGTTTAACTCTATGTTGCCAGAAGGTACTGTCGGTATTGTAGCTGTTACATGGCGCTTAATCGCTGAATATATACCTTTCCTCATTGGTTTTTACTATACAATTAAAGTCTTTGGTCGAGATTTTTTAAATAAACCACTTATAAAATAATCTTTTAAAATTTTATTTATGGAGGCAAATTTTATTTAATGGAAGACTTTAATGAACGCATAGTTTCTGGTGGCGAGATGGATATTGATAATTGGCAGTATTCTCTACGCCCTAAGAAATTACAAGAATATATAGGACAAGATAAAGTCAAAGATAATTTATCTATTTTCATTCAAGCAGCTTTAAATCGCAATGAAGCTCTTGACCATGTACTTTTATACGGACCTCCTGGACTTGGTAAAACTACACTTGCCAATATTATCGCTAATGAAATGGGAGTAAACTTCCGTGTAACTTCTGGGCCAGCTATTGAACGCTCTGGCGATTTAGCAGCACTACTTACGAATCTCACCGAAAAAGATGTATTATTCATTGATGAAATTCATCGTCTTTCTCATAGCGTAGAAGAAGTTTTATATTCCGCTATGGAAGATTTTGCCTTGGATATCATCATCGGTAAAGGGCCAAGCGCTCGCTCTATTCGTCTTGACATTGCACCATTTACACTCATTGGAGCGACTACTAAAGCTGGTGCCTTAGCTTCTCCACTACGTGATCGCTTTGGTGTTATTTCTCGCTTAGAATATTACACACCCGAATCATTAGTTTTTATTATCAAGCGCTCCGCTGAAATCTTAAATATACCTATCGAAGATAGAGGAGCTTTGGAAATCGCACGTCGCTCTCGTGGAACACCTCGAGTAGCTAATCGCCTTTTAAAACGAGTTCGTGATTTCGCTCAAATAAAAGGCGACGGTATCATCACTGATGAAATCGCAGATACGGCTCTAGCTATGCTTGAAATTGACAAAATGGGACTTGACCATATCGACCGCAATATTTTACTCACTATGATTAATAAATTCGGTGGTGGCCCTGTCGGTCTTGAAACATTAGCTGCAGCAGTAAGCGAAGAAACAGATACTATCGGTGATGTTTATGAGCCTTATTTACTTCAATTAGGCTTTATCAATCGCACCCCTAGAGGGCGAGTTGTTACCAAGCTTGGTTATGAACACCTTGGTTTAACAAAAACGGAATAATTTATATTTATTTAGGGAGTTTATAAATGAATATATTACTTCATATGTGTTGTGGTCCATGCGCTTGTTATCCAGTGCCAAAACTTCGCTCAGAAGGTCATGATATTACAGGATATTTTTTCAATCCTAATATTCACCCTTATAAAGAATTTAAGCACCGTTTAACAACTGCACAAGAATATGCACAAAAAGTTGATTTAAAACTTATCGTAGATACAAATTATCAATTACGAGATTTTTTACAACGTGCTTTAACTATCGAAAAAAATACAGATGGTCTTAATTTAGATAATCGACGCTGTCGTATGTGTTATGCTTGGCGACTTCATCAAACAGCAATCTATGCTAAAGAAAATAATTTTGATGCATTCTCATCAACTTTATTTGTCAGTCCTTATCAAAACCATGAAATGATGAAAGATGTCGCTCAAAAAATTTCTCAAGCGGTAGGTATTCCTTTCTTCTATGAAGATTTTCGACCAGGATTTGCTGAAGGAACACAAACAAGCATTGATTTAGAATTATATCGTCAACCTTATTGTGGTTGTATCTTCAGTGAAGAAGAACGTTATTCCAATTCTTTCAAGAAAAAACGCAAAAAAAATTAAAAGCTCTCTTTAATGAGCAAAATAATAAATGATGTGATGGGGTTTTTATGATATCTATTACTACTGCAACAGCTGATGATTTAATAACTCTTGCAGATATTGAGCAAATATGTTTTTCATCCCAAGAAAGTGCTAGTTTAAATACTTTAAAATCCAGATTTGATGTATTTCCTAATCATTTCTTAGTAGCCAAAATTCATAAACATGATGACAATGAAATTATAGGTTTCGTCAATGGTATGGTAACTGATGAAGAAACTATTACTGATGAAATGTATACAAATGCTAAACTTCATCAACCACAAGGAAGTATCAAACAATCTTTGGTATTGATGTATTGCCATCTTATCAACATTTAGGCATTGCAACTAAATTAATGAAAAATCTTATTGAAAAGGCTCAAAAAGAAAAACGCACTGGAATTATTTTATGTTGTAAACATCAACTTATTCCATTTTATGAACAATTTGGATTTCAAAATTTAGGTATTTCTAAATCTACACATGGTGGCGTTGTCTGGTATGACATGCTCCTAAATATATAAAATCCTCTATAGTTAGTGATGAATAATTCATTTAACTATAGAGGATTTTTTATACTGCTTTATTTACTTTAACTTTTTTCCTTTGGTGATTTTTTATTCCTGCAAAGAAGAAACCTATACTCAATACAGTGAATAAAATGCCACCTAAAACTACATTATTTATACCAAATTCATCAATGAAAATACCACATACAAAAGCTGCTATACAAGTACCTACATTTGTAGCTACTAAAAATAAAGCATTAGCAAAATCAGGTACATTAGATGCTACTCTTGTTATCCAATACTGATTAATATTTGCAGCACAGCCCACAAGTATTCCCCAGATTAAAACTATACCCATGATTACAAAACCCATATTACCTAAAAATAGCATTACTAAAAATAATACTGTCAATAAAAATGGATATATCCCTACAAATGAAAGTGGTCTTTGGCTTAATAATCTACCAGCAATAACATTGCCTAAAATATTCGCTAAACCGAAAATCAAAAGTGTAATGCTCACAAATTCTATGGATAATAGCGCTACTCTTTCTAAATAGTCGGCTAAATAACTATATACACCAAAATTTGCACCATTTAATAAAATTACAGCTATCAAAGCCCACCATAAATTAATATCTTTTAAAATTTTGAGCTGAGAACCATAAGACATTTTTTCTTTGACTGGCATAGATGGCACATATATTATTGTCAATGCTAAAGCGATTAAATTCACCAAAGCAAAAGCCAGCATAGGTATTTCTAAAGAAAATAAATTTGCAATATAACTCATAACTGGCACACCAAGTACCATACCAGCTGAAACACCAACCATTACTTTTGCTACTGCCTTAGGTGCTTCTTTTTCTGATACAGATGAAGAAGCTATAGCAAAGGATAATGAAACATATACAGGGGTAAAAAATTAATCCTAAGATATAAGATGTAAATACTTCTGTTTTATCATTGCTACTAATTTTTATTTCTACTAGTATACCAGCAATCATAGCATATGAATGACGATAATCTCCATTATAAACTTCTTCAAGCAATAAATTAATTCTTTGTTTTATGTCATTCTTAGATAATATATCTTGATTTAAATCTCTTATAAATTTAGATATTTTAAAATCATTACTACTATCACTGAAATTTCTTTGTTCCATTATTTGACATCACCTAGTATCAAATCAATTGGAATACATCTTCTATCCCCTTCACCATTTTTATATATTTTATCCCATGCACCATTTACTTTATGCGTATCATTCACTAAATCCCAAGAATCTTTACTCTTTAACTTATCTACTATTTTTTCAATATATTTTTTTATTTCATTAGGTAGATTAGATTCATATTTATTTAATATAGGTAATCCACCATATCCAGAATAAATATAATATACATTCGGTACAACTGGACCATATTTCCATGCACAAATATCATCAAAAAATAATGGTTTTCCATAATCTTTTAAATACTCTTGTTGAATAAAATATAATAATTTTTGTAATCTTAAATTTGTTATACGCATATTCATTTCACAAGAATAAGTTATTATATAATGTACAATATCTAAAGCACTATATTTCATAAAAATCCTCCTCTCTATGCAAAAATCATATTTATTGTATTGATATTTATAACATTTTTTCTATTATCTTAAAAGAATGCTACATTATAGTATAATTTTATTAATATATTTATTACTTAACAAAATTTTTCTCTATTGCAATTATAATTATTCACTATCATAATTATAATTAATAAGACTTCTACGAGGTAATAATTATGGACGGACAAAATATTTTTTATCATTATACATCAATCAATTCACTTTATAATATCATCATGAGTCGTGAGCTTTGGCTGACCAATCTAAAATCTTCTAACGATAAATCAGAGAGATATTATACTGTAAATCATATGCTCAAAGATATGGACGAAATTATAAATAATTCCACTGATGATAATTTCAAGCAATATCTATTATTATTGAAAAAAAGTTTTGAAACCCATATGCCTGACTTAAAAAATTATCTCAAAAAAAGTGATGGTTATTCGCTAAGTTTAACCGATAAAAAAGATAATCTCTCACATTGGGAAAGATATGCTTCTAGTTATAGTGGTGTTTGTATCGGTATCAACATGGATAAACTCAATGTAAACTTCAAAGATTATTCCCATTTTCCATAACAGAACTAGAAAAATTCTCTATAGTGATGCTGAAATCTTAGATAAATTATCCCATATCTGTGCTTGTTTTTACGATTTATTTGAAGAACAAATCCGCAATTATAATGACCCTTTTCAAAAATATATCGAACAATATGGCTTTATCGTTTTAGTCATTGCCTATAATAAAGTCATGAACTTTGCTAAAATAATTATTTGTCTGATGAACATGATTTTCGTCTGCTCTTTTATCCCAAAACTCTATCCATGAAAAAAGATTTTTGAGCATGAGCCGTAATTATTATCTTACCTGCACTCATCT
>ENA-OQHP01000049-OQHP01000049.1-human-gut-metagenome-genome-assembly--contig:-NODE-49-length-36085-cov-4.266033_pt1 | contig 36085 bp, 59 predicted proteins | sample MGYA00242563_ERZ504717 | MGnify/ENA primary metagenome ERZ504717 (study PRJEB26092, sample SAMD00036212) | human gut metagenome | host: Homo sapiens | study: EMG produced TPA metagenomics assembly of... | reverse complement strand
GGAATCCGCTTCCAACATTAATACTTTATCAGGTTTTTGAAATGCTAATATCGCCATGAAATTAATTATTATTTAGAGTACAATTCAACGATCAAGTGTTCTTTAATGTTTTCAGGAATGTCAGCTCTTTCTGGAACATGCAACAATTTACCAGTCTTAGAGTTTTCATCCCATTCCAACCAAGGATATTTGCTGTGGTTAAATCCAGCCAAAGAGTTAGCAACAACTTCCAAAGACTTAGATTTTTCACGAACACCTACCAACTGACCCGGTTTTACAGAGAAAGAAGGAATGTTTACAACCTTACCATCTACAGTAATGTGCTTGTGACCTACAAGCTGACGAGCAGCAGCACGAGTCGGTGCAATACCCAAACGGAACACTACGTTGTCCAAACGACATTCAAGGCTCTGCAACAAGATTTCACCAGTAATACCGTTCATACTTGCTGCTTTCTCAAACATGTTACGGAATTGTTTCTCCAACACACCGTAAGTATATTTAGCTTTCTGCTTTTCAGCCAACATGACACCGTATTCAGAAGTTTTTCTGCGACGGTTGTTACCATGTTGTCCAGGAGGATAGTTTTTCTTAGACAAAACTTATCTGCTCCAAAGATTGCTTCACCGAATTTACGTGCAATTCTAGTTTTTGGTCCAGTATATCTAGCCATTTTCTTTCTTAATTTAATTGTTATTCATGAACTCAATTTGTTGCAGCCGCGATTACAGAAAGGAATTGCAATCCATTATTTAACAAAATCAAGTTACATCTAAATAGGTTATCTTTATTATACTCTTCTTCTTTTAGGAGGACGACAACCGTTGTGAGGCAATGGAGTTACGTCGATAATTTCAGTAACTTCAATTCCAGCTCCATGTACAGTTCTGATTGCAGACTCACGTCCGTTTCCAGGACCTTTACATAAGCCTTTACCTTTCTCAGGCCAAGATCGTATGCCACTTTTGCACAATCCTGGGCAGCCATCTGAGCTGCATAAGGAGTGTTCTTCTTAGAACCTCTAAATCCCATCTTACCTGCAGAAGACCATGCAATAATCTGCCTTCGCTGTTTGCCAAAGAAACGATAATGTTATTGAATGAAGAATGAACATGCAACTGTCCATTAGCATCAACCTTGACATTTCTTTTTTTAGCTGCGACTGTTTTTTTTGCCATATTAACAATTATTTAGTAGCTTTTTTCTTATTTGCAACTGTTTTCTTTCTTCCTTACGTGTACGAGCATTGTTCTTTGTGTCTGACCTCTAACGGGCAGACCCAAGCGGTGACGAACACCACGGTAGCAACCAATATCCATTAATCGCTTAATGTTCAACTGGATTTCAGAACGAAGATCACCTTCAACCTTGTATTCAGCACCAATGATTTCACGGATCTTAGCAGCCTGATCATCAGTCCAATCCTTTACTTTCAGGTCACGATCTACGCCTGCCTTATCCAAAATTTTTGCTGAACTACTGCGTCCGATACCATATACGTATGTTAACGCAATCTCACCTCTTTTATTCTGAGGCAAATCTACACCAACTATTCTTATAGCCATATACTAAATTATTTTTTTTGCAAAAATAATAAATTATCCTTGACGTTGTTTATACTTAGGATTTTTCTTGTTAATAACATACAAACGGCCATTTCGTCTAACGATTTTGCATTCCGGCGTACGTTTCTTTAATGATGCTCTTACTTTCATATCTTATTTCTTTTTTTATTTATATCTAAAAACGATTCTTCTTTAGATAAGTCATAAGGAGACATCTCTACTCTGACCTTATCCCCGGGTAATATTTTAATGTAATGCATTCTCATCTTGCCAGAGATATGAGCAGTAATCTCATGCCCGTTTTCTAGCTCAACACGAAACATTGCATTAGACAATGCTTCAACTATAACTCCATCTTGTTCTATTGCGGATTGCTTTGCCATATTAAATTGCTTTATCTCCTAATACTTGTTCGACATATTCAAATGAGGACAAAATATCTGCCTTCCCAACTCCTATTGCAACTGTATGCTCAAAGTGAGCGGCACATTTCCTATCGCGTGTACGCACTGTCCATCCATCTCTTTCCATTACTATCTGGCGGGAACCCAATGTTATCATCGGTTCGATGGCAATGCACATACCCTTTTTCAACTGAGTGCCGTATCCTCTTTTTCCATAATTGGGTACCTGCGGATCTTCATGCATATCTTTTCCAATACCATGACCTACGAATTCTCTTACCACACCATAGGAATTAGCCTCGCAATGTTGCTGGACAGCAAAACCTATATCACCCAAACGCTTTCCATGAATGGCATTCTCTATACCTAAATATAAAGCTTCTTTTGTTGTCTTCAAAAGTTTCAAGACCTCAGGATCAACTTCTCCTACACAGAAGGTATAAGCTGAATCCCCACAAAACCCATTCATATAAGTACCACAATCAACAGAAACAATATCACCTTCTTTCAAAGGGATATCATTGGGAATACCGTGTACAACCTGATCATTTACCGAAGTACACAAGGTACTGGGAAACGGATCACCATACTGATTGGGAAAACCTTTAAAAGTAGGAACAGCTCCATTATCTCTAATAAACTCTTCAGCCACCTTGTCAAGTTCCTTAGTTGTCACACCGGGTTTTATCAATTTAGCAACTTCAGCCAGAGTCCTACCTACAAGTAGGTTACTCTGACGAAGCAGCTCTATCTCATCATCTGTCTTAAGAAATATCATCTCAGACTAATTAATATGCAGCAACATTACCAGCACGCCCCTTGATTCTTCCGGAATTTAACAATCCGTCGTAATGGCGCATCAGCAAATGACTTTCTACCTGTTGGAGTGTATCCAATACAACACCTACAAGAATCAATAAGGATGTACACCGAAGAACTGGCGAACTCAGCTTTTACTCCAAAAATACCGGCAAATGCAGGCATGATGCTACAAGAGCCAAGAATATAGAACCCGGCAGAGTAATACGAGACATGATCGCATCTATATACTCAGCTGTATTCTTACCTGTTATTCCCGGAATAAAACCATTATTTCTCTTCATATCTTCTGCCATCTGGTTAGGATTAATTGTTATTGCAGTATAGAAGTATGTAAACACAATAATCAATATTGCAAAAACAAAATTATACCAGAAGCTAGTATGATCTACAAATGCACGTACAATACCACTTGCTGTTGCAGCATTTGAGAAACCTACCAATGTAATAGGGATAAACATGATTGCCTGGGCAAAGATGATAGGCATTACATTCGCAGCATTCACCTTTAAAGGAATATATTGTCTTGCACCACCATATTGTTTGTTTCCTACAATACGTTTCGCATACTGTACGGGAACTTTGCGGACGCCTTGAACCAGCAAATTGCTGCTGCAATAACGAACAACAAAATACTATTTCCAACAAAACATGATGATACCACCTGCACCCGGAGAAGCCAGACGAGAAACAAACTCTTGGAATAAAGATTGTGGCAGACGGGCAATAATACCAATCAAAATGATGAATGATATACCATTACCTATCCCCTTATCTGTTATTCTTTCTCCAAGCCACAGAATAAACATACTTCCAGCTGCCAAATGATGGTAGAAGTAATTATAAAGAATGTCCAATCTAATGAAGCATTAAGTGATGGTCCGGCTTGCATCTTAAGGTTAAGCAAGTATGAGGGAGCTTGGAAAACCAAAATTGCAATTGTCAATATACGAGTATACTGATTGATTTTTCTTCTACCACTTTCACCTTCACGCTGGATTTTCTGAAAGTAGGGAACAGCAATCGCCAAAAGCTGAATTACAATTGATGCCGAGATATATGGCATGATTCCCAATGCAAAAATAGATGCATTGGAAAACGCTCCTCCAGAGAACATGTTTAACAAGGCTAACAAACCTTCACTCGTTTGTTTATGCAACTGAGTTAACATAGCAGGGTTAATACCTGGCAGAACCACGTAAGAACCAAACCTGTAAATTGCAACAAATAATATAGTAATGAGGATCCTTTGTCTCAGATCCTCAATTTTCCATATATTCTTTAATGTTTCAATAGATTTTCTCATTGAATCAGAGTTTTACTGCATTACCACCAACAGCTTCGATTGCAGCTACCGCACTCTTTGAAAAAGCATTAGCTTCCACATCAAGCTTAGTAGTCAAACTACCGTTACCTAGTACTTTTACCAATTGATTAGAAGAAATGAAACCAGCTTCAATAAAGTCATTCATACCTACCTTAGTCAGATTCTTAGCTTCAGCCAATTTCTGAATAGTTTCAAGGTTAATAGCTTTATATTCTACACGGTTAATATTCTTAAAACCAAACTTCGGAACACGACGTTGAAGAGGCATCTGTCCACCTTCAAAACCAATCTTCTTTGAATAACCTGATCTTGATTTAGCACCTTTATGACCTCTTGTAGAAGTACCACCCAAACCAGATCCCGGGCCACGGCCAATTCTTTTTCTAGTCTTTGTAGATCCTTCTGCAGGTTTTAAATTACTTAAATTCATATCGTAATTAGTTTTTTTATTAACAATGAATTACTTAACGATGGCAACCAGGTGTTTTACCTTTTCAACCATTCCCAGAATAGAAGGAGTTGCTTCGTGCTCAACCACACGATTCATCTTGCGAAGTCCCAGCGCATCGAGTACTCTCTTTTGATCAGCAGGAGCACCAATTCTACTTTTTACTTGTTTAATCTTAATAGTTGACATAATTCCTCCTTATCCTCTAAATACTTTTTCCATACTTACGCCTCTGTTCTGAGCAACCATACGGGCATCTCTCATCTCGCCCAAAGCTAAAATAGTAGCTTTTACCAAGTTGTGCGGATTAGAAGAACCTTTTGACTTAGCCAAAACGTCTGTAACACCCACACTTTCCAAAACAGCACGCATCGCACCACCTGCTACCACACCAGTACCGGTAGAAGCCGGCTTGATGAATACTTCAGCACCACCAAATTTAGCCGACTGTTCATGAGGAACTGTACCTTTTAATACAGGAACACGAGTCAAGTTCTTTTTAGCTGCTTCAACACCTTTAGCAATAGCAGCTGTTACTTCACCTGCTTTACCAAGGCCCCAACCAATAATACCGTCTTCGTTTCCAACAACGACAATTGCAGAGAAGCTGAATGTTCTACCACCCTTTGTTACCTTTGTAACACGGTTGATAGCAACCAATCTGTCTTTTAACTCTATATCGTTAGTTATCTTAACTCTATTATTAACTGCCATAATTGATTAAAATTTAAGTCCACCGTTACGAGCAGCGTCAGCTACTTCTTTTATTCTCCCATGATACAAGTAACCATTACGGTCGAATACGACAGTCGTAATACCAGCTTCCTGAGCCTTCTTGCAATCAGTTCACCAACTTTAGCAGCCTGTTCTTTCTTAGGCATAGCTTCCATTCCCAAAGATGAAGCTGCAGCCAAAGTTCTACCAGACAAGTCATCGATAACTTGAACGTAAATCTGCTTGTTACTTCTAAACACACTCATACGCGGACGTCAGTAGTACCTGAAATCTTATTGCGTACTCTATATTTGATCTTGATTCGTCTTTCTAATTTTGTTGTCATGATAATACAATTTTATGTAAATTATTTAGCACCGGCTGACTTACCAGACTTCTACGAATTTCTTCGCCAACAAACTTAATACCTTTACCTTTATAAGGTTCCGGCTTACGGAAAGAACGTATTTTTGAACAAACCTGACCCAGCAGTTGTTTGTCACAAGATTCCAATATAATAAGAGGGTTCTTATTTCTTTCTGACTTAGTTTCTACCTTGATTTCAGGAGGTAACTGCATAAAGATATTATGAGTATAACCCAAAGCGAAATCAATAATATTACCATTGTTTGAAGCACGGTAACCTACACCGACAAGTTCCAGTTCTTTCTTATAACCTTCAGAAACACCAATAACCATGTTGTTAACCAAAGAACGATACAAGCCATGAAAAGCATGTCTTTGTTTTACGTTATCCAACATCGCGTTTTCGTTTTCTGTCAACATCACATGTCCATCTTCAATTGCAACATTGATAGAAGGATCAACAAATTGGCTAAGTTCGCCTTTAGGACCTTTTACAGTAACTACATTATCCTTCAGAGTAACTGTTACTCCAGTGGGAATACTAATGGGTAATTTTCCTATTCTTGACATTGCTTATCCTCCTATTAATATACGTAACAAAGAACTTCACCACCGATTTTCAGTTCAGCAGCTTCTTTGTTAGTCATTACACCTTTGGAAGTAGATATTATAGCAATACCTAAACCATTAATAACTCTCGGCATGTCTTTGTAACCCGTATACTTACGTAAACCCGGAGTAGAAACTCTAATAAGCTTCTTAATAGCATTTACTTTGTTTACTGAGTCGTACTTCAAAGCCACTTTGATAGTTCCTTGAGGACCATCTTCTACAAACTTGTAGTTCAGAATGTAGCCTTTGTCGAAAAGGATCTTAGTGATTTCCTTTTTCAAATTTGAGGCAGGCACTTCTACTACTCTGTGCTTTGCACTAATTGCATTTCTCAATCTGGTGAGATAATCTGCGATTGGATCTGTCATATAATAATAAATTAAATTAATCAGGACTACCCTGACAATATTTAAAAATAAAAAGAATTACCAGCTTGCTTTCTTTACGCCCGGAATCAAACCATTAGAAGCCATTTCGCGGAACTGAATTCTTGAAATTCCGAACTGACGAATATAGCCTTTAGGACGACCGGTCAATTTACAACGGTTGTGCAAACGAATAGGATTAGCATTCTTAGGAATAGCCTGTAATTTCTGAGCAGCTTCAAAAGCTTCAGCAGGATCACCTGAGTTGACAATCTTTTTCAACGCAGCACGTTTTTCAGCATATTTGGCTACAAGTTTGGCTCTTTTTACTTCACGAGCTTCATTGATTCTTTTGCCATAATATATTAATCTTTTTTGAGTTTTTAAACGGTAAACCAAATTCCTTCAACAAAGCATAACCTTCTTCATCTGTCGGAGCAGAAGTTACAAAGGTAATATTCATTCCGAGAATTTTAGTAATACTATCGATATTTATTTCAGGGAAAATGATTTGTTCCTGAATACCCAATGTATAATTACCTCTTCCATCGAACTTGCTTTCGATACCTTTGAAGTCACGAATACGTGGCAAAGCAACACGAACAAGTTTTTCAAGGAACTCATACATTCTTTCACGACGCAAAGTCACCATTACGCCAATCGGCATTTTCTTACGTAACTTAAAGTTAGCGATATCTTTACGTGAAACTGTTGCAACAGCTTTCTGACCAGTAATTGCTGTTAACTCATTAATAGCAACTTCAATAATCTTCTTATCAGCAACAGCCATACCCAATCCTTGATTGATAACAATCTTCTTAAGTACGGGGATCTGCATTGTTGAAGAATATTGGAACTGATTCTTCAATGCAGGCGCAATGCGCTCTGCATATTCTTTCTTAAGGCTAGCAGTATTACTCATTATTTAATCTCCTCTCCTGATTTTTTAGCATAACGAACAAATGTTCTACCATCAGAACTTTCTCTTCTTCCCACACGTGTTGGCTTGCCTGTTTTAGGATCAACCAAATTCAAGTTTGAGATATGTATAGCAGCTTCCTGCTTTACGATACCACCCTGAGGGTTCTTTGCATTAGGTTTGGTACTTTTCGATACCATATTGATACCTTCTACAAGTGCACGTCCTTCTTTAACAAGAACTTTCAGCACACGGCCAGTTTTACCTTTATCTTCACCAGAGTTTACGTAAACTGTATCGCCTTTTTTATATGTAATTTACTCATTACTTAAATCTTTTACAAAATTAAAGTACTTCAGGTGCAAGTGATACCACTTTCATGTTTGCAGCACGCAACTCTCTTGCAACAGGGCCAAAAATACGACTTCCTCTAATTTCACCTGCATTATTCAACAATACGCAAGCATTATCATCAAAACGAATATAAGAACCATCAGCACGACGGATTTCTTTCTTAGTACGTACAATTAAAGCCTTTGATACTGCACCTTTTTTAACATCACTAGAGGGGATTACACTCTTGATAGAAACTACAATGACATCCCCTACAGAAGCGTAACGTCTCTTCGTACCGCCTAATACGCGGATACAAAGAGCTTCTTTAGCGCCACTGTTGTCACACACTGTAAGTCTGGATTCTACTTGTATCATAATTACTTAGCTCTTTCAATTATTTCAACCAATCTCCATCTCTTAGTTTTGCTCAAAGGACGAGTTTCCATGATGTGTACTGTATCACCTACATTACATTCATTCTTTTCATCATGAGCATGGTATTTTTTCGTTTTAGAAACGAACTTACCATAAATAGGGTGTTTTTCTTTAAACTTAGCAGCAACAGTAATGGTCTTATCCATCTTATTGCTTACTACAACACCTGTTCTTTCTTTTCTTAAATTTCTAGCTTCCATGAGGACCATTATTATTTGTTAAGTTCTCTCTGATGCAATTCTGCCTTCATACGCGCAATCGTTCTGCGTAACTTTTTAATCTGTGCAGGATTATCCAGCGGAGAGATAGAATGATTTAAAACCATCTGATTGTAATTGGCTACTTCAGCTTCAATTCTTTCTGCCAATTCATTGGTAGCTATTTCTCTAATTTCTGCAATCTTCATAATAAATTAAGCATTTTGATTTTGAGCATCGTAATCACGTCTAACTATAAACTTAGTAGTAACAGGAAGCTTCTGTGCTGCAAGACGCAAAGCTTCTTTAGCTACTTCATAAGGAACACCTTCTGCCTCGATGATAATACGACCCGGAGTAACCGGAGCAACGAAACCTTCAGGAGCACCTTTACCTTTACCCATACGCACATCAGCAGGCTTGCGAGTAATAGGTTTGTCCGGGAAAATACGGATCCAAATCTGTCCTTGACGTTGCATATATCTTGTTACCGCAATACGTGCAGCTTCAATTTGTCTACCTGTAATCCATTTAGTCTCCAAAGATTTAATACCAAATGAGCCGAAAGCCAATTGGTTTCCTCTTTGAGCATTTCCTTTCTGACTGCCCTTCTGCTGTCTTCTGAATTTTGTCTTTTTCGGTTGTAACATAATTCCTAAAATTCAAATCCGTTAGCGATTGTTTTTCTTTCTTTTGAAGTTCTTACCACCGTTATTGTTGCCATTACCACCACGACCACTCTCTTTAGTCTGAGTAAAGTTGGGCGCTAATTCTCTCTTACCATACACTTCACCACGGCAAATCCATACTTTAATACCCAGCAAACCAACTTTAGTCAAAGCTTCTGCATGACAGTAGTCAATATCTGCACGGAAAGTATGCAACGGAGTTCTTCCTTCTTTATACATTTCAGAACGGGCCATTTCTGCTCCATTCAAACGTCCTGAAATCAACACTTTGATACCTTCAGCGCCCATACGCATTGTGTTAGCGATAGCCATCTTGATGGCACGGCGATAGGCAATCTTACCTTCTACCTGACGAGCGATATTATTAGCTACAATAACAGCATCCAACTCAGGTCTCTTCACTTCAAAGATATTGATCTGAATATCTTTGTCCGTGATCTTCTTCAACTCTTCTTTCAGCTTGTCAACTTCCTGACCGCCTTTACCAATGATAATACCCGGACGTGCTGTACAAACCGTAATTGTCACCAATTTCAGTGTACGTTCAATAACAATTCTTGAAACGCTGGCTTTTGCAAGTCTGGCATTCAAATATTTACGGATTTTGCTGTCTTCCAACAAAGCATCACCATAATCATTGCCACCGTACCAATTAGAATCCCATCCTCTGATAATTCCTAAACGGTTGCTTATCGGATTAACTTTCTGTCCCATCTAGTCTTAATTTTGATTATCATTAGTACTCTTAGAATCAACGAACAAAGTCACGTGATTTGAACGTTTACGAATTCTGTAACCTCTTCCCTGCGGAGCCGGACGCATTCTTTTCAGCGTTGCACCACCATCAACATAAATCTTTGTTACAAACAATTCGCCACTTTCTGCCTTACGTTCGTTTTTCTGTTCCCAGTTAGCAATAGCAGAGCGCAACAGTTTTTCCACTCTTGCAGAAGCTTCTTTAGAAGAAAACTTCAAGACACCCAGTGCACGGTTCACTTCCATACCACGGATCATGTCAGCCACGAGACGCATTTTTCGCGGAGAAGTAGGAACATTGCAACTTTGCAAAATACATGGTCTTAAGGCTTCTTTTCTTTTTTCAGCCGATATTTTTTTTCTTGCTCCCATTATTTATTACTTTATTATTTCTTCAGATTATCCTGCTTATTTTTTCTTATTACCTGCATGCCGCGGAATGTACGTGTCGGTGCAAATTCACCTAATTTGTGTCCTACCATGTTTTCTGTAACGTAAACAGGAATAAATTTATTTCCGTTATGAACTGCAACTGTGTGCCCTACAAAATCAGGCGAGATCATCGAAGCTCTAGCCCAAGTCTTAACGACAACCTTCTTGCCGCTTTCATTCATAGCAAGCACTTTCTTTTCAAGTTTAACGTTAATATATGGACCTTTTTTAATGAACGACTCATAATTTACTCAATTAATCAGTTATTACTTTCTTCTCTCAATAATATACTTAGAAGACTGTTTTTTCGGAGCTCTTGTCTTCAAGCCCTTAGCATACAAGCCTGTACGTGATCTTGGATGACCTCCTGAAGCGCGTCCTTCACCACCACCCATCGGGTGATCAACAGGATTCATAACAACACCACGGTTGCGAGGACGACGACCCATCCAACGAGTACGACCTGCCTTACCGGAAGATTCCAATCCATGATCAGAGTTACCAACGCTACCAATAGTAGCCTTACAAGCACTAAGTATTTGTCTTACCTCACCTGAAGGCAATTTAATCACACAATACTTGCCTTCTCTTGAAGTTAACTGAGCAAAATTACCAGCTGATCTTACCAAAGCTGCACCTTGGCCCGGACGTAATTCTATATTGTGAATTACAGTACCAACGGGAATGTTTTCAAGCGGAAGTGCGTTACCAATCTCAGGCGCTGCATTCGCTCCAGACACCAATGTGCTACCAACTTGCAATCCATTAGGAGCAATAATATATCTCTTTTCACCATCAGCATAAAACAGCAAAGCAATACGAGCCGAACGATTCGGATCGTATTCTATAGTTTTAACAACTGCGGGTACACCGTCTTTGTTTCTCTTGAAATCAATAAGTCTGTATTTTCTCTTGTGACCACCGCCCATATAGCGCATTGTCATTTTACCAACGTTGTTGCGACCACCTGTTGAGCGCTTTCCAAATACAAGAGACTTTTCTGGTACCGATGCAGTAATCTCTTCAAAAGTACCAATAATTTTATGTCTTTGCCCCGGTGTTGTGGCTTAAATTTACGTACTGCCATCTTTATTAAATATTGCTATAAAAATCAATAGTATCGCCTTCTTTCAATGTTACGATAGCTTTCTTATAAGCATTCGTACGACCATTGATGATTCCAGACTTAGTGTAACGGCTTTTACTCTTTCCCGAGTATTTTAGCGTATTTACATCTACTACTGTAACATTATACAAAGCTCAATCTCACTCTTAATTTCCAACTTGTTAGCTTCAGGACGTACAATAAAGCCGAATCGATTTAACTTCTCGGTAATTGCAGTCATTTTCTCAGTAACCAACGGTTTAATAATAATTCCCATTATCTAAGCCTCCTTTTTAAATTAAGATAAGATATTCTCGATAGCCTTGAGCGAGTTTTCTGTAACAACAAGAGTTTCAGCATTCAATACATTGTAAGTATTTAATGCAGAAGCAATTGCTACATTAGCACGTTCGATGTTACGAGCTGACAAATATACATTTTTATTAGCTTCCGGCAAAACAAGAAGCAACTTTTTGTCAGCAATTTTAAGATTATTTACCATAGAAACGAAATCCTTAGTCTTTGGAACCTCAAATGTGAAGTCTTCAACAATAATGATTGCGTTTTCTTGAGCTTTATAAGACAATGCCGACTTGCGAGCCAATGTCTTAACTTTTTATTCAACTTAAACCAATAGTCACGAGGTTTAGGACCAAACACGCGAGCACCACCCACCAATACCGGAGAGTTGATATCACCACGACGAGCACCGCCACCACCTTTCTGACGACCTAATTTACGAGTAGAACCGCTGATTTCGCTTCTTTCTTTAGATTTATGAGTTCCCTGACGTTGGTTAGCCATAAACTGCTTAACGTCCAAATAGATAGCGTGGTCATTGGGTTCAATTCCGAAGATAGATTCGTTTAACGTAACCTTTCTTCCGGTGTCTTCACCTTTAATATTTAATACGTTAACTTCCATTATTTCTCAATTATTACGATTGAACCTTTGCAACCCGGTACCGAACCTTTAATCAAAAGAAGATTGTGTTCCGGAATCACTTTTAATACCTGTAAGTTATGTGTAGTAACGCGGTCACCACCCATTTGGCCACCCATACGCATTCCTTTAAATACTTTTGCAGGGTAAGAACATGCACCGATAGAACCCGGTTTACGAGCGCGGTTGTGCTGACCGTGAGTAGTCTGACCTACTCCACCAAATCCATGTCTTTTAACTACACCTTGGAAGCCTTTACCTTTAGAAGTACCAACAACGTCAACATAAGCCGCATCATTGAACAACTCCACTGTAATAGTGTCTCCCAAATTCAATTCTGTTTCAAAATCTTTGAACTCGGCCAAGTGTCTCTTCGGAGTTACACCAGCTTTTTTAAAGTGCCCCATCAAAGGTTTGGTAGTATGCTTTTCCTTTTTGTCCTGGAAACCTACCTGAACAGCTGCATAGCCGTCTTTCTCAACACTCTTAATCTGAGTAACTACACAAGGACCAGCTTCGATAACAGTGCATGGTACATTTTTACCATCAGCACTGAAAACGGATGTCATTCCGATTTTCTTTCCTAATAATCCTGGCATTTCAGTTAATTTTTAAATGCATTAAACTTTAATTTCTACTTCAACTCCACTCGGTAATTCCAACTTCATCAGAGCGTCTACTGTCTTAGCTGTTGAGCTATAGATGTCGATTAATCTCTTGTAAGAAGACAATTCAAACTGTTCACGTGACTTCTTGTTAACGAAAGTCGAACGGTTTACCGTAAAAATACGCTTGTGTGTAGGCAATGGGATAGGACCGCTAACAATAGCACCTGTTGCCTTCACTGTTCTAACGATCTTTTCAGCAGACTTGTCTACCAAGTTGTGATCGTAAGATTTCAGTTTAATTCTAATTTTTTGACTCATTAAATTTTAAATTAAAAAATGATTAAATATAAAGTGGGGCCGGATTAAGAGTCATTCGCTAACCCGTCGCCCCTGCTTTTTTATTATACTAAGTCTACGCGACCTTTCACTTCTTCAAGTACAGCCTTAGCAATAGAGCTGGAAACTTGAGCATGATGATCATAAGTCATAGATGATGTAGCACGGCCCGAAGTAATAGTACGCAAAGCTGTTACGTAACCAAACATTTCTGCCAAAGGTACTTTAGCTTTTACAATACGAGCTCCAGAACGGCTTGATTCCATACCTTCTACTTGACCACGACGCTTATTCAAGTCACCAATAACATCACCCATGTTTTCTTCAGGAGTTACAACCTCCAGTTTCATAATAGGTTCAGTCAATACAGGACCTGCTTTAGCACATGCATTTTTGTAAGCCTGGATAGCACAGATCTCGAATGACAACTGGTCAGAGTCAACCGGATGGAATGAACCATCCTTCAAAACTACTTTCAGTGAATCAAGCGGATACCCTGCCAACACACCATTCTTCATTGCGGTCTGGAAACCTTTCTGACTGATGGGATAAATTCCTTAGGAACATTACCGCCCTTCACTTCATCAATAAACTGCAAACCACCTTGTGTAAAGTCTTCGTCAACCGGGCCGATTGCCACAATGATATCGGCAAACTTACCACGACCACCAGACTGCTTCTTATAAACTTCACGCAATTCAACAGTCTTAGTGATAGCTTCCTTATAGTTAACCTGAGGTTTACCCTGGTTACATTCTACTTTAAACTCACGTTTCAGACGGTCGATAATAATATCCAAATGAAGCTCACCCATACCGGAAATAATAGTCTGACCGGACTGCTCATCAGTCTTAACAGTAAATGTCGGGTCTTCTTCAGCCAGTTTAGCCAAGCCATTAGACAACTTGTCCAAATCTTTCTGAGTCTTAGGTTCAACTGCAATACCAATTACAGGATCAGGGAATTCCATTGATTCCAATACGATCGGTGCATCTTCATCACACAACGTATCACCTGTACGGATATCCTTGAAACCAACACCGGCACCAATATCACCAGCTCCAATCACCTCTACAGGATTCTGTTTGTTTGAGTGCATCTGGAACAAACGTGATACACGTTCTTTTTTACCCGAACGAGTGTTATAGATATATGAACCAGCCTCTACCTTACCAGAGTAAACGCGGAAGAAAGTCAAACGTCCGACATAGGGGTCAGTTGCAATCTTAAATGCCAAAGCTGATGTTTTTCATTCCTCGCTAGGTTTACGGTCTTCCTCTGCTCCTGTAGTCGGATTAGTACCTACAATAGCAGGTGTATCCAACGGAGAAGGCAAGAACGCACAAACATAGTCAAGCAATGTCTGAACTCCCTTATTCTTGAATGAAGAGCCGCAGAACATCGGAACGATATCCATTTTCAATGTACCTGCACGCAAAGCACGCAAGATTTCTTCTTCAGTGATTGTAGAAGGATCATCAAAGAATTTCTCCATTAAAGCATCGTCAAATTCAGCCACTTTTTCGAGCATTTTCTCTCTCCATTCATTAGCTTCATCAACCAAGTTCGCCGGAATTTCTTCTACGCTATAATCTGCACCCATTGTTTCATCGTGCCACAAAATAGCTTTCATTTTGATCAAATCAACAACTCCTTTGAAGCTCTCTTCAGCACCAATAGGAATTACCACAGGGCAAGCATTTGCGCCTAATACATCCTTCATCTGGCGAACAACTTCGAAAAAGTCAGCACCAGAACGGTCCATTTTATTAACGTAACCAATACGAGGCACATTGTATTTATCAGCCTGACGCCATACGGTTTCTGACTGAGGTTCAACACCACCAACCGCACAATAAGCTGCAACAGCTCCATCCAAGACACGTAAAGAACGTTCTACTTCAGCAGTAAAGTCAACGTGTCCCGGAGTGTCAATCAAGTTTATTTTATAAGTATTTCCCGCATATTTCCAACGAGTAGTAGTAGCAGCAGATGTAATAGTAATACCACGTTCCTGCTCCTGCTCCATCCAGTCCATTGTTGCTGCACCATCATGCACCTCACCAATTTTGTGAGTCAAGCCAGTGTAGAACAAAATACGTTCTGAAGTCGTTGTCTTACCAGCATCAATGTGAGCCATGATACCGATATTGCGGGTCAAATGCAAATCATGTTTAGCCATCTTCGTCCTTTACTTATTAATTATTACTTGATTAGAATCTAAAGTGAGCGAATGCACGGTTAGCTTCAGCCATACGGTGCATATCTTCTTTACGCTTATAAGCACCACCCTGTTCGTTGAAAGCGTCAATAATCTCAGCTGCCAGTTTATCTGCCATTGATTTACCACCGCGTTTACGAGCGAAAAGAATCAAGTTTTTCATTGAGATTGACTCTTTACGATCAGGACGAATTTCAGTAGGAACCTGGAAGTAGCGCCACCTACACGACGAGACTTTACTTCAATCTGCGGAGTTACATTATCCAAAGCTTTCTTCCAGATTTCCAAAGCTGATTTTTCTTCATTAGGAAGTTTTGTTTTCACTGTTTCCAATGCTGCATAGAAGATCTCATAAGATGTATTCTTTTTTCCATCATACATCAAGTGATTTACGAATTTAGAAACCTTCTGATCATTAAATACCGGATCCGGAAGGATCACACGTTTTTTTGGTTTTGCTTTTCTCATTTTTTCTCAAAATAATGTTTTTGTTTGGGGCTGCACTTTTTCCGTTTACTTCAACGCTTCCTCTGAAGCATTTACTCAACCTTTATAGCTTATTCCAACAAACCAAAACTTAAATTAATATTCTTTGTTTCAGGAATTCAGTTACAATTTACTTCTTTCCTTTTCCTTTTGCAGGAGCTGCAGCTTGTCCTGCTTTAGGACGCTTCGCACCATATTTAGAACGTCTTTGTGTACGACCAGCTACGCCTGCTGTATCCAAAGTACCACGAACGATGTGATAACGTACACCCGGAAGGTCTTTCACACGACCACCACGAACCAACACGATTGAGTGTTCCTGCAAGTTATGACCTTCTCCCGGAATATAAGAGTTTACTTCCTTAGAGTTAGTCAGACGCACACGAGCAACTTTACGCATTGCTGAATTCGGCTTTTTCGGAGTAGTAGTATACACACGAACACAAACGCCACGTCTTTGAGGACATGAATCCAGTGCCGGAGATTTACTCTTCTCAACCAAAACCTCTCTTCCTTTTCTTACTAATTGTTGAATAGTAGGCATTTTGTTTGATTTTTAATTATTATATATTGTTTATTAATTTGCTGTACTAAGTCCAAAACTATACATTTTGGGCTGCAAAGTTACGAATAACATTTTAATAAACAATACTTTCTACTAATAAAAATAGTCTGTTTCTCAAAAAAGTTTTTGAAAAACAGACTACTATGTTATTTTTGCTACAAAAGCCCTTATGCTTCCCCTTTAAATCCGCTTATAGGAGGAATGAATGTTTTTCCATCCGGTCCATTATTTCCCCCATTCATTTCTTCCGGCATTCGAATAGGTCCAAAATTACGTTCGTATTTTGCAACATTCTCCTGTAATGCATACATCAAACGTTTTTGCATGTTCAGGAGTCAGTACAATACGTGACTGCACTCCAGCTTTAGGTAATCCCGGCATTACACGCACAAAATCAACAATAAATTCCGAACTGGAATGGGTAATAATGGCAAGATTTGCATACGTTCCTTGAGCTACTTCTTCTTTCAACTCTATCTGCAACTGATTGTTATTTTTTTCGTTTTCCATGATTTTATACTTTAGCATTAAAAAATATTCTGAATTTCAAGGTCCCCAACTTCTATTCTTTGGTTGGAGTACAAATATAGACATTTATTTGTAATAATACAACATACTGATTATTCTATATAATTTTCCTATAGCATTTACTATAAACCTAAAGAGGCTGATTTCTTAAACAGAAATCAGCCTCTTTTACAGTGTATGTATTAAAAATTACTCTACCTCACTATAATCGAGTACATTCTTACGATTAGCAAGAATGCGATCATATTCTTCCTTCGAACCAACAATAATCTTTTCGAATTCACGCTGACCGGTACCGGCAGGAATCAAGTGACCACAAATCACATTCTCCTTCATACCCTCCAATCTATCAACCTTACCATTGATGGCAGCCTCATTCAAACTTTCGTTGTTTCCTGGAATGATGCAGCAGACATGAAACTTGAAGTTCCCAAAGCGGCACGGGTAATACCTTGCAGAATCTGAGTAGATGTAGCAGGAATAGCATCACGTACCTCAACAGGCTTCAAATCACGACGTTTCAACATACTGTTCTCATCACGCAACTTACGGGCAGTAACAATCTGACCCGGCTGCAAATTCTGAGAATCACCAGAGTCAACAACTACTTCTTGCCCCAAATACGATCGTTTTCTTCCATGAACTCTTGCTTATCCACTACCTGCTGTTCCAAGAAGCGAGTATCGCCCGGCTCATCGATTTCTACCTTACGCATCATTTGACGAACAATAATCTCAAAGTGTTTGTCGTTAATCTTCACACCCTGCAAACGGTAAACGTCTTGCACTTCATTTACGATATATTCCTGTACAGCCGTGGGACCTTTAATGGCCAAAATGTCAGCAGGAGTAATCGCACCGTCAGATAACGGAGTCCGGCACGAACGTAGTCATTCTCCTGAACCAATATTTGTTTAGACAGATTCACCAAATACTTTTTCACTTCACCTGTCTTAGATGTGACAATAATTTCACGGTTACCACGCTTAATCTTACCCATAGTAATTTCACCGTCTATTTCAGAAACGACAGCAGGATTAGATGGGTTACGAGCCTCAAACAGTTCTGTAACACGAGGAAGACCACCAGTGATATCACCAGCCTTGCCTACAGCACGAGGAATCTTCACAATAATGTCACCAGCTTTCACTGCCTGACCGTTTTCAACCACAACATGCCCCCCACGGGTAAGTTATAAGTACGGATCAAATTACCATCCTCGGTTACAATATGGGCAGAAGGTACTTTTGTCTTATCCTTAGACTCGATAATGATAATTTCACGCAAACCGGTAGCTTCATCAGACTCTACCTTATAAGTTACGTTTTCAACCACACTCTCGAATTCAATCTTACCAGTAGCCTCTGTAATAATAACAGCGTTGAACGGATCCCACTTAGCAATCAGTTTTCCCTTCTCAACAATATCACCGTCCGCAGCATATAATTTTGAACCATAAGGCACATTATGAGTTGACAGGATAATCCCTGTATTCACATCGATAAAGCGGACTTCAGCCAAACGACCGACTACCACTTTCACAGCCTCACCCATTTCATCAACCGTATCTACCGTACGCAATTCTTCGAATTCCAAACGTGCATTATTCTTGGCCACAATGCTTGCATTAGCAGCATATTACCTGCGATACCACCGGCATGGAATGTACGCAATGTCAACTGTGTACCCGGCTCACCAATAGATTGGGCAGCGATTACGCCGACTGCTTCACCTTTCTGAACCATACGACTGGATGCCAAGTTACGTCCATAACACTTAGCACATACCCCTTTCTTAGATTCACAAGTTAATACCGAACGGATTTCAACGCTTTCAATCGGAGAATCCTCGATTTCCTGCGCAATATCCTCTGTAATCTCCTCTCCACCGGCTACAATCAGTTTACCAGTAGTAGGATGGACGATATCATGTACAGAAACACGTCCTAGAATACGTTCGTACAAAGTAGCAATAACTTCATCGTTATTCTTCAAAGCCGTACAAACCAAACCACGAAGTGTTCCACAGTCTTCTTCATTGATAATCACATCATGCGACACGTCTACCAGACGGCGGGTCAAGTATCCCGCATCAGCAGTCTTCAACGCTGTATCCGCCAAACCTTTACGAGCACCGTGGGTAGAAATAAAATACTCTAACACAGACAAACCTTCTTTAAAGTTTGAAAGAATAGGGTTTTCAATAATCTGTGCGCCTTCAGCACCGGCTTTCTGCGGTTTTGCCATCAAACCACGCATACCAGACAACTGACGAATCTGCTCTTTAGAACCACGGGCCCCGGAATCAAGCATCATAAATACTGAATTGAAGCCTTGGTCATCATTCTTAATCGTCTTGTAAAGTATATCAGACAGGTCACTGTTCACGTGAGTCCATGTATCGATAACCTGGTTATAACGTTCATTGTCAGTAATGAAACCCATATTATAGTTCATCATAATCTGTTCCACTTCCTCATTACCACGTTTTACCAGTTCTTCTTTTTCTTTCGGGATAATAATATCACCCAAGTTGAATGACAGACCACCCTTGAACGCCATATAGTAACCTAAGTTCTTAATACCATCCAAGAATTCACAAGCACGTGCAACACCGACAGCTTTGATAACATCACTAATGATATCTCGCAAAGACTTTTTGGAAATAATGGTATTCAAGTACCCCACTTCCGCTGGAACGATTTCATTTACAATCACACGCCCTACGGAGGTTTCTTTCATCATCACATCTACGATTTTGCCATCTTTGTCCAAGTCCTTCACCACTACGTTGACGATAGCATGAATATCCACTTTACCTTCATTATAAGCAATCAAAGCCTCTTCCGGACCGTAGAAAGTCAAGCCTTCACCTTTAGCCCCTTTTCTCAGCTTGGTAATATAATACAAACCAAGTACATATCCTGTGCAGGCACAGTAATAGGAGCACCATTAGCAGGATTCAGAATGTTATGAGCTTGAAGCATCAACATCTGTGCTTCCAGAATCGCATCATTACTCAAAGGCAAGTGAACCGCCATCTGGTCACCATCGAAGTCGGCATTGAACGCTGTACAAGCCAACGGGTGCAATTGAATAGCTTTACCTTCAATCATATGCGGTTGGAAAGCCTGAATACCCAAACGGTGCAGAGTCGGCGCACGGTTCAGCAATACAGGATGACCTTTCATGACATGTTCCAAGATATCCCAGATCACAGGCTCCTTGCGGTCTACAATCTTCTTTGCAGATTTTACAGTCTTCACAATACCACGTTCAATCAACTTACGGATGATAAACGGCTTGTAAAGCTCTGCAGCCATCAGTTTAGGGATACCACATTCACCCATCTTCAATTCAGGACCAACAACAATAACCGAACGAGCAGAGTAGTCAACACGCTTACCCAGCAAATTCTGACGGAAACGTCCTTGCTTACCCTTCAAGCTATCGGACAGTGATTTCAATGGACGATTAGCGTCAGTCTTCACTGCACTTGATTTACGTGAGTTATCGAACAAGGAATCGACAGCCTCCTGCAACATACGTTTTTCGTTACGCAAAATCACTTCGGGAGCCTTGATTTCAATCAGTCGCTTCAAACGGTTGTTACGGATAATCACACGACGATACAAGTCATTCAAGTCAGAGGTAGCGAAACGGCCACCATCCAACGGAACCAATGGACGCAGTTCAGGAGGAATAACCGGCACAATACGTACAATCATCCATTCAGGTTTATTACGTCCGCGAGATGCACGGAACGATTCAACTACCTGCAGACGCTTCAAAGCCTCGTTCTTGCGTTGCTGCGAAGAATCATTACTTGCTTTATGACGTAATTCATAAGATAAAGCATCCAAATCCAAAGTTGAGAGCAGATCATAAATGGCTTCTGCTCCCATCTTAGCTATAAACTTATTCGGATCTGTATCTTCCAAATATTGGTTTTCTTTAGGAAGTGTATCCAAGATATCCAAATACTCTTCTTCAGAAAGCAAATCATATTTATTAATGCCATCTTCAGCCTTCACACCCGGCTGGATAACCACATAACGTTCATAATATACAATAGCGTCTAGTTTCTTTGTAGGCAGCCCCAACAAATAACCGATCTTGTTCGGCAATGAACGAAAATACCAGATATGCGCTACAGGCACAACTAACTGAATATGTCCCATACGTTCACGACGGACCTTCTTTTCAGTCACTTCAACGCCACATCGGTCACAAACAATACCTTTATAACGGATACGTTTGTACTTACCGCAATGACATTCGTAATCTTTCACCGGACCGAAAATACGCTCGCAGAACAAACCATCACGTTCCGGTTTGTAGGTACGGTAGTTGATCGTTTCAGGCTTCAACACCTCACCGCTCGAATTCTCAAGGATTTCTTCGGGTGAAGCCAAGCCAATTGAGATTTTCGAGAAATTACTCTTTATCTTAGTTTCTTTTCTAAAAGCCATACTTCCTTATTTATAATGTAAAGAGTTATATTTTTTATTATTCAAGGTTGATACTCAAGCCAAGACCTCTCAGTTCGTGTAACAATACATTCAGAGATTCGGGGATACCCGGAGTTGGCATAGGTTCACCTTTCACAATAGCTTCGTAAGCCTTTGAGCGTCCTACAACGTCATCAGACTTAATGGTCAGGATTTCCTGTAAGATATGTGCTGCGCCGAATGCTTCAAGCGCCCAAACTTCCATTTCTCCGAAACGCTGACCACCGAACTGTGCCTTACCACCAAGCGGCTGCTGAGTAATAAGGGAGTACGGACCGATAGAACGGGCATGCATCTTATCTTCAACCATATGCCCTAGTTTCAACATATAAGTTACACCCACTGTTGCAGGTTGGTCAAAGCGTTCGCCTGTACCACCATCACAAAGATAAGTCTTACAATAACGAGGCAATCCAGCTTTATCTGTCCATTCATTTAAATCATCCATAGAAGCACCGTCAAAAATAGGAGTAGCAAATTTCACACCCAACTCTTTTCCGGCACGACCTAATACGGCTTCGAAAATCTGACCAATATTCATACGAGAAGGCACACCCAACGGATTCAATACGATATCTACTGGAGTACCATCTGCTAAGAACGGCATATCTTCCTGACGAACCACACGAGAAACAATACCCTTGTTACCGTGACGTCCCGCCATCTTATCACCTACACCAATCTTACGCTTCTTGGCAATATAAACCTTAGCCATCTGAATAATGCCCGCAGGAAGTTCATCACCGATAGTGATAGCAAACTTCTTACGCTTTAATTCAGCATCCAATTCTTTATATTTCTTCAAATAATTCATCACCAAGTCACGAATCATGTCATTCTTATGAGCATCAGCTGTCCACTTGCTCAACTGGATAATAGTATAATCCAATGATTCCAAATCGCGTTTGGTGAACTTCGCCCCCTTGGCAATAACTTCCGTTCCCAAATAATCTTTCACTCCTTGGGAAACCTTACCATTAGTCAAAACCAATAGTTTCTCAATCAAGATATCTTTCAGTTTTGCTGCCTTTTCTTCGAATTCATCATTCAGTTTAGGCAGAATAGCCTTATCGGCATTCTTCTCACTTCTGCTCTTGATAACACGTGAGAACAACTTCTTGTCAATAACGACACCACGTAATGACGGAGAAGCTTTCAATGAAGCATCCTTCACATCACCTGCCTTATCACCGAAAATAGCACGAAGCAATTTTTCTTCCGGAGAAGGATCTGATTCACCTTTCGGAGTAATCTTACCAATCAGGATATCACCCGGTTCGATACGTGCACCTACACGTACAATACCGTTTTCATCCAAATCTTTAGTAGCTTCTTCACTCACGTTAGGAATATCAGAAGTTAATTCTTCCATACCGCGTTTCGTTTCGCGGACCTCCAAAATATATTCATCAACGTGTACAGAAGTCAGCAAGTCCTCACGTACAACGCGTTCATTCAATACAATAGCATCCTCGTAGTTATAACCTTTCCAAGGCATATAAGCCACCAACAGGTTTTTACCCAATGCAAGCTCACCACCCTGAGTTGAATATCCTTCAGTCAGGATATCACCCTTCTTCACACGCTGTCCTTTATCACAAGTAGGACGGAGGTCAATGGTCATGCTCTGATTAGTCTTACGGAATTTAGGAATTCTGTATTCCTTCAAAGCAGGTTCAAAGCTTACAAATTCCTCATCTTCATTTCTGTCATACAAGATACGAATAGTTGTTGCATCGACATATTCTACAACACCATCACCCTCTGCTGCAATCTGAGTACGAGAGTCTTCAACCAACTGTTTTTCAATACCTGTACCTACAATAGGAGCCTCTGTACGCAACAAAGGAACTGCCTGGCGCATCATGTTTGATCCCATCAATGCACGGTTAGCATCGTCATGTTCCAAGAACGGAATCAAAGAAGCAGCGATAGAAGCAATCTGCTGTGGAGAAACATCCATCAACTCTACCTGGTCAGGAGTAACAACAGGATAATCAGCATCACGACGAGCTTTTACTTTCTCACGAACAAATTTGCCTTCATCATCCAATGGAGCATTACCCTGAGCGATTATCTTATCCTCTTCCTCTTCGGCTGTCAGATATTCAATACCTTCATCAGATATATCCACCTTACCATCAGCTACTTTACGATAAGGAGTTGAAATAAAGCCAAGTTCATTAATCTTAGCATACACACACAAAGAAGAAATCAAACCGATATTCGGACCTTCAGGAGTTTCAATCGGACACAAACGACCATAATGAGTATAGTGTACGTCACGAACCTCAAAACCAGCACGTTCACGTGACAGACCACCAGGTCCTAACGCTGACAAACGACGCTTGTGAGTGATTTCAGCCAATGGATTAGTTTGATCCATGAACTGCGACAAAGCATTTGTTCCAAAGAATGAATTGATAACAGAAGAAATAGTCTTCGCATTAATCAAATCAATCGGAGTAAACACTTCATTGTCACGCACATTCATACGCTCACGGATGGTACGAGACATACGTGCCAGACCAATCGCAAATTGATTGGACAACTGTTCTCCTACAGTACGTACACGACGGTTACTCAAGTGGTCAATATCATCAACATCCGCTTTAGAGTTAATCAGCTCAATCAGATACTTAATGATTTCAATAATATCTTGTTTTGTCAATACCTTCACATCCATGTCCGTAGTCAGTCCCAACTTTTTGTTGATTCTGTAACGTCCTACCTCGCCAAGGTCATATCTTTTTTCAGAGAAGAACAGGTTATTGATAACCTCACGAGCACTGGCATCATCAGCCGGATCTGCATTACGCAACTGACGGTAAATGTAAAGTACAGCCTCTTTTTCAGAGTTGCTCGGGTCTTTCTGAAGGGTATTAAATATAATAGAGTAGTCGGATGAATTCGCTTCTTCCTTGTGAACAAGGATATTCTGAACGCCTGAGTCTATAATTTCATCGATATGATCCTCTTCAATCACAGTTTCACGGTCGATAATAACCTCATTACGTTCAATAGAAACAACTTCACCTGTGTCTTCATCTACGAAATCTTCTGTCCATGTTTTAAAACACGAGCAGCGAGTTTTCTTCCTACGACTTCTTCAAGTTAGTCTTATTAACCTTAACGTCTTCAGCCAAATTGAAGATTTCGAGGATATCTTTATCATTTTCAAAACCTACAGCTCTTAACAGAGTAGTAACAGGCAATTTCTTTTTACGGTCGATATACGCATACATTACATTGTTAATATCTGTAGCGAATTCGATCCATGAACCTTTGAATGGAATAATACGGGCAGAGTACAATTTAGTACCGTTAGCATGTACGCTCTGACCAAAGAACACGCCCGGAGAACGGTGCAACTGAGAAACAACTACACGCTCAGCACCATTAATAACAAAAGTTCCTTTCGGAGTCATATACGGAATAGGACCCAGATAAACATCCTGAATAACCGTATCGAAATCTTCATGATCAGGATCAGTACAATACAACTTCAGTTTTGCTTTCAAAGGCACGCTGTATGTGAGCCCGCGCTCCAAACACTCGTCTATTGAATAGTGAGGCGGATCAATGTAATAGTCCAAGAATTCAAGGACAAAGTTATTACGAGTGTCAGCAATAGGGAAGTTTTCAGCGAACACCTTATACAGCCCGTCATTCTTACGCTTTTCGGGCGGGGTATCCAACTGTAAAAGTCTTGGAATGACTTCAATTGCACTTCCAAGAAATCCGGATACTTCATCGGATTCTTGATGGAAGCAAAATTAACTCTTTGATTTTCAGTATTTGAAGACATTTGTTAATATTTTGTAGAACTTAATAATAATATAGACACAAAAAGGTTAAGAATCCTCTACCAGAGGATTCCTAACCGTATTACCTGATACTCAGGCTAATATTATTTAAGCTCAACTTCAGCTCCAGCTTCTTCCAAAGTTTTCTTCAGTGATTCAGCTTCGTCTTTAGCCAAGCCTTCTTTTACTGTGCTAGGAGCACCGTCTACCATGTCTTTAGCTTCTTTCAAGCCAAGACCACATGCTTCTTTAACGGCTTTAACAACCTGCAATTTTGCAGCACCAGCGCTCTTCAAAACTACATCAAAAGATGTTTTTTCTTCAGCAGCAGCTGCACCAGCAGCAGGACCAGCAGCAACAGCTACAGCTGCAGCAGCAGGTTCAATACCGTATTCTTCTTTAAGGATAGTTGCAAGTTCATTAACTTCTTTTACTGTCAAGTTAACTAATTGTTCTGCAAAAGCTTTCAAATCTGCCATTTTTGTATGATTTTAATTGTTTGTTACTAATTGATTATAAAATTGATTATTCGGCACGTTCGCCAGAGTCTTAAGAACTCCATGAATGGTGTTACCACCTGATTGAAGAGCAGAAATAACATTTTTCGCCGGTGATTGCAGCAATGCAATAATATCAGCAATAACTTCATTCTTACTCTTAATGTTGCAAAGAGCATCCAGTTGATTAGCACCTACATAGAAACCTTCTTCAGCATAAGCTGCTTTCAATGCAGGAATTTCCTCTTTGTATTCTTTCAACAACTTTGCAGGAGCGTTAGCTACTTCGCTAAACATTACTGAAGTTGTACCTTTTAAAGAATCGAACAACGGAGAGAAATCAACACCTTCCATGCTCATCAGAGCTTTGTGAAGCAAAGAATTCTTCACAACAACCAGCTTAATACCTGCTTTGAAACATTTTCTTCTCAGTTCACTTGTCTTAGCTGCATCCATAGCAGTTGTGTCAACCAAATAGAAATGTCCGTATTGCTTAACGGTTTCAGCCAACTGACCAATAATAACGCCTTTATCTTCCTTTCTCATGATTCCTCCTTATTGTTAGTTTTCTTCTACAGTTTTGGGATCAATCTTGATACCCTTACTCATAGTACTTGAAAGATAAATACTCTTAATATAAGTACCCTTAGCTGAACTTGGTTTCAATTTAATGATAGTAGCGATAAATTCTTTCGCATTATCACGAATCTGATCTGCAGTGAAAGAAACCTTGCCAATTGAAGTATGAACGATACCGCTCTTATCAACCTTAAAGTCAATCTTACCTTGCTTAACTTCCTTAACAGCCTTAGCTACATCCATAGTTACAGTACCACTCTTCGGATTCGGCATTAATCCACGAGGACCAAGAACACGACCCAAAGCACCGATCTTACCCATGATAGACGGCATTGTAATGATTACATCAATATCAGTCCATCCACCTTTGATCTTTTCAATATATTCATCAAGACCAACATAGTCAGCACCAGCTTCTTTTGCAGCAGCTTCAGCATCAGGTGTACACAGAACCAAAACACGCACTTGCTTACCTGTTCCGTGAGGCAATGAAACTACACCACGAACCATCTGGTTAGCTTTACGAGGGTCTACACCTAAACGTACGTCAATATCTAATGAAGCATCAAACTTAGAAAAAGTAATATCTTTAACTAACTGTGCAGCTTCTTTCAGTGAGTATGCTTTCCCTGCTTCAATTTTTTCTGCAGCCAACTTTTGATTTTTTGTCAGTTTACCCATTATAATTGAAGTTTATTAGTTATTACCCGGGAATTCCCCTTTTACAGCGATACCCATACTTCTAGCTGTACCAGCTACCATAGTCATAGCAGACTCGATAGTGAAGCAGTTCAAGTCAACCATTTTGTCCTGAGCAATCGTACGAACTTGTTCCCAAGTAATTTCGGCAACCTTCTTACGGTTAGGCTCAGCAGAACCACTCTTAATCTTAGCCAATTCAAGCAATTGAATAGCTACGGGAGGAGTCTTGATAACAAAATCAAAAGACTTATCTGCGTAGTAGGTAATGATTACAGGTAAAATCTTACCTGCTTTGTCCTGGGTTCTGGCATTGAATTGCTTGCAAAATTCCATGATATTAATACCCTTAGAACCCAAAGCAGGTCCAACGGGAGGTGATGGATTTGCAGCGCCTCCTTTAATCTGTAATTTGATTAGTCCAGCAACTTCTTTAGCCATTTTGTTTCTATTTTTTATATATTAATTATAGCGAAAGTCCAATGCACGTAACAGAATGCATTATTCTTTCTCGACATCCATAAAGCCAAGTTCCAGCGGAGTTTTACGTCCGAAGATCTTAACCATAACCTTCAACTTCCGTTTTTCGGTATTCACCTCTTCAATGAGACCACTGAAGCCACTGAACGGTCCAACGGTAACTTTCACTGTTTCTCCTACGGTATAAGGTACATTAAGTTCCTCACCACCTTCCTGAAGTTCATCCACCGTACCAAGTATACGATTCACTTCCGATTGTCTCAAAGGAACCGGATTTTCGGAACCTCCCAAGAAACCGATTACATTCGGGGTGTTTCTCAAATGATGAGCAACCTCACCGACCAAAGCGGCCTCGACTAAAACGTATCCGGGAAGATAACTTCTTTCTTTCACAATTTTCTTACCATTGCGAACCTGATACACTTTCTCGGTAGGAATCAACACCTGAGACACATACTCGCTAAGATCACTGTTCTTAATGTCAGCATCAAGATACTCCTTAACCTTGCTTTCTTTTCCACTAACAGCACGTAATACGTACCACTTTTTTCAATCTCAGACATTTTATTCAATTAATTAGTGCGGATAGATAATATCCTCCATTACAAACTGGAAGGCTGAATCCATAAGAAAAACAACTAGCGCAATGAGTAGGGAAGCATATAAAACAACCACTGCGCTACTAGAAAGTTCTTTACGAGTAGGCCATGATACTTTATGGACTAATTCGTCATAAGATTCTTTACAATAATTTGCTACTTTCTGAAACATATTCTTTCAAGTTTAGCACGGGAGGAGAGGCTCGAACTCCCGACACCCGGTTTTGGAGACCGGTGCTCTACCAACTGAGCTACTCCCGTAAAAATCAGTTCCCGGTGTCTTACGACCGAGAACTGATCATATTAATTATCTAGTGATTAGTCAAGAAGTTCTGTAATCTGACCTGCACCTACAGTACGTCCACCTTCACGGATAGCAAAACGCAAACCTACATTCAATGCAACCGGTAGATCAACTCAACTGTAATAGTTACGTTATCACCAGGCATTACCATTTCAGTTCCTTCCGGCAAAGTGATTTCACCTGTACAGTCCATAGTACGCAAGTAGAACTGAGGACGATACTTGTTATGGAACGGAGTATGACGACCACCTTCTTCTTTCTTCAAGATATAAACCTCAGCTTTGAACTTAGAGTGAGCCTTAACCTGACCCGGCTTACACAAAATCATACCACGTTGATTTCGTTTTTGTCGATACCACGCAACAACAAACCAACATTATCACCAGCTTCACCTTGATCCAATAATTTACGGAACATTTCAACGCCAGTAACAACTGATTTCTTATCTTCACCCAAACCAAGAATTTCAACTTCGTCACCTACATGGATAATACCAGCTTCGATACGACCTGTAGCAACAGTACCACGACCAGTGATAGAGAACACGTCTTCAACAGGCATCAAGAAAGGTTTATCAATATCACGCGGAGGCAATGGAATCCAAGTATCAACTGCATCCATCAACTCCATTACTTTATCTTCCCATTGAGGAACACCATTCAAAGCACCTAATGCAGAACCACGAATAATAGGAGTATTATCACCATCGAAATCATAGAATGAAAGCAATTCACGCATTTCCATTTCTACCAATTCCAACATTTCTTCATCATCAACCATATCACACTTGTTCAAGAAAACAACCAAACGAGGTACGTTTACCTGACGAGCCAACAGGATGTGTTCACGAGTCTGAGGCATCGGACCATCAGTTGCAGCACAAACAATAATTGCGCCATCCATCTGAGCAGCACCTGTAACCATGTTTTTACATAGTCGGCGTGACCCGGACAGTCAACGTGAGCATAGTGACGATTTGCAGTTTGATATTCTACGTGAGAAGTATTGATAGTAATACCTCTTTCTTTTTCTTCAGGAGCGTTGTCGATAGAATCGAAAGAACGCAATTCTGAAAGACCTTTTTTAGCCAACACAGTAGTGATAGCAGCAGTCAAAGTGGTTTTACCGTGGTCAACGTGACCGATAGTACCAATGTTAACGTGCGGTTTCGAACGTTCAAATTTCTCTTTAGCCATAGCTTTACTTGTTATTTATTTGATTAATAATCAGCAATTACGTTATCAAAGAGCTGTTAACGAGACTTGAACTCGTGACCTCTTCCTTACCAAGGAAGTGCTCTACCACTGAGCTATAACAGCAGAAAAAAAAAAGAGCGGAAGACGGGGCTCAAACCCGCGACCCTCAGCTTGGAAGGCTAATGCTCTATCAACTGAGCTACTTCCGCAAAAAACCAAAGACCTTTCAAGTCTTAAGAATGTGGGCAAAGATGGATTCGAACCACCGAAGTCGAAAGACAGCAGATTTACAGTCTGCCCCATTTGGCCACTCTGGTATTTGCCCAACTTACTTTCAAAGAACAACAGCTTCTCAGCATCTTTTCTTGAGCCTCTTGTCGGATTCGAACCAACGACCCCGAGATTACAAATCACGTGCTCTGGCCAACTGAGCTAAAGAGGCTTGTCATATCTAACTTCGCAACCATTCCGCCTTGAATGGTTAAGCGGCTGCAAGTTAGATATTTATTTAAATCTCAAAAACTTTCGGTGTTTTTTATTTACCGCGTAGTTTTTCTTTATATTTTGTCAATTGCTTAGAAAGCGCATCTACGCATACATCAACCGACTCTTCAAATGTATCACTCACCTTTTCTGCAAAAAATTCACCATTAGGCACCAGCACTTTTATACTAGCCTCCTTATTCATCGCAGTTTCAGGCTTTACAACTTTTAATGACACCTCCACTTTATTTATATCGTCACAATACTTTTCTAACTTAGCAGTTTTCTTCTGAATAAAATCCTGAAGTTTTTCTGTTGCATCGAAATGAATGGCTTGAATTCTAACTTCCATAAATACCTCCTTTTTTACGCTCTTGGATGAGCTTGTTCATAAACTTTTTTAAGTTCCTCAAAAGTCGTATGCGTATAAATTTCCGTTGTAGTCAGACTACTATGACCCAGTAATTCCTTCACTGCGCCCAACTCTGCCTCATTATTCAACATAGCAGTTGCAAAAGTATGCCTCAACACATGCGGACTTCTTTTTTTTAACGACACCACTTTTGACAGGTTCCGTTTCACTAAAAGATACACCTTTCCAGGATACATCCGTTTTCCGTTTTTTAGAACGAAAAACGCCTCTGCCTTTCCAGGCAACACTTCATTTCTTATTTTCAGATAAACAGACATCGCCCTTCGCAATTCTTCTCCAAAAGGAATTAAGCGCTGTTTATTTCTCTTTCCCGTTACTTTTATCAGAAACGCAGAAAAATCGACATCCACATCATTCAGCCCTATCAACTCGGAAAGCCGCATGCCTGTAGCATAAAACATTTCCAACACCATTCTATCCCGACAACCTGTAAAATCCTCCTTAAAAGGAACATCATCCAAGAGTCGGTCCATTTCACGTTCTTTCAGAAATACAGGAAGAGGTTTCTTATTTTTCGGACCAATGATTTTCAACATCGGATCCTCCTCTATCACACCTTTCTTTAGAAGGAAACGATAAAACGACCGGAGTGAACTCAGTTTTCGGTTTACAGAAGCAGATGTATATCCATTCTCCATCAGGTTCATCACCCAACCACGAACCAAATCAGCATCTACCGTTGTAAAATCGACATCCTCGTCTTTCCCCTTGAAGTATTCTTCAAACTTGGTCAAATCTATTCCATAACTAACTATTGTTTTTTCAGAATAGTTTTTTTCAAATCGAAGATAATCCAAAAAAGAGTCTGTCATCATAAGAAACGTCGCTTATCAATTCAGCAACGAATATATGAAAAAGAATTCAATTATTCAAAGAATGTGCGAGTTTTTAATTATTCTTCTACTTGCTGAAGTTTCTGAACATAGATAGCACGTTCTCTTTTCAGTCTGTTCAATACAGACGGCTTGTCGAACTGCTGTCTAGCTCTTAGTTCTTTTACAACACCTGTTTTCTCAAATTTTCTTTTGAACTTCTTCAGCGCTTTTTCAATGTTTTCGCCTTCTTTTACTGGTACTACAATCATTGTTTTTAATTATTAAATATGTTGTTATTAATATTTTCCGATAGTCAAATTGCGGCGCAAAATTACACATACTTTCTTTATTTACAAAACTTTCCGCAATTATTTATTTAAAATAATCTAGAAATCGTATCTTTGCTTTCTAGTACAAACCATTATAAATCTATTAAAATGAAATCGGAAATTATAAATAGAATAGCTAGTCTGCGCAATTTCATGCGTAAACACAAGCTTTCAGCCTTTATTATTCCCAGTACGGATCCCCATTCGGGAGAGTATATCCCCAAACATTGGGAAGCACGTAAATGGATATCAGGTTTCACAGGTTCGCAGGTACGGTTGTCGTAACACTGGATAAAGCCGGACTTTGGACAGATTCACGCTATTTTCTTCAAGCAGCCGAACAATTGGAAAACACAGGTATTACTTTATTCAAGGAACGATTACCGGAAACTCCTTCCATTGTAGAGTGGTTGGGCTGTGTATTGAATGCAGAAGACAATGTGGGTATAGACGGTTGGGTGAACAGCTATCAAGAAACAAGCAACTTACAGAAAGAATTAGAAAAAAAACAGATACACTTAACCCTTGCTCCCGATCCATTCAATGAATTATGGACAGATCGGCCTGCATTGCCCGATAACAAAGTGTTTATACATGAATTGAAATATGCCGGTCTCAGTTGCAAAGATAAAATCACTCAAATACGAGAAGCAGTCCGTCGTAACAGTTGCACAGGCATTTTAATTTCCGCACTGGATGAAGTGGCATGGACTCTAAACTTACGGGGAAGTGACGTACACTGCAATCCCGTATTTGTAAGTTACCTTCTCATCACGGAATATAGTTCTATCTTATATATAATAGAGAATAAACTGTCAGATGAAGTAAAAGACTATCTAACAGAAAACGAAATTAAAGTAAGGCCTTATTCAACAATTGAAAAAGATTTAAAAGATTTTACCGGCAAACTCCTGTTGTCAGCTAATATCAATGCCGCTGTCCATGCAGCAGCCTGCGCCCATTCCTTAATAGAAATAGCTCCTTCGCCTGTACTTTTTTTAAAAGCGATAAAGAATGAGACAGAAATAGAAGGCTTCCATCGCGCAATGAAACGCGACGGAGTAGCCATGGTTAAATTTCTCCGCTGGCTGAAAGCAGCTGTTTCTACTGGAAATGAAACCGAAATAAGTATAGATAAGAAATTATACGAAATCCGCGCCGGACAACCCCACTTCAATGGTATCAGTTTTGACACCATTGCCGGATATAAAGCTCATGGCGCTATTGTTCACTATGAAGCAACCCCCGAAACCGATATTCCCTTAAAACCTGAAGGCATGCTGCTGCTGGACAGTGGAGCACAATATTTGGACGGAACAACTGACATTACTCGTACTATCGTTTTAGGAGCACTCACGAAAGAAGAAAAAGCAGATTACACATTAGTCTTAAAAGGATTTATCCAACTCTCAATGGCTCAATTTCCACATGGGACTTGCGGAACACAACTAGATGCACTGGCTCGCCTCCCTATGTGGAAAGCCGGAATCAATTACCTGCATGGAACAGGCCACGGTGTAGGTTGTTTTCTGAATGTACACGAAGGTCCTCACCAATTCCGCATGAACCACATGCCGGCCTTACTTGTTCCAGGCATGACAGTAACCAACGAGCCCGGTATATATAAAACCGGACGCCATGGAGTACGTACGGAAAATACCATGTTAATTGTTCCGTCACAAGAAACAGAATTCGGCACTTACTATAAATTCGAGCCACTTACCCTCTGCCCTATTGACAAAGAAGCCATCCTGACAGATATGCTGAGCGATGAAGAAATAACATGGTTCAACCAATATCATGAAAAAGTTTACAATTGTTTGAATCCGGAATTGAACAACGAGGAACGCGAGTGGTTAAAAGAAGTAACATCTCCTTTAAAACGGTAGAAATTAATTATGGCACTTATAAAATCAGTAAGAGGATTCACTCCAAAAATCGGCGAGAACTGTTATTTAGCGATAATGCCACTATTATTGGCGATGTTGTAATTGGAAAAGATTGCAGCATTTGGTTTAACGCCGTATTACGCGGCGATGTTAATGCTATCCGCATAGGTAACCGCGTAAATATCCAGGACGGCAGTGTAGTACATACATTATATCAAAAATCAGTTGTCGAAATCGGGAATGATGTTTCTGTAGGACATAATGTAACCATACATGGTGCGACTATAAAAGACGGCGCTCTAATTGGAATGGGCTCTACCATACTAGACCATGCGGTCGTAGGTGAAGGAGCTATTGTAGCTGCCGGAGCGCTGGTACTCAGTAACACCGTCATCGAACCTGGAAGCCTATGGGCAGGAGTTCCAGCCAAATTTATCAAAAAGATTCCCGAGGCACAAAGCAAAGAACTCAATCAGAAAATAGCCAATGGATATTTAATGTATGCTTCCTGGTTTAAGGAGGAAGAAAAATAATTCTACATATAAAGAAAAGTTAGTATTCATTTAAAATGAGTGATTATGAAAAAATTATTATTGCCGCATGCATGGCACTTTTAGGTTGTGGTTCTGTTTTTGCACAACAAGGGAAACAAGCTATTGGTGGAAATCTAAGTTATGGAACTGAAATAGAGAGCGTTGGTATTGGTCTGAAATATCAATATAATATTACTGATCAAATCAGAATAGAGCCGTCTATGAATTACTTCTTTAAAAATGATGGACTTAGCATGTTTGACATCAACGCAAATATCCACTACCTTTTTCCCATAGCAAGCAATATTAGTCTATATCCATTAGCAGGATTTACATACACTAACTGGCATTTGGATTTAGGGAAAGCAGGCGATTACGATGTCAGTGGAAGTGATGGAAAATTTGGAGTTAATTTAGGAGCAGGTATGGAGTTTGACTTAGACAAAAACTGGAGTTTAAACTTTGATATTAAATACCAATTAATCAGCGACCTAGACCAAGCCGTATTCAATCTTGCGTAGCCTATAATTTCTAGTTAATAGACAAAGAAGGATAAAGTCGTTTTTAAATGCACCTTTATCCTTCTCCACCTTACAAAGAACATACCTGCTCTACCTATTTTACACTAATCTACAATATGGCATACCATGAATAACATACGACAACTCACAAAAGATGAATACCCAAAAGCCATCGAACTATCTTGGCAAGTTTTCACCATCACCGGCAAAGAAGATTTCAACAATGAGGGATTGGAATTTTTCAAAAGCTTTATTTATAACAAAAAATGTATAAACGAAATCATATTTTATGGTAGTTTGACAATGAAGCTCTAACAGGCATTTTAGGTATAAAAAGTAATGGTAAACATATCTCCCTATTTTTATCAAGCCAGAATATCACAGGCACGGATTAGGAAAAAAACTTTTCCACTACGCCTCCACCCTCCATCCTTCCATTGAAACAACGGTTAATTCTTCTACTTATGCTATTCCTTTCTACCAGAGTTTGGGATTTGCTGTCGTAGGAGAAAAACAAAATTACCATGGGCTCTGCAGTACCCCCATGAGACGCTATCATGCTGTATTTGTACAAAAGAACAAGTACACACTACGTACTTGGCAAACAGAAGACGCTCATTCATTAGTTCAAGAACTGAATAACAAAAAGATTTGGGACAATTGCCGCAACGTATTCCCCCACCCTTACAGGCTAGAGCATGCGGAAACCTTTATTGACCTCATCCAGAAAAAAGAAGGCATTCATGATTTTTGTATTGAAGTTAATGGAAAAGCCGTAGGCAATATCGGATTTACACCAGGCACAGATGTGGAATGCTTCAATGCTGAAGTAGGGTATGTTATCGGAGAAAAATATTGGAACCAAGGTATTGTAACCGACGCATTACAAGAAGCCATCTACCATTACTTCACTTATACGAATACAATACGTATATTCGCACTTGTCTTTGAACACAACCTTCCTTCCATGCGAGTATTAGAAAAGGCCCGGCTTCAACAAAGTCGGAATAATGACAAAATCCATTTTCAAGAACGGTCATTTCACCAATGCACATCTTTTCGAGTTGCTTAAAAACGTTTAGTATCTGGAAAATGCCAAAAGAACTTACAATAACGTGAGTTCGAAATAAAATCAAAAAATAGCAAGTTGTCCGTCATTGACAAACTTTACGTCAATGGCGGGCTTCTTTTCAAAAAAGCAGTATGCCGCGATAGCCGACAAGGAGTTGGCTATAAAG
>ENA-OQHP01000048-OQHP01000048.1-human-gut-metagenome-genome-assembly--contig:-NODE-48-length-36147-cov-2.528290_pt1 | contig 36147 bp, 50 predicted proteins | sample MGYA00242563_ERZ504717 | MGnify/ENA primary metagenome ERZ504717 (study PRJEB26092, sample SAMD00036212) | human gut metagenome | host: Homo sapiens | study: EMG produced TPA metagenomics assembly of... | reverse complement strand
CGATTATATAAATCAGGTTTATTTGCAAGTGTTTCCATGCATTGATGTAGATAGTCTTCAAATTTTTTTTCTGTCTGCCATTTGTTTGCAAATTGGATTTTTTCCTAAATTTTTTGATGTCGAACATACATAGTACACAATGTCTTTTGTGGAAACAATGCGTACATAAATTTCTCAAATGAGTCATAATATGTATTGTATTTTTTAGCAATATCTTCGCAGTCAATTATAACTCTATTTGATTCTACTTTCCCCAATGCATATTGATGACCTATTCTTTCACAAGGGAATATCTTGTTATTGACTGTCATAAAAATTCTTCGGGAAAAGGCATACATGTAGACGTAGGTAATGCTCTACCTCATTGTTCTTGATTAATAAATCATTGTAACTCTCATATACATTCCCACAATAATGAAATATGAAAGACTGTAACATGTTTGCTTCGTCGGAATCTAAATCTAAGGTTTTCAATATTTCTTTTGTGAGTTTCTCATTTTTATTCATAGGTTTTGGTCGTATTAAGTTCTCAAACTCTTCTTTTTTCTCTGGCTTTACTCCGGTTCGACTTATCGTGGAGAAAAAAGGTATTTTTCCGAATTCTTGATGGATAAAAGAAAAGATCTCTTGTTGATTATTTAAGTTGTGTATAACAGAGTGAAACGTATACAATCTCTAAAATAATCAGGATGATGATTTTGGATATATTTTAATGTGTCATAAACGATTTTAAAAGAGGGTTTCCTATTAGGAAAACTTCGATATGCATCGTTTTCCTCAGCCCCATCTAACTTATAGTTAAAAGAAAGTTGTATTTAAGAATAAGATCAAGATATTTCCTTAAATAAATTGCATTTGTTGTCATCATATATTTGAATATTATATGATGGTTTGCAACTTCTGAGTATAATCTATGATTTCTTTATAAATTCTATATTTAATAGAGGCTCTCCTCATAAAACTGATAAATACTTCGTTTTAGGAGTATTGTATTTACAGAAGATTCTAATTTGTCTATAAGAAATTCTATCAGTATCTTGGCGTTTTTAGGATCTATTATTTTATTTGTTCTAGCATCATGATTGTTATAAAAATCACCATATATACAATAAGTACATTGAAGATTACAAGAGTCTGTTACCTCAAATCCTATATGTTTAATATTAGCTAATTCTGCGTAAATATCAGAAGCTGAAATGCATCCATTTAAAGAGTATAAAGAATCAGGATTGTGTTCATTCTTTATTTTTGGAAAATCTTGTATTGATTTTAGATTTTTGAACAGAAATGCACTTAAAAATGGTGCAGATGAATTGATATGGTTATTAATTTGGGAGATTTAATGGACAAAAAATATGATGATATATTGTCTGAAATAACAAAAATTAAGGCTGTTTGTGGTACAAAGGTTTTAAAGGTTATTATAGAAATTTGTTTGCTTAATGAAGAACAGAAAATAAAAATGTGCGAAATAGTTACTAAAAGTGGAGCAGATTTTATAAAAACAAGTACAGGTTTTTCTACAGGGGGAGCAACTTTGAGGATATAGAACTTTTTGCCAAATATGTAGGTAAAAATGTTAAAATAAAGGCTGCCGGAGGCATTAGTTCTATTGCTGATGCTGAAAAATTTATATCTCTTGGGGCAGATAGACTTGGCACAAGTCGAATAGTGAAAATAGTAAAAAGTAATGAGATATAGTATCTATTTTAAAATAAAGCAAAAACTTAATAGGAGTTGAAAGTGTTGAAAAATAGAATGGTCTGCGAATGTTATGACATTACTGTGGATAAAATAAAACAGGCTTTACTAGATGGAGCAAAGGGCTATGACGATTTAGTTAAATCAATGCGTCTTGGTGTTCTCTGTTCAGCCTGTATAGCGATGCCAAAAAGTAGTAGAGCAATTACAAATTGAAATAGAGGAAGAAAAAAATAGAGGAAGAAAAAAATAGAGGTACGGTGTGAAAGCCGTACCTCTGTTTTTATGATAAATTACTTTGTCATCATCTTGTTTACAGCACTTGCAATAGCTCTTAATGAACTCTTTGCGATGTTTGAGCTTGTGCCAATACCGAAGTAAGAATTCTGGTCTGCGTCATAAATCTGAATGTATGTAATAGCCTTTGACTGATTACCAAAGACATTGAATGTTCACTATAGTTTACAATATTAAAGTGAATATCAAATTCTTCCATTAATGACTTACAGAAAGCATCAATGATACCATTACCCTTACCAGTAATAACAACAGACTTGCCATTGTATGTTAAGTCGCACTTAATCTGAACACTATCGTCGCCAGATTCTTCTTCTGTATAGTAATTAACTGAAAGTGGTTCTTTTACATAGTAAGTATCGAAGAATAAATCTCTGATTTCTTCTGGCTGTAATTCCTTATCAAGTTCAACAGAATCTTCTGTAACAATAGCACCAAAGTTCTGCTGCATACTCTTTGGAAGAATTAAGCCATAGTTGTTTTCAAGAATGTAAGATACACCACCCTTACCAGACTGACTGTTAATTCTGATAATAGGGTCGTAGTTTCTACCTACATCAATAGGGTCAATAGGTAAGTAAGGAACTTCCCAACGGTCTGGGTGTTCAGCCATTTTAGCCATACCCTTTTTAATAGCATCCTGATGAGAGCCAGAGAATGCAGTATATACTAAATCGCCAGCATAAGGGTGTCTTGGGTGAACATCCATACCTGTTGAAGATTCATAAATTTCAATAGCCTCATTAATTTGAGAGAAGTCAAGCTTAGGGTCAATACCCTGAGAAAACATATTAAGTGCCATTACCATAATATCGGCATTACCAGTTCTTTCGCCGTTACCAAAAAGTGTACCTTCAATTCTGTCAGCACCAGCTAAAAGACCAAGTTCAGATGCTGCAACACCACAACCTCTATCGTTGTGAGCATGAAGACTGATGATTACATTTTCTCTGTTCTGAAGATGTGTAGCAACATATTCAATCTGGTCAGCATATACATTAGGAGTTGACATTTCAACTGTGTTAGGTAAGTTAAGGATTACCTTTTTGTCTGGAGTAGGTTTCCATACATTAAATACTGCGTCACTAATTTCTACAGCATAGTCAAGCTCTGTACCAGAGAAACTTTCAGGAGAATATTCAAACATAAAGTGTTCCTTGCCATATTCTTCAGCAAGTTTATCAACAAGTTTTGCACCAAATACTGCTAAGTCAATGATTTCTTCCTTAGACTTGTTGAAAACTACATCTCTCTGTAAGTAGAAGTAGAGTTGTAAAGATGAACTACAGCCTTATTAACACCCTTTAAAGCCTCGAATGTCTTTCTGATAATGTGTTCACGACTCTGAGTTAATACCTGAATAGTAACATCATCAGGAATTAAGTTCTGTTCAATTAATGTACGGCAGAATAAGTATTCTGTTTCACTTGCAGCAGGGAAACCAACTTCGATTTCCTTGAAACCGATTTTAACAAGATACTGGAAAAACTTAATTTTCTGGTCAAGGTTCATAGGCTTTTCAAGTGCCTGATTACCATCTCTAAGGTCAACACTACACCAAATAGGTGCTTTTTCAATAACCTTGTTAGGCCACTGTCTGTTAGGTAAATTAACTGGTGGGAACTGTCTGTAACGCTTAAAATTCATTTTTCTTTTCTCCTCTCAAAAATTTAAAATTATGTATTGTTTATGTGTCAAAAGTTTATCGGTAAAATGCCGATAATATCAAAAAGCTTCGTCTACTAAGAGACGAAGGCTTAAACCTCGTGGTACCACTCTAATTCCTTGCAAGCAAGGCTCTCATTCAGGTACAAGCTAAAAAAGCTGATACCCTGTCCCTATATCGGTGGACTTTCCGTTTCAACCTACTTAAAGTTCAGCTGAACCACTCAAAGGCGAGTTCGGTTAAGCAAGAATACTGACTTACACCAGCCGACAGCTCTCTGAAAAACTCAACATAACTTACTGCTCCTTATCACAGTGTTACCAGAATATAACATTTGATGTAAGTTATAATAACACAGCATAAAATTTTTGTCAAGTTATTATTTTTTTCTTTTTGCTCTTTTTGCCTTTGTCTTCTTTTTTTCTACACTATAGCCAAATTTTCCTAATTTTTTGCCTAAGCCATAGTATTCTCCATGAGAATAGCAAATTGGCTTTGTATCTGAATATATAAACTTGCCTTTTTCGTCCATATATTTTTCATCAGCTAAAGTGCCCACAACTTCAGCAACAAACATATCGTGACTGCCAAGATGTACAATTTCCTTTACTTTGCACATAATATTCATAGGGCTTTCGGCAATAGCAGGACAGCTTACAAGAGGGCATTCCTCTTTTGTCAATTTCATTTCTTTAAATTTGTCATATTTGCTACCACTTCTTACGCCACACCAATCTGTAGCATAGGCAAGGCTTCAGTTGTTACATTAATTACAAATTCGCCAGTTTCCTTAATTATATTGTAGGAATGTCTTTCCGGTCTAACAGAAACATAGGTCATAGGTGGATTTGTGTTTATTGTACCAGTCCAAGCTACAGTAATAATATTGCTTTCTTCCATTGTGCCACAGCTGACCATAACAACGGGTACAGGATAAAGCATATTTCCGGCTTTCCATAATTCTTTGCTCATATTTTTCCTCCATAAATTCATTAATGTAATTATAACTGATAAAAACTATTTTTTCAATTGATATTAAGACAATATAATGTTAAAATAAATAGAATAGGATTGAGAGGTTGAAATATGAATTTACCAAAGGAATATACAGAAAAAATGAAAAGGCTGTTAGGAAATGAATATGACAGCTATATAGAGAGTTTTTCTCAGCCAAGATATTATGGATTGAGAGCTAATACACTAAAGGTTACACCAGAAGAATTGACTTCAATGGTTGATTGGAAATTGGAACAAGTGCCATGGTGTAAAGAGGGTTTTTACTATGACGGCGAAAATGTTCGCCCTGCAAAACACCCTTATTACAATGCTGGACTTACTATATACAAGAACCGTCAGCTATGTCTACAGGTGCTATGCTTAATGTTGAACCTGGGGATAGAGTTTTGGATTTATGTGCAGCACCAGGTGGCAAAAGTACACAGGTTGCCGCAAAGTTAAAGGGTCAAGGCATTATTGTAAGTAATGATATTAGTGCAAGCAGATGTAAGGCACTTTTGAAAAATATTGAGGTTAGTGGTGTTCCTAATTGTGTTATTACAAATGAAATGCCGGAAAATTTAGCTAAAAAATTCCCTAAGTTTTTTAATAAAATTATTGTTGATGCCCCTTGTAGTGGAGAGGGTATGTTTAGAAAAGACGACTCAGCTGTTAAAAGTTGGGAAACTCACAAAACAGAAATGTGCTGTGGACTTCAAAGAGAAATATTAAAGTATGCAGCAGATATGCTTTGTGACGGTGGTATTATAGCTTATTCTACTTGTACTTTTGCTCCAGAAGAAGATGAGGGTATGATGCAAGAATTTTTAAATACTACAGGCAAAGATTTTGAAATTATAGATTATGATAAATCAACAGGATTTATTGACGGTAAGCCACAATGGGTAGAAAATGGCGAAGATTATCTTAAAAAATCGGGTAGACTTATGCCTTATAAAGTAAAGGGCGAGGGTCATTTCTTATGTCTTTTAAGAAAAAAGGAGAAGCTTCAGAGCCGGTATATGCAAAGGATAAAACAGCTAGTGAAAAGTCTTTAGTGGATTACTATGAATTTGTTAAAAATTCTCTTAATTGTCCACCAAAGGATAACCTTATTATCCATGGCAGTAGTCTTTTGTCTGTGCCTTATTGCGTAGACTTGAGAGGTCTTAGAGTAATGAGAAGTGGTCTTTATATAGGCGAATTAAAGAAAAACAGATTTGAACCAAGTCAGGCGTTTGCTATGACACTTAAAAAAGAAGATGCAAAAATAAGCATTGATTTTAATTTAGATGACGAAAATCTTAAAAGATATATGCGAGGAGAAGTTTTGCTGTAGATTGTAATGACGGTTGGTGTCTTGTATGCGTTAATGGTTATCCTTTAGGTTGGGGTAAGGTTACAAAAGGCAGACTTAAAACAAATATCTACCAAGTTGGATGAACATATAGTTTTATAGAAAGTAATGAGGTTTTAAAATGGACTTTTTACCAGTAAATATGGACGAGGCAAGAGCAAGAGGTTGGGAACAACTTGATTTTGTAATAGTTACAGCTGATGCTTATATTGACCACCCATCTTTTGGTACGGCTATTATAAGTCGTGTACTAGAAAGTAAAGGCTTTAAGGTTGGTATTATTGCTCAGCCAAATTGGAAAACTACAGAAGATTTTATGAAATTTGGAAAGCCTAGACTTTCTTTCCTTGTAAATGGTGGAAATATAGATTCTATGGTAAATCACTATTCCGTTGCTAAAAAGCCTAGAGCAAGGGATTTATATTCTCCAGGTGGAGAAATGGGTCACAGACCAGACAGAGCAACAATAGTTTATTGCCAAAAAATCAGAGAGGCCTATGGACAAGTACCTATTATGATTGGTGGTATTGAGGCAAGTCTTAGAAGATTGTCACATTATGATTATTGGGATAACAAAGTTAGACGCTCTATTTTGCTTGATTCACAGGCTGATATTCTTATGTACGGTATGGGCGAACACCAAATCGTAGAGCTTGCAGAGGCTTTGGATAGTGGAATTGATGTTCACGATTTAACATTTGTAAGAGGTACAGTTTATAAGTCTAAAACTCTTGAAAATTTATACGAAGATTATGTAATGCTCCCTTCATTTAAGGAAAGTTCTACAGATAAAAAGGCTTATTGCAAGAGTTTTTTGAGCCAGTATGAAAATACTGATGCTGTAACAGCTAAAATACTTGTAGAGCCTTACAATGACTGTTATGTAATTCAAAATAAGCCGTCAATGCCACTTTCTCAGTCTGAATTTGACAATGCCTATGGTCTTAACTATATGAGAAATTATCATCCTATGTACGAAGAAAAGGGTGGTATTCCTGCTATTGAGGAAGTTAAGTTTAGTATTATAAGCAATAGAGGTTGTTTTGGTAGTTGCAATTTCTGTGCTTTAGCTTTCCACCAAGGTCGAGTTATACAGGCAAGAAGTCACAAGTCTATTATTAATGAAGCAAAAAAAATAACATGGGAACCTGATTTTAAGGGCTATATTCACGATGTAGGTGGTCCAACAGCTAACTTAGACAGCCAGCTTGTGATAAACAGCTTACAAAGGGTGCTTGTAAAAACAGACAATGCCTTTTCCCAGATGCCTGTAAGAATTTAAAGGTAGACCATAGAGATTATGTAAAACTTTGAGAGAGTTAAGAGAATTGCCAAAGGTTAAAAAGGTCTTTGTTCGTTCTGGTATAAGATATGACTACCTTATTTACGATAAAGACGAAACATTTTTCAAGGAGCTTTGTCAATATCATGTTAGTGGTCAGTTAAAGGTTGCACCTGAACATGTTGCACCTAGAGTTCTTGAAAAATGGGTAAACCATCAAGACAGGTTTATGACAAATTTACAAAGAAGTTCTATGATATAAATAGAAAAATTGGCAAGGAACAGTATCTTGTGCCTTATTTAATGAGTTCACATCCTGGTAGTGATTTAGATGCTGCTATTGAACTGGCTGAATATTTAAGAGATTTAGGATATATGCCAGAACAGGTACAGGATTTTTATCCTACACCGGGAACACTCTCAACTTGTATGTTTTATACAGGACTTGACCCAAGAACTATGAAGGAGGTGTATGTTCCAAAGACACCTCACGAAAAGGCTATGCAGAGAGCTTTAATACAGTATAGAAATCCTAAAAATTATAAGCTTGTAGAGGAAGCACTTAAAAAGGCTGGCAGAGAAGATTTAATAGGTTTTGATAAAGAATGTCTTATCAGACCTTATGTGCCAAGAGTTCATAAAAAAGATGATAAGAAACCGGCATATAAGGGCAAAGGAAGTAATAAATCAAACCCTAAGTCAAATGGTAATGGAAAATCTAGTCGTAAGGGTAAAACTATAAGACAGGTTCATAAAAAGAAAAATAAATAATATGGCAAAATATATGTATTTTGTAATTTAGTACAAATTTATAAATTGGCTATTGACAAAGTTTTGTGCTGTGATACAATCCTTTCATAAACAAAGGCGTTTGCTCAGGGGAGCAAGCGCCTTTTTCGTTGTTTGCATAAAGCCGGCATTGTGAACAGAAAAATAAAAACAGAGGATTATTTAGGAGGAGTCTATTATGGTAAACAGCGGAGATACTGGATTTGTACTTATTTGTGCCGCTTTTGTGTTCTTTATGACACCTGGGCTTGCACTTTTCTACGGTGGTCTTGGTAGAAGAAAAAATGTTGTAAACACAATGTTATCATCACTATTTTTAGTTGGGGTATCTATTGTACTTTGGGTTTTAGTTGGTTATTCACTTTCATTTAGTGGCAATATTGGTGGCGTTATAGGTAATTTGGATTGGATAGGTATGAAGGGTGTCGGTATGGAAGCTGGACCTTATTCTGACAATATTCCTAACTTAGCTTTTGCAGCTTTCCAAATGATGTTTGCAATTATTACACCAGCACTTATTACTGGTGCAACAGCAGGAAGAATGAAGTTTAAGGCTTCATTTATATTTATGATTTTATGGTCATTTATTGTATATTATCCAATGGCTCATATGGTATGGGGTCAGGGTGGACTTTTAGGCGACGGTCTTCTCCATTCAGTTGACTTTGCTGGTGGTAATGTAGTACATATTAGTTCTGGTGCTAGTGCATTGGTACTTTGTATTGCCCTTGGCAAAAGACAGGGTTACGAATCTCAGTCATACAGAATACATAATATTCCAATGGTAGCTTTAGGTGCTAGTATACTTGTCTTCGGTTGGTTCGGCTTTAATGCTGGTAGTGCTTTAAGTGCTAATGGTCTTGCAGCTCACGCATTTATGACAACAGCTACATCTTGTGGTGCAGCAATGGTTTCTTGGATGTTTATTGAAGTAATGCAGAGTGGTAAGCCATCTCTTGTAGGTGCAGCTACTGGTTTAGTTGCTGGCTTGGTTGCTATTACTCCAGGTGCAGGCTTTGTACCTATTTGGTCAGCAGTAATTATTGGTATTATTGTTTCTCCAATCTGTTATTTTATGATTGCGGTTGTAAAGAAAAAGTTTGGATATGATGATGCCCTTGATGCTTTCGGATGCCATGGTATAGGTGGTATGTGGGGTGGTATTGCTACAGGTATATTTGGTCTTTCTTCTATTAATAGTGTGGCTGAATGGAATGGCCTTTGCTTTGGCAATACAAAGCTCTTTATTGCTCAGGTAGTAAGTATTTTAGTTACTATTGTTGTAGCTATTGTTGGTACACTTATTTGTCTTACTATTACAAAGTTAATTACACCAATTAGAGTTAGCAAGAAAGATGAACTTATTGGTCTTGATAAGTCAGAACATAGTGAAACTGCATATCCATCATTTAATGGTTTTGATTGATAAGGGGAGGTACTGTTATGATTAAAATTGAAGCTATTGTAAGAGAAGATAAATTTGAAGATGTAAAACAGGCTTTGCAAAACATAAAAATTAATGGTATTACAGTTTATCAGGTTATGGGCTGTGGTACTCAGAGAGGTTATGTAGAGTATGTCAGAGGTCACGAAGTAGATATTAATATGCTTCCTAAGATTAAGTTTGAAATTGTAGTTTCAGATGAGGAGTGGGAGAAAAAAACTATATCTGCAATACAAAAGGCTGCTTACACAGGACACCCTGGCGATGGTAAGATTTTCTCTTATGATTTAAAATCAGCTATGAGAATTAGAACTAAAGAAACTGGTTATGATGCTATTCAGCCAGAAGATGATGAAGATTAATATAAAAAGTGGTTGTCAATTTAATGTTGACAGCCACTTTTTGGTTACATATAATATTATATAAGGAAAATTAAAAGAATAGGAGGTAAAATTATGCAGTACATAAATCATTACAAGTCGCCTATTGGCGGTATTACTTTGGGTAGTGACGGAGAAAATATTATTGGATTGTGGTTTGACGGAGAAAAATATTTTGGCGATACATTATATGAACAAACAGAAGAAAAAGAACTTCCTGTGTTTGATTTAACAAAACAATGGTTAGATATTTATTTTAGTGGAAATGAACCTGATTTTATACCACCTATAAAAGAATATGGCTCAGAATTTAGATTGACTGTTTGGGAGGAGTTAAAGAAAATTCCTTATGGAAATACAGTAACTTATGGAGAAATTGCAGACACCATTGGAAAGAATAGAGGTATTGAAAAAATGTCCTCTCAGGCCGTTGGAGGTGCTGTGGGTCATAATTCTATATCCATTATTATTCCTTGTCATAGGGTTATAGGTGCAAAGGGAAATTTAACAGGATATGCCGGTGGTATAGACAAGAAAATCAAACTTTTAGAACTAGAGGGAATAGATGTAAATAAATTTTTTATATCTAAAAGTAAAAATTCTTTTTAATTCAAAATAGGAAAATCTTTTTATCAGAGATGACTTATGACAAAGGGTTAAAATAACTAAAAGCCTACTAGCTTAAATTTAAAAGTTAGTAGGCTTAATTTTTAACTTAATTCTTCGTATTCTTCGTATACATCCATTAAATCTTCTTCAAGTTTTTCTTTTTCTTCGAAAATTTCTCTTGAACGGTGAGCGTCAGTATAAACTTCTTCTAATTCAAGCATATCTGAAAGCTCTTTGATTTTTTCTTCTATTTCTTCAATTCTTTCTTCAAGTTTTGCAAGCTGATTTTCCTTTTTGCGTTTTAAAGCCTGTTCTTCTTTTTGTTTTTGCCAATCTATTTTTGTATCTTTGACAGCTTGAACAGTTTCAGTTTCAGCTTCTTCTATTTTAGTTTTTTCTAAATAGAAATCGTAATTACCAAGATATTTAGTTACACCATTCTTTTCCATAGCAAGAACAGTTTTTGCAGTAGAATTTATAAAATATCTATCATGAGATATGTAGAGAACAGTACCTTCATAGTTGTTTATTACATTTTCCAAAATCTGCTTAGAGTCTAAATCAAGGTGGTTTGTAGGTTCGTCAAGAATAAGGAAGTTAGCATTTGAAAGCATAATTTTAGCAAGAGCTACTCTACCTTTTTCGCCACCACTTAATGTAGAAATCTTTTTGAAAACATCATCGCCAGTAAATACAAAAGCAGCAAGAACATTTCTTATTTTAGTATTTGTAAGAGTTGGGTATGTATCTGATATTTCTTCGAAAATAGTTTTTTCAACATGTAAGTCAGATTGTTCCTGGTCATAATAACCCACTTCAACATTAGCTCCTAATTTTATCTTACCAAATGTAGGAGTAAGTCTACCCAGTATAATTCTTAAAAGTGTGGTTTTACCTACGCCATTAGGACCTATAAGTGCAATTTGTCGCCTTTCTTAACTTCGAAAGAAATGTCAGAAAAAATATTCTGATAATTAAAGTCCATAGCTAAATTTTCTACAGAAAGAACATCATTTCCACTTTCTTTATCTGGAGTTATTGTAAAGTGCATTTTATCAGGTAGAGATTCTGGGACATCAAGTCTTTCAATTTTATTAAGCTGTTTTTCTCGGCTTTCAGCTCGTTTAATAGACTTTTCTCTGTTAAATTCTCTTTAATTTTTTATAACTTCTTCCTGATGCTTAATTTCTCTTTGCTGATTTTCATATTGCTTTTGGGCAATTTCTCTGTCAACAATTTTCTTATTGTAATAGTATGTATAGTTACCGTAATATACCTTAGCTTTATGGTTTTCCACTTCTATTACTTTTGATGCAACTTTATCAAGGAAATATCTGTCGTGAGATATAATCATAACAGCACCGTTATAAGATTTTAAATAATCTTCAAGCCAGCTAATAGAGTTAATATCAAGATGGTTTGTAGGTTCGTCTAAAAGAAGTAAATCCGGAGCACTTAAAAGCAACTTACCTAAGGCTACTCTAGTTTTTTGACCACCAGAAGTTCGCCTATATTTTGACTGCTTTCATCAGTAGAGAAACCAAGACCTTTTATTACACCACGAATACGGCTTTCATATTCATAACCGTTTTTTTCTTCCAATTGATGAGAAAGGTCAGAGTATTTTTTCATAAGGTCATCAAGGGCAGTACCTGTTGAACTAGCCATTTTTACTTCAATATCTCTCATTTCCTGCTCAAGAGCCATAATAGGTTCAAAAACAGTTAAAAGCTCGCCATATATAGTTTTGCTAGAATCAACTTCAAGAGTCTGAGAAAAATATCCTATAGTTGTAGTTTTAGGGCAAATTACTTCGCCATCATCGTGACTTAATTCCCCTGTTATAATTTTAAAAAGAGTTGATTTGCCGGCACCATTTACACCAACAATAGCAACTTTGTCTTTTTCTTCTATATTAAATGACACATTTTTTAGTATTACATCTGTGCCAAATGATTTGCTTATGTTATTTAGAGCTAAAATCATAATATTCCCTCCTTATGGGATTTATATTATACTATATTTATTGTAACAGAAAAAAACACAAATTAAAAGGGGTGTTAAATAAAATTAATTACAAATTTAGTTTTGTAGAGGTTTTAAAAACATTGACAGAAATGCTACAAAGGTGTTATACTCTACCTTGGGTGATATTATATGGAAGAAAAAACAATTTCTATTGCGGTAATAAAAAGATTACCTCGATATTATAGATATTTAGGCGATTTACTTGATAATGGTATTACAAGAATTTCGTCTGGGGATTTAAGTAAAAAAATGAATGTTACAGCATCACAGATTAGACAGGATTTAAACAAATTTGGGTGCTTTGGTCAGCAAGGCTATGGATATAATGTAGAAATGCTGTACGATGAAATAAGAAAAATATTGGGATTAGACCGAGTATACAACTTAATAATAGTTGGTGGTGGTAATTTAGGACAGGCTTTAGCTAACTATGATAACTTTAAAAGGCGTGGCTTTAATTTCGTAGCTATATTTGATAAAGACCCTAATCTTATTGGTAAAGTGGTTCATGGTATAGAAATTAAAGATGTAGAACTTATAGATGCTTATTTAAAAGTAAATCAAGTTGATATTGCTGTTCTATCACTTCCAAAGGAAAATGCATTACAAATTTCTAATTTGCTTGTGGCAAATGGTGTAAAGGGTATTTGGAATTTTTCTCATGTAGACTTACATACTCCAAAGAGTGTTGTTGTGGAAAATGTTCATTTAACAGATTCTCTTATGACATTGTCATATAAGCTTAGTAATATGTAAGGAGAGTGGATATTTTGAATCAGGAATATAAAATGAATGGCTCTGAAAAGTTTATGGGTGTTTTACTGATTTTAGTTATGGCACTCATTCCCCTTATTTGTAAGTAGCTGTTGTTCCAGTAAGTGTAGATGAATACAATGTTGTGCGTTCATCGGCTAGCGTTACTGATGTTTTTAGCTATTACAAGTCAGTATTTATAATTATTTTTGGAGTTGTTATTGCTTTGGCAATGGCATTTCAATTTTGGGACAGGACGGATTTACTGTAAATTTTAAGACTATACCAGTTATTCTTGTTGGTGTAATGGGTCTTTTAATATTGTTGTCTTCTCTTTTTTCTTCAGCTAAGACAGTTGCTTTCAAAGGTGTTTCTGAAAGATATGAAGGTGCTTTTGTATGGCTGTGCTACATAGCATTTTTCATTGTTGCTATGGCATTTAGCTCAAATATAAAGCGTTTTAGTTGGATATTGACAGGAATTATGATTTCTGGTGCTTTAGTAGGTTTAATAGGCTTTGGTCAGTTCTTTGGAGCTAATATTTTTAATTCTCAGGCATTTGCAAAGTTTATTATGGGTTCTTACTACAAGGGTCAAGTCTTAATATACGCTTTGACTCAGTTTTTGCAACACTTTATAATCCAAATTGTGCAAGTATGTTCTTTGCTATGATGTTTTGTGCAGTTGGTATTATGGCTGTGTTTATGCCAATCAAAAATAAGGTTAAAATTCCTCTTATTGTTCTTGCCGTAATACTTCTTGTGGCGCTTGTTGGTACAAACGGTGCTGGTGGTTTTATTGGTACTGTTGCAGGTGTAGGAATTTCTGCTATTGTTGCAATTTGCTATTATGTATTCAAGGTTAAAAGTCCAAAGGCTATAATTGCTTGTGTTATTGCTATAGTTATAGCTATTGGTGCTGTAGTTGTATTCTTTAATACAGATAATAAAATTGTGGCAAAAATAAATATTATAACTGAAGCACTTAAAGACGGTCAGAGCTTAGGTGGTTCAGCAAGTTTCTACGAAGATGTTAATGTTGATGGAGAAACAGCTACAGTTATAACAAAAGACGGCAATTACACTATTGATTATGCAGAGGCAGGAACTCAGCTTATGCACAACGGTAATGTACTTACTCCAGTATCTATTGAACCAATGGAAAGTCAGAAAGACGGTAAAACATATACATTTAATGAATCCGGTATGACTTGGAAAATGATGATTTATGGTAACAACGCAACATTAGTTGGTGTTGACCCACAGGGAACAGAAACATACTTTATGTTTAGTGAAGTAGATGGCAAGTTATCAATGGTTGACAGATTTGGTACACCAGTTGACTTAAATGTACCTGTTGAAGTTTTGGTTTTAAGGGTGTTGAAAGACTTGGCTCAAACAGAGGTTATATTTATTCAAGAAGTATTCCTCTTTTAAAGCACAATATTATTTTAGGTGCTGGTGCAGATAACTTTGTTTTAGAATTTCCACAGCAGGATATAAAGAGTAAGCTTGAATTTTTAGGCGACCCTTATGTTATCATTGATAAACCACATAATATGTTTTTACAAATGGGTATAAATGATGGCTGTATTGCTCTTTTAGTTATGATTGCACTTTTCGTTCTCTATGTTGCTCAGACAATAAAGAGAATTTTTACAGATAATAATAAATATTTACAGGCTGTTAGATATGGTCTGATAGCTGGTTGTATAGCATATATGATTACAGGGCTTACAACAGATAGTGTTGTTTCCGTTGCTCCGGTATTTTGGATAATGCTTGGTGCAGGTTTTGGTGTCAATATGATTGGCAAATGAAAAACAGGAAGAAAAAATTAAATAATAATTAAAAATAGAGATGAAGATTTTATTTGAATTTTCATCTCTATTTGCTATTTTAGGGGAAATATGATATTATAGAATATATTTTAATGTTTATTGATTGGAATGTTTAGAATGTCTAAATTAAATGCAATTTCAAAGGCACAGCAAGGAAAAACTTTGCTTTATGTCTTTATGGATATTATACTTATTAATTTTTCAATTATATTGGGAATAACACTTTGGTACGGTGGTACAATTCCAGGTTTGCCAGGAGGAAAAAGTGTTGTTATTAATCCGGAGGCTTGGCTTTGGTATAGCTATGCCGTTATTTGGGTTACACCTATTTGCGTAATTGTATATGGTATTTTTAAATTTTATTCTAATATATGGAAATATGCCTCTATTGACGATGTCTATAAAATAGTAATAGCCGATACAATTATATTTGTGTCCCTCTACTATATAGATAGATTTTTCATAAGTAAGAATGTCGATTTTATGTTGCCTAGGCGTATGCTTTTGGTGGCTTGGATAATTGATGTTGTGCTTTTTGTCTTTTCTCGCTCCGGTTACAGACTCATTAAAAAGTTTTTTATAAATTTGGGAAATATTATTTCAAAGAAAACAGGTACTAAGAGGGTTCTTGTTGTAGGTGCTGGAGATGCTGGCTACAATGTAGTGAAAAGTATTGCCAACGGTGGTAAGGGTTATGAAAACAAAACAGCCATAATTGTAGTTGATGACGATTTTAGAAAAAATAATTCAAACATTATGGGTGTCAGAGTAACATATAATTGTGATAGTATTCCTCGCCTTGCAAAGGAATACGAAATTGATGAAATAATAATAGCTATACCTTCAGCAAATAACGTTCAGACTAACAGAATTATAAAAAAATGTACTGAAACCAATTGTGCATTAAAAATGATACCAGCAATAAGTGATATTTCAGACGGAGAATATAATTCTTTAAGAGATTTGAATATAACAGACTTGCTTTTTAGAGATGAAGTTCAGATTGATGTTGAAAGTATTGCAAAATATATAACAGATAAAACTGTTCTTGTAACTGGTGGCGGTGGCTCAATAGGTTCAGAGTTATGTCGTCAGATTGCAAAGTTTAACCCAAAGTTATTGGTTATTTTTGATATTTACGAAAACAATGCCTATGAGCTTTTTAGTGAATTAAAAAACAAGTACGGAGAAAAATTAAATGCTATTGTAAGAGTAGGCACAATAAGAGATATTAATTGTGTGGAAAATGTTTTTAAGGAATATAAGCCACAGGTTGTTTTTCACGCAGCTGCCCATAAACATGTGCCTTTAATGGAGATTGTGCCAGCTGAGGCAGTTAAAAATAATGTATTTGGTACTTACAATGTAGCAAAGTGTGCTGACAAGTATGGTTGTGACAGATTTGTACTTTTGTCTACAGATAAAGCAGTAAATCCCACTAATGTTATGGGTGCTACAAAGAGGATTACAGAGCTTATAATACAGGAATTGCAAGCAAAAGTAAAACAAAGTTTGTGGCTGTGCGTTTTGGTAATGTATTGGGAAGTAACGGTAGTGTAATACCTCTTTTCCAAAGACAGATAAAAGAGGGCGGTCCGGTTACAGTAACCCACAAGGATATTACAAGATTTTTTATGACTATACCAGAAGCAAGTCGACTTGTGTTGCAGGCTGCTGCATTAGGTGAAAGTGGCAGAATATTTGTATTAAATATGGGCGAGCAAGTTAAAATTGATGAACTTGCTAGAAATCTTATAAAGTTATCCGGTTACATTCCAGATAAGGATATTCAGATTGTATATACCGGCCTTAGAGCAGGAGAAAAACTTTACGAAGAACTTATTATGGACGAAGAAAAGGACCAGATGCAGTTGGTTTATCACGATAAAATTTTTGTCACAAAACCTATAGATATGGACTATGAAAACTTTGAAAATAATCTTCAGAAATTAAAAAATTCTTGTGAAAAAGATGCCCACGCTGTAAAATTGGAAATAAAGAAGATTGTGCCTAATTATAATGGAAAGGATTTATAATGTACGGAGTTTTAAAAAGATTTTTTGATATTATCCTTAGTCTTGTAGCTATAATAGTTTTTAGTTGGTTACTTATTATAATAGCTATTGCCATAGTAGTTGAAGATAAGGGAAATATTCTTTTTAAACAAAAGAGAATAGGAAAAAATAAAAAAGAATTTTATATCTATAAATTTAGAACAATGAAAGTAAGTACACCAAAAGATGTACCTACTCATTTGTTGGATAATCCAGAAAGCTATATTACTAAAATAGGTGGCTTTCTTAGAAAAACTTCACTTGATGAATTACCACAGCTTTTTAATATTCTCAAGGGGGATATGTCTATAGTTGGTCCACGCCCTGCTTTATGGAATCAATTTGATTTAATTGACCTTAGAGATAAAAATGGCTCTAATTCTGTTCGCCCTGGACTTACAGGGTGGGCACAGGTTAATGGCAGAGATGAACTCCCTATTGATGTTAAAGCTGGTTTTGATGGAGAATACATAAAGAAAATGAGTATTGTGTTCGATATTAAAATTATACTTATGACAGTTGTTTCAGTATTTACTTCCAAAGGGGTAAGAGAGGGCAGAAATGAAAGTTCTAATAACAGGTAAAAACAGTTATGTTGGCAAAAATATAGGTAACTTTCTTCTATATAAAAATATGGAAGTGAAATATGTTTCTGTTAGAAATGGTATAAGTGAAGATGAGTTTACTGATGTAGATGTTGTAGTTCATTGTGCAGCTATAGTTCATAAAAAAGAGGCAAAGTTTGCTATTTTATATGATAAGGTTAATTATGAACTTACTGTTGATATTGCCGAAAAGGCAAAGAAAAAAGGTGTAAAACAGTTTATATTTATGAGTACAATGGCTGTTTACGGCAAAAGTGAGGGAGAAATAAATGGCAACACACCTTTACAGCCAAAGACACTTTATGGCGAAAGTAAGCTGAAAGCTGAAAAGGCATTAGAAAAAATAGCTGATGAAAATTTTAAAGTTTCAATTATTCGCCCACCTATGGTGTATGGAAGAAGTTGTCCAGGAAATTATAAAAAGCTAAGAATGTTGGCTTTAAAATTGCCTGTTTTTCCTTTGGTGGAAAATAAGAGAAGTTTTATATATGTAGAAAACCTTGCTTATTTTGTTTGGAATACTATTTCAGAAGGTAAAGAGGGAATATTTATGCCTATGGACAGCAAGACAGAGTCTACGGACACTATGTCAAAATATATTTGTAGTGTCAACAATAAAGAAATAAAATTTTCTCCTTTCTTAGGAAAAATGGTAAAAAAAATTCCGCTAAATTCATTAAAAAAAGCTTTTGGCTCTCTTTATTATGGAAATGATATTGCTGAAGTAGTGAGTTTTACTGGGTTTCAAGAGGCTATAAATTACACAGAAAAAAATTTTTAGGTGTAAAGAAAAAATACTTGACAGGCAAGTGGTTTTGTTGTAAAATAGTTGAGGTGTTAGGGGTAAGTAATTTTACTTTACACTACATCACAGGAGATTAAGTATGGATAAGATTTATTATATAACTTTGCTGTACGATTTCTACGGCGAACTTCTGACAGAAAAGCAAAAGGCTGTTATTACTCAGCATTTTCTTAATGACTTATCTCTCAATGAGGTCGCCATTGAACACAACATAACCCGTCAAGCTGTTCTTGATATGATTAGGAGAACTGAAAAGTTACTATTGCAATATGAAGATAAATTACAGCTTGTAAAGAAATACCTTGTTCGTAAAGAAAAGGTTTCTGATGTTTTGAAAAGGTAGATGCTTGGGAAATGATGAAAAATAGAAGATATTAAAAGTTTGGTATCACAGATATTGGACTAGGAGGTTGGTTATGGCTTTTGAAAGTTTATCAAATAAGCTTCAGGATGTGTTCAAACAACTTCGTGGTAAGGGCAAGTTAACAGAAAAAGATGTTAAAACTGCCATGCGTGAAGTTAAATTGGCTCTCCTTGAGGCCGATGTTAATTTTAAAATTGTTAAAGATTTTGTAAATAAGGTTACTGAAAAGGCTGTTGGTGGCGATGTTCTTGAAGGACTTAACCCAGGTCAGCAGGTTGTTAAAATAGTTAATGACGAGTTAGTAACTCTTATGGGTAGCACTCAGTCAAAGTTGACTTTTTCATCTAAATCGCCTACGATTTATATGATGGTTGGTCTTCAGGGTGCTGGTAAAACCACTACTACTGGTAAGCTTGCAGGACAGCTTAGAAAGCAGGGTAAACAGCCATTGCTTGTAGCCTGTGATGTTTACAGACCGGCTGCTATTAAGCAGTTACAGGTGGTAGGTTCAACTTACAATATTCCTGTATTTGAAATGGGACAGGGCGACCCTGTTGAAATTTCAAAAGAGGGTATTAAATATGCTACTGGTCATGGTCATGATGTTGTAATCATAGATACCGCCGGTAGACTCCATATTGATGAAAATCTTATGGACGAGCTTCTTAATATTAAGAATGAAGTAAAACCTCAGGAAATTCTCCTTGTTATTGATGCAATGACAGGTCAGGACGCCGTAAATGTAGCTGAAACATTTAATTCAAAGCTTGGCGTTGACGGTGTTATCATTACTAAAATGGATGGTGACACAAGAGGTGGTGCTGCACTTTCAGTAAGAGCTGTTACAGGTAAGCCTATTAAGTATGTTGGTATGGGCGAAAAGATGGAAGATTTAGAACCTTTCTATCCTGACCGTATGGCATCTCGTATCTTAGGTATGGGCGATGTGCTTAGTCTTATTGAAAAGGCTCAAGGTGCTTTTGATGAAAAGCAAGCTAAGGAACTGGAAAAGAAAATGAGAACTCAGGAATTTAATCTTGAGGACTTTATGAACCAGTTACAGCAAATTAAGAAAATGGGTCCTATTAAAGACCTTATGAAAATGATTCCTGGCATAGGTGGCAAGATTAATCTTGACGAAATAGATGTTGATGATAATGCTACAAAGCATATTGAGGCAATTATTCAGTCAATGACTCCTGCCGAAAGACAAAATCCTGATATATTAAACGGCTCACGCAAAAAGAGAATTGCAAAGGGTTGTGGACGCTCTATTCAGGAAGTTAATAAGCTTTTAAAGCAGTTTAACGATATGAAGAAAATGATGAAGTCTATTACAGATATGCAAAAGGGAAGAAAAGGCAGATTTAAAATGCCATTTGGATTGTGATATTGCTTAATTTATTTAAGTTAATATATAAATTTATTATTTCACAAGGAGGTGAAAGTTGTGTTAAAGATTAGATTAAACAGATTAGGTGCTAAGAAGTCTCCTTTTTACAGAATCGTTGTTGCTGATTCAAGAAAGGCTCAGAACGGTAGCAAGGTAGCTGAACTCGGTTACTACAATCCAACAGTTGAACCTATTGAATTAAAGGTAAATGTTGAAGAAGCTAAGAAGTGGTTAAGCAATGGTGCTCAGCCTACAGATACTGCTAAGGCTTTATTAAAGAAGGCTGGCGTTATCGAATAATACATGGGAGGAACAACCATGAAAGAATTGCTTGAAATTATTGCTAAAAATTTAGTCGATAATCCTGAACAGGTGGTTGTAAACCAGCGTGTAGATGAGGATGCTCTCATTCTCGAGCTACTGTTGCACAGGATGATATCGGCAAAGTAATTGGCAAGCAGGTAGAATTGCTAAGGCAATCCGTACCTTTATGAAATCAGCTGCAGGTCGTATAGACCAAAAGGTAGTTGTAAAGATTATGTAATCAGGAAGGTGTTGTACTATTTTTAGTTGCAACGCCTTTTTTGTTAGAAAAATAGATTTGAGGATATTATTATGGAAGATTATTTTGTTATAGGCGATGTAGTTAATACACAGGGTATCAAGGGCGAAGTAAGAGTTATACCTTGTACTGATGACGAATCTCGTTTTGAACTTTGGATTCTGTTTTCCTTGAACAGAGGGGAAAAATGACAGAATATTATATAGAAAATGTGCGTTATCATAAGCAGTTTGTTCTTCTTAAATTTGAAGGTGTAGACGATATGACAACAGCAGAAAAATTAAAGGGTGCTACTGTTAAAATTCCACCAGAAGATGCTTTACCATTGGAAGAAGGAGAATATTATATAAGAGATTTATATGATATGAATGTAGTTACAGACGAGGGCGAAAACCTTGGCATTATAAAGGATATTCTCTTTACTGGTGCTAATGATGTATATGTTGTAAAGCCTGAAAAAGGCAAAGATATTCTTATTCCAGCTATTAAGGAATGTATACTTGATGTAGATGTTGAAAATAAGAAGATGACTGTAAAGCTTTTAAAGGGGGCTGAGAGATTGAAATTCTATATATTAACACTTTTTCCAGAAATGATAGAGGGTGGACTGGAACATAGTATTTTAAAAAGGGCAAAAGAAAATAATTTAATAGATGTAGAGTGTATAAATATAAGGGATTTTTCAAATAACAAACATAATCATGTAGATGATTATCCTTATGGCGGTGGTGCTGGTATGGTAATGCAACCACAACCTATTTATGATGCTTATATGAGTATAAAGCCTAAATTAAGCGAAAATTGTCCTGTGGTCTATATGAGTCCACAGGGCAAGACTTTTAATCAAAATAAGGCTGTAGAGCTTTCTCATTTTGAAGATATGGTAATACTTTGTGGTCATTATGAGGGAGTAGATGAAAGAGTTTTAGAAGAAATAGTGACAGAGGAAATTTCTGTAGGCGATTATGTTCTCACAGGTGGGGAATTGGGAGCGATGATAGTTGTAGATGCCGTTTCAAGACTTATAAATGGTGTGTTAAATAAGGCGGAAAGCTACGAAAATGAAACTTTTTCAGACGGATTGGTTGAGTATCCACAGTATACAAGACCAGTTGAATTTATGGGCAAAAAAAGTACCGGATGTACTTTTAAGTGGTCATCACGCCAATGTAGATAAATGGCGTAGAGAACAGTCTGTAATAAGAACATTTAATAAACGCCCTGAATTACTTGAAAATGCTCAATTAAGCAAAAGTGAAATTGAACTAATAAACAAATTAAAGAATAATGGGTGATTTTTATGGAAATTCTTGTTGATGCAGATGCTTGTCCTGTTATAGCTCAAGTAGAAAATGTTGCTCAAAAACATAATGTGCCTGTAACCCTTTTATGCGATACAAGTCATATATTGGAGTCAGAGTATTCAAGAGTAGTTATGGTGGATAGAGGTGCTGACTCTGTAGATATAGTTTTGGTAAATAATTGCAATAAAGGCGATATTGTAGTTACACAGGACTATGGTGTGGCTGCTATGGCACTTGGAAAAGGTGCTTATGCTATTCATCAAAGTGGAAAATGGTTTACAAATGACAATATAGACGAAATGCTTTTTTCAAGACATATTGCAAAAGTTATGAGAAATAGCAAAAAGAAATCCCATTTAAAGGTGGAAGAAAACGAAATTCTGATGATGATAAGAATTTTGAAATGTCCTTTGAAAGGCTTATTTTAAAATGTTTTGGGCAAAATACTTGACTTATTTACCGATTACATATATAATAATCCTAGTATAACGATATGAAATATTGGTAAAGAGGATGAAGAATATGAAAATTTCAACAAAGGGCAGATATGCTTTAAGGCTTATGCTTGATATAGCAGATAATGGTAAAGAAAATCCTGTTAGAATAAAAGATATTTCAGCAAGACAAGGTATTTCTGATAAGTATTTGGAGCAGATTATTTCTGTGCTTAATAAAGCTGGTTTTGTTAGAAGTATTAGAGGCCCTCAGGGTGGTTATAAATTGACTAGAACTCCTGAAGAATATACAGTAGGTTCTATACTTAGATTGACAGAGGGAGATTTAGCTCCTGTTGCTTGTCTTGAAGGTGGCAATAATGATTGTGAAAGAAGTGGCAGTTGCGTTACTTTAAGAGTTTGGAAAAAGATTAATGATGCAGTAAACGATGTAGTTGATAACATTACTCTTAAAGATTTGATTGATTGGGAACAGGGTTGTGTAGACAATTATGTCATTTAATTAGTATTGAGAATATTTGAATATTGATTAAGTCGTAGTTTAAATGCTACGGCTTTTTGTATTAAAAAATATAATATATAGTGTTGAATAATAATACAAAAGGTTATATAATTAAAAGAAAAAGGAAAGGGTGTTAAACTATGGGTGATACTGTAAAAAGATGTAATAACTGTAGGTGAGTAATTGTCAAAAGATGATATTTACTGTCCAAAATGTGGCAATAAATTTGAAGAAACAAGCAACGAAACTAAACCAGTTTATTGCTCTAAATGTGGAAGTCTTTTAGAAGATGATGCTAAGTTCTGTAGTTGTTGTGGCGAAAAAGTCCTTACTGAAAAAGAAATTGAAATGGATAAAGTTATAGAAGGCTCAAAAAATATTGGGCAAACTATGGCTGAAAATATTAACAGAAAGAGATTTTGTCCTAATTGTGGAATTGAAATAGGAGAAAGTGACAAATTTTGTGGCAACTGTGGAAGTAGTATAGAAGAAGATAGGGGATATACTTCTTATAATAATTTGTCAAGTGAAGTAGCAGTGGCAGAAAGTATTCCACAAAATGTAAATGAAGCGAAAAAGCTTCACTTCTCAAGAACCCATTTTTCTAAAAAAGTTCTTGCTTATATATTAAGTGGTATAGGTTCAGGAATAGTTGTAATTGCTATAATAGTCGGGATATTACTATGCTATACAGGAAAGTTGATGGTACAAAATAGGTATTTTCAAAAGGAATATGCTATTGCTAAGGTAGATAGTTATCTAAATGAAAAGGACTATAAAAGTGCATCAGATTATGCTGTTTTGGCACAAAGTAAAAAGCCAAAAGATACAGAATTTCTTACAACACTTGTAGGAAAAATAAACCCATATAGTCCATTAGATGCCTATACAATGGTAGAAAAGTATATTAAAAAAGTTGGAGAAAATAAGGCTGATAGTAAAATAAAGAAATGGTATGAATTAGGCAAAACTCCTATTGAAGAATTAAATATATCTCCTATTGGTGGAAATTATATTTATCCACCAACAGTTACTTGGGAGGTTAATCAAAATATTATTGGACATGGTATTTATTATACAGTCGATGGTTCAGAGCCTAATGAAAATTCTCCTAAATACTATACAACAGGAATAAAACTTCCGGGAGATTGTATACTAAAGCTCTATGCTGTAAATGGTGCAGGAGAGAAAACAGAAGTTAAGTCCTTTGAATACGAAGTTGATGGAAAAAGTCAAAAGAAGATAGAAGAAGTATACAAGAGAGCTGAGAAAACATATGACGAGGCTGTTGTTGGCGACAATGTAGGTCAATGTTTGGAAAGTACAAAGGCTGATTTAAAGAAAGCTATAGATTGGACAAATGAAAAAATTGCAAGTCCGGCAAGTGATATAGCAACAGGAGAGTTAATAGTGTCAGAGCTTAACGCAAAAATTAAGGCTTTGGAAGATTCTAAGGTAGTTAAAACAGACAGAGGGGCATTAAAAAGTGAAATTTCAAGTGCAAATAGCACATATAATTCTCAAAAAGACGGACAATACTATGCTTATTTAGTTTCAGATTTGAAAGTATTTAAAAATGCTATTGATAAGGCTACAGAAATAAGTAAATCCAGAAATCCATCTCAAGATGATATTGACAATGCTGTAAAAAGTTTGAAAAATGCAACATCTAAATTTAATGGTGCAGTACAAACTGTAAAAATGGATACAGTATATAACCAGTATAAGGGCGGATATAGATTTTATACTGATTATAATAATGATTATAAATATGTTTATTTAGAAATTACAAAAGTACAGGGTGGAAAAGTTTATGGCTCTATTGATGTTTCCCACTATACTACTGAAATGGGATATGATAAATCAGTAAGTGCAGTTAAACAATTAAATGGTGTAAAAATATCAGACGGCAAGATTACTTTCGATATTTCAGGCACTTCTACTTACTATAATGATGGAGATTATACTTATAACGAATTTTATGATAGTTTTGACTATCAACCAGGTAATACAGAGGCAAAGGAGTATACAAGCATGTTACAGCAAGTTTTGTTCAACCAGGAACAATACAAATGAGTTTATCAAATATTGGCGATGGCGAGGAATTAGACGAGGCTATGTATAGAATAAATTAAAAAAGGAATATTTTAAATTTAGTTGAAAAAATTGGCTGACTATAAATTTCTTTCTTTGACATAATAGTTATTGTAACAACAAATTATTTATTTTAAAAGGAGGAAAAAATTATGGCAAGTTCTAATTCAAGCTCTAACAAAATCAATGTTCCTGAGGCAAGAGAGGCTATGGAAAAGATGAAGTATGAAGTAGCCAACGAAATTGGTGTACCTTTAAAGAAAGGTTATAATGGCGATTTAACATCTGCTCAGAACGGCTATGTGGGAGGTTATATGGTGAAAAAATGATTGAAGATTACGAAAAGAATATGGCAAAGAGTAACGAGTAATCATTTTTTAATATCATAAAATCTGTGGTGTGGCTTTGTCTGAGTTGTATTACGGATTAAATTTAATATAAATAAAAAGAACAGTTGGCATATATTGTCGCTGTTCTTTTTTGTTTATAGACACAAAAAGGTAATGACTTACGCCACTACCTTTTTGTAGGATTAGAAATGTTATGTTAAATTATATATTACTGAATTGCCTTAAATGCTTCGTCAAGGTCCTGAATAATATCATCAATGTTTTCAGTACCGATTGAAAGACGAACTGTAGAACGAGTGATACCCTGTTCAAGAAGTTCCTGTTCGTTAAGCTGAGAGTGAGTAGTAGATGCAGGATGTACTACAAGGCTCTTAACATCAGCTACATTAGCAAGGAGTGAGAATAATTCAAGGTTATCAATAAATTCTCTAGTCTTCTTTTCGTCGCCCTTAACTTCGAATGTAAAGATTGAACCACCACCGTTAGGGAAATACTTCTTGTAAAGCGCTTTCTGGCTTTCGTCAGTAGTTACTGATGGGTGATGTACCTTTTCAACAAGTGGATGATTAGAAAGGTAATCTACAACTTTAAGTGCGTTTTCAACATGTCTTTCTACTCTAAGAGAAAGTGTTTCAAGACCCTGTAAGAGAAGGAATGCATTGAATGGAGAAATAGTTGCACCAGTATCACGAAGAAGAATAGCTCTAATCTTTGTTACGAATGCAGCAGGACCTACAGCCTTTGTAAAGCTAATACCATGGTAACTTGGGTTTGGTTCTGTAAGAGATGGGAACTTACCAGATGCTTCCCAGTCAAACTTACCGCTATCAACAATAAGACCACCAAGAGATGTACCATGACCACCAAGGAACTTAGTACCAGAATGAACAACAATATCTGCACCGTATTCGATTGGTCTAATAAGGTATGGAGTACCAAATGTATTATCAATTACAAGTGGAATATTGTGGCTATGAGCAATCTTTGCAATAGCTTCAATATCAGAAACTTCTGAGTTAGGATTACCTAAAGTTTCAATGAATAAAGCCTTTGTGTTTGGCTGAATAGCCTTTTCGAAATTACTTACATCAAGTGGGTCAACGAAAGTTGTTGTAATACCGTATTCTGGAAGTGTATGTGCAAGTAAGTTGTAAGAACCACCATAAATGTTTTCAGCTGCAACGATGTGGTCGCCGTTCTGAGCAAGGTTCTGAATAGTGTAGCTAATAGCTGCTGCACCAGATGCTACTGCAAGGGCAGCTACACCACCTTCGAGAGCTGCAACTCTCTGTTCTAATACATCTTCAGTAGGGTTTGTAAGTCTACCGTAAATGTTACCAGCATTTGAAAGGTTGAAACGAGCTTCTGCATGGTCGCAATTATCAAAAACATAAGAAGTTGTCTGATAAATAGGTACTGCTCTTGCACCTGTTGCTGGGTCTGGATTTTCCTGACCTACATGAAGCTGTAATGTTTCGAATTTGAATTTTCTATCTTTTCTGCTTAACTTTGCCATAATTTTATAATCTCCTTTAGTATGTAATTTTAGTTTTATTCTTGTATCTATTACTTATAATTGTTATAATCTAGTTTGTCAATGAGCAACACATTCGTATGTTACTCCTTGCATATATATTTTTAAGTTGTTTCATAGGCGTTGCTCCTTTCGATTAAGTATGAATGTATTATATTATACTATTCCTATTATGTCAATAGGAAATTGGGATTTTTTTCAAAAAATTTTTGAGGTATGAGTTTCTACTATATATAATGGGGATATAATTTTATTGCTTTTTATAAAAATTAGAATATAATTAACCTACAAGAGGTGGTTTTATGATACTTTTACTTGTAATACCAGTTTATTTGATGTTAAATGTTTATGTATTTATGAGAACTTTTATGTGGATAAGGTCCATTGTAAAGGTGTCACATCATAAAATAATAGGTGCAATATATTTTGTGATTTATGCTTTTTTTGCTGTTAGCTTGCTTTCGGCTTTTGTATTGCCACAAGGTACGCAAATACAATATATTATGAAATACATAAGTAATTATTGGATAGGCGTTATGCTTTATTCACTTATGTTTATTTTTTTGAGCGATGTTATATTGTTTATTTTGAAAAAGAAAAATATACGATTGCCTTTTAAATATCCATTTGTTGTAGTAGGCGGAATTGTCATCGTTTGTGTAAGTGTTGTATCCATTTATGGTGGACTTCAAGTTGGAGATATAAAGACAAGAGAATATAATGTAACAATAGATAAGGAATGTCCTGATTTAAAAATTGCCTTGGTGTCTGATTTACATTTAGGCTACAGTATAGGCGAAAAACAAATGGAAAAAATGGTTGACATAATAAACCAGCAAAATCCAGATATAGTTTGTATAGCAGGGGATATTTTTGATAATGATTATAGGGCTGTCAGAAATCCTGATAAAATAGCAGAAATTTTAAAAGGTATAAAAACTAAGTATGGAGTATATGGCTGTTGGGGTAATCACGATGTAACAGAAACACTTTTAGGAGGATTTTCTGTTCATAGTGCAGAAAATAATGAAAGAGATACACGCTTTGAGGATTTGATGAAAAAGTCAAATGTAAAAATCCTTGAAGATGAGGCTGTTTTAGTAGATAATAAGTTTTATGTTGTAGGTAGACTTGACTATGAAAAAACAGGCAAAATTGGTTTAGAAAGAAAAACTGTTCACGATTTGACCGAAAATTTGGACAAAACAAAACCTATAATAGAAATAGACCACGAACCAAATGAGTTTGATGAAAAGAATGATGCAGGTGTTGACTTGGATTTAGGTGGACACACCCATAATGGTCAGCTTTTCCCAGGAAATATTACTATAAAACTTGCGTGGGAAAATCCTTGGGGTATTATTAAAGTTGGAAATATGACAAATGTGACAACTTCTGGTGCTGGCGTTTGGGGTCCTAATATGAGGGTTGGTACAAATTGTGAAGTTGCAATTATAAATGTAAAGAAAGGCAGATAAAATGTTATGATTAGCTATGTTAAAGGTACTGTAGCCTACATAGGAAATGATTGTATAGTTGTAGATAACAATGGTATAGGTTATAATATTCAGGTATCGTCATCTACAGCCTCAGCAGTTGTTATGGAAAAAGAAGTTCAAATTTATACTTATATGAATGTAAAAGAAAATGAACTTCTCTTTTTGGATTTTTAACAAAAGAAGAATTAAATATGTTTAATTTGCTTATAAGTGTAAATGGTGTTGGTCCTAAAAGTGCTGTAGCAATGCTTGGAGCTTTATCTCCGTCACAGTTGGCACTTGCTATTGCCACAGAGGATATAAAGGCATTAAGTGTTGGTCAGGGCATAGGTAAAAAAATTGCCCAGAGAATAGCTTTAGAGTTGAAAGATAAAGTTGGTGCCGACACGATTACTACAGGTGTTGAACTTGTTCAGAAGTCGATGTTGCAACAGGAGAAAGAGCAGAGGCACTTTCAGCACTTATGGCACTTGGATTTACTAAAAATGAAGCAGAAAATGCAATTAAGGCTGTTTTTGTAAATGGTATGGCAACAGAAGAAATTATAAGCAAGGCTTTAAAGGTTGTTAAGTAGGAGAAAACAATGGAGAAAAGACAATTAAATACAGGGGATAGAATTACTACAGCCTCTTTGAGAGAAGAAGATGCTGTATCTGAGCCAAAACTTCGCCCCATAACTCTTGATACATATATAGGTCAGGAAAAAGTAAAAGAAAATATGCGTATTTATATGCAGGCAGCAAAACAAAGAGGAGAATGTCTTGACCATGTTTTACTTTATGGACCACCGGGATTGGGAAAGACTACACTTTCAAATATTATAGCAAATGAAATGAATGCTAACATAAAGGTTACTTCTGGACCAGCAATAGAGCGTCCGGGAGATATGGCAGCAATATTAAATGGCTTAAATGAAGGCGATGTGCTTTTCATTGATGAAATCCATAGAATAAATAGACTTATTGAAGAAATTCTCTATCCAGCTATGGAAGATTTTGTTTTGGATATAGTAATAGGTAAAGGTGCAGATGCTAAAAGTATACGACTTGATTTGCCACACTTACTTTAATTAGGGGCAACTACAAGAATAGGTCTTTTGACAGCACCTTTAAGAGATAGATTTGGTGTAGTAAATAGATTAGAATTGTATACGCCACAGGAACTTATGCGTATTGTAATAAGGTCGGCTAATGTTTTAAATATTCCTATTGATGAAGATGGTGCTTTAGAACTTGCCAGACGCTCAAGAGGTACACCAAGAATAGCAAATAGATTGCTTAAAAGAGTGCGAGATTTTGCACAGGTTAAGTATGATGGTGTAATTACTGGTCAAGTTGCAAAAGACAGTCTTGATATATTAGAAGTTGATAAAAATGGTTTAGATTTAACAGACAAAACACTTTTAATGTGTATGATAGACAAATTTGGTGGTGGACCAGTAGGTCTTGATACACTTTCTGTATCAATAGGCGAGGAGCAGAAACAATAGAAGATGTTGTTGAGCCATATTTGATACAACAGGGTTTTATAAAAAGAACACCAAGGGGCAGAGTGGTAACTAATAAAACTTATGAATATTTCGGGCTTGAAGTATTGGGAGGAGAAAATAATGATTAAACTTGAATTAGAAGATTTTATTTATGAAATAAAGGAAGAAATGGAATGTTATGCTGAAATAGGCAAAGAGGGTGCTGACGAGTGGGAAGAAAAGTTCAGAAAATGGCTTGATAACCCTAAGATTAAGCATATTAATGTTACTAAAAAAGGCGATAAAATAATGTATAGTGTAGCAGATGAAAGTGAAATTTTTGATATTGCTGATGAATATTTGACAGCTATTGAAAACAACAGCGAAGAAGAATACTGGAAAAATTTTCAATAACTATTGTCGAAAATTAGTTGTGCTATAGCCTATTTATAATATTATGTAAATCAGTTTACAGAGTTAAAAAGATTAATAATTACGACAAATTAGTTGACAATATTTACAAATTGGTTTAATATTATTTATAAATTATTTTAGGAGGTCAAGATATGTACGACATTAATGAAGTAAAAGCAGTAGACCCTGAAATTTGCGAAGCTATTAACGAAGAACTTTATAGACAGCAGCATAACATTGAACTTATTGCATCTGAAAATATTGTTTCTAAGGCAGTTATGGCAGCTATGGGTTCAGTCTTACAAATAAATATGCAGAAGGTTACCCAGGTAAGAGATATTACGGTGGTTGCGAAAAGGTTGATATTGTAGAAGAATTAGCTAGAAAGAGAGCTTGTGAACTTTTTGGTGCAGAACATGCTAATGTTCAGCCTCACTCTGGTGCACAGGCAAATATGGCTGTATTCTTTGCAGTTTTAAAGCCTGGCGATACTGTAATGGGTATGAGCCTTGCACATGGTGGTCACTTAACTCATGGTTCACCTGTTAATATGAGTGGTAAGCAGTACAATGTAGTTTCTTACGGTGTAAGTGAAGAAACTGGTAGGATTGATTATGAAGAATTCAGAAGAGTAGCTCTTGAAAACAAGCCAAAGCTTATTATTGCTGGTGCAAGTGCATATTCAAGAACTATTGATTTTGAATTTATGAGCAAGGTTGCTAAGGAAGTTGGAGCATACTTTATGGTAGATATGGCTCATATTGCTGGTCTTGTAGCAGCAGGTCTTCATCCAAATCCAGTTCCTTATGCTGATTTTGTTACTACAACTACTCACAAGACTTTAAGAGGTCCTAGAGGCGGTCTTATTCTTTGTAAGGAAGAAAATGCCAAGCTTATTGACAAGGCTATTTTTCCTGGTATTCAGGGTGGTCCTCTTATGCATGTTATTGCAGCTAAGGCTGTTTGTTTCAAGGAAGCTCTTGACCCAAGTTTCAAGAAGTATGCTGAACAGGTTGTTAAGAATGCAAAGGTACTTGCTGACAGACTTATTGAAAATGGTTTTGATATAGTTTCTGGTGGTACAGATAATCACCTTATGCTTGTAGATTTAAGACCAATGCACATTACTGGTAAGGAACTTGAAGCAAGACTTGACGAAGTAAGAATTACTTGTAACAAGAATGCTATCCCATTTGACCCAGAAAAGCCAGGTACAGCAAGTGGTATCAGATTAGGTACTCCAGCTGTTACTACAAGAGGTATGGTTGAAGAAGATATGGTTGAAATTGCTGACCTTATTGCTATGGTTGCTAAGGACTTTGAAGGAAACAAGGCAGAAGTTGCTGAAAGAGTTCAGAAGCTTGTTGCTAAGTACCCAATTTATGAATAATTTTAATATATTTATACATATTGGAGCTACTCTTTTTGGGTAGCTCTTTTTGTAAATTTATATGTAAGAAATATTTTTAAGGAGGACGATATATGAAAAATAAAATTATACTTGCTTTATTGTGCGTTACTCTATTTTGCCAAAGCTTGACAGTATTTGCAGAAAATACAGAATATGATGCAAATGAAAACTATACTTCATCTGATGAATTATCAAATGATAGTGAAAGAACTAAGATACCTATTGAGGGTTTGGATAATTGTTATATATTAGATGATGGGTCTGGATTTTATGTAAATATAGTAAATGATAAAAATGAAAAATTAGTAGAAACAAATTTTAGAAGTGTAGAAAGCAAACTTGGGGAGTATGACACTATTATTGTCCATTATCCAGAGGGTATGGCTGATTCTAGCTTAGGACTTTTAAGCAAGGATTTTAAAACAATAGTTCCTCCAAATTTCTACTATAATATTAATTTTATTAAAGTAGATAATGAGGTGTATGTCGAAGCTACAAACAGTGCAGACGATTCAAAAGATTATTTTGATTTAGATGGTAACAAAGTAGATGTTAAGGTGGATAATTCATATAGTAATTGGGCTGAAGATAGTATAAATAAATCTATTGAATTAAATTTAGTTCCAGATAATTTAAAGTTTAAATATACTAACAAAATAACAAGGCAGGAATGTCAACTTGCTGTACAGACTTACATTGCCAAAACTGGAAATGAAATTAATATGAATGTTGAAAGTCCGTTTTCTGATGTAGACGATATTTATATAACAACAGCATATAATCTAAAAATAGTATCTGGCACAGGCAACAATAAGTTTGCACCGGAAAATTATATTACTCGTCAAGAGGCTGCTGTAATGATAAATAATCTTGCAACAATTCTCAATATTGACAAAAACAAACCTCAAACAAAGAAATTTGTCGATGAAAGTTACTTTGCTAAATGGGCAAAAACTGCTATTTATAGTGTTGCAGGAATAAAAAGTGGAGATACCTATGTAATGACAGGTACTGGAAATGGAAAATTTTCTCCTTGGATGAATTATACAAGGGAACAGGCTATTGCTACTATGTTGAGATTGTATAATTGTAATTAAAAATTGAGAATTGTATGTAAAAAACCTCAAGCATTTTACTTGAGTTTTAAGTGGAATAATATTTATGCGTCTTCCCAAATGGCTTGTGATTTAACAAGTATATCAAATATTCTTGACCATGGGAAACTCATTTGTACTACTTTTATATTATCAAGATAATATGTATCACCATTGAAAGTATATTTACAGCCCTTTAAAACACTTTCTATACGACTTGGATTCATTAAATCATATAAAATTTGACTTTGCTGATTTTCATATACAGTCGGCTTATATGCTTTGTTTGCAAGGGTAAGTTTTGCTGTAGCAGTGTATTCGCTATCTTCAATATAATGTTGTAAAAGAACTTTTAAGTGGGCATCAAGAGCTGTTTTAGTATCTTTTGACACTTGGTCAGCAATAGTGAAAACCTGTGCGTGAGCAATGCCTAAACCTATGGCATTTGCTTGCGTATTCCAAGCAGAGTACATATCAAGTTCACTTAAATTCATAGTTTTGCTGACAGATTGGTCACTTCTCTTGTTTCTTGATAATTGCTGGAAAATGTAATTTCGGCTATTATCAAGTTGTGTATTTACATATAATTCAATCAAACCAGTATGACCACCATTGGCATTAACATTATATAACTTATCAAGGAAGTTTTCTTTACTGGATTTGCCAGTAGTGTAATTATATATAAATGTGTTAAAATCCTTTTTGTATATTGTCCAACTCTACCACTGGCATAATTTATAGCAACCTTGATTAAGTGACTAGGAGATGAAACATCAAATGTTGCAACATCTTGAGTGTGGTCATTGTAATATAAGTTGTATTTTGGTGTGAGGTTATTTCTTATGGAATAATCTCGGGCATAAGTAAGCTGTGGCAATTCATCTGTACCATATATTATGTTGACTTTTTTGCCATAGCCAATTAGAGCCATTTCCTTTTCGCTGTTGCCATAAGCCTCTTTTAAATTGTTCTGAATGGAATTTGGAAGAACTTCCATATAACTTCTAGGAAAGCTATATTTTACGGCAGAGCCTTTGCTGGATTGTACCCAACTGGCATTTTGTCTATAAAAATAAGTAATACAATTTGGCAACTGTAAATCGTCATTGCCCACAAGTATCTGGTCTATTTTTCCTTCTTGTTGCCATTTTAAAAGCATTGAAAACATATCAGCAGTAGCAGAATAAGGAAGGATATAATTATCAATGTATGGCTTATACTTTGGACTACTTAGGTATGTAGTGTTAAAATTGTTTAGAAATGCCTTTTCCCATTTTGTAAGCTCGCCGTATCCAAGTTCAACAGATTTATTATAAACATATCCGTACTCTAACAAAAATTGTTCCGGAGTTACCATAGTATATGTATTTAATATTTCATCTTTGTTAGGGTCATTAGGATTTAATTCAAGGTAATAAGATGCAAGACCTTTTAATTTGTTATTGTCACACCAAATTGTATTAAATCTTGTTTCAGGTAATGAACGAGGATTTGCAATATTTATATAATATTTTGGGTTAGGAAAATTAGTAATAAGTGTATTTAAGTCTTCCATAGCATCTTTGTAGTCCTTGTAGTTTACACCACATCTACTGCCCACAAGGCCGTTTGTAACATAGGAAGATGTATTTATAATAACCGTAGTATCTTTATTATTGTTGTTTAAAACAAGGTTGTAAACTTCATCTCTTACGGCAAGAGAATTTCCTAAATGATTTTTTGTAGTATCGTTTGAAAAATAGTCCAGATTATCTTTGCTGACAGTTATACAATTGTCACCACCTATTCTGGAAAGGTTGTCAAAGTATTCGTAACTAACAGGTCGCTGTCAAGGGGAATATTTATAACTGTATGTGCAAAAACACCAGTAGAAAAACCTAATACAGCCAATAGTGTAGTGATTAAAAATCTAAATTTCATTGTTAAAACTCCTCTCTCAAACAAGTATATTTTATATTTATATTTTTGTCAAATTATTTCGAATGTTATCCTTATTTTACCAGTAAATACATAATTACACCTTGTCTATAATATAATATTTTGGGTGATAAAATGAGTATATATATTTTAAAGAAAAGCGATTATGAAATTACGGCTATTTACTATTCATTAGGCAATATTTGTATAAAGAAAATAGAGAAAGGAATGTGGGGAAAAGAAGAAATTGTTGCAAGTGGTGTAAAGCCTGAATTTAGTGTTTTTGAATACAATTATAATTATATGGTTATATATCAGAAGAAAAATGGCAGTATGTATCTTTGTGAAAATGGCAAAGAAGAAGTTAAAATACTGGAAAGTTTGGGAGATGAAAAGAATGACATTGTTATTAATGCGGAAATCTGGAACAATCAGATGGAGTTAATATATAATTTGCCTGATAGAAACGGGGAATATATTGTAAGACAGAAGAAAAGGGCGGACAGTAATTGGTCTAAACCAGAGAAAATAGATGATTTTATTCCCTTTAACAATAGCTTTTTTAAGGTTCACTATGCCGGAAAAATAATAAAGTTATTTTTTATCAAAAGCGTATGCCAGAAATTCAGTTTGGATACAGAGAAGTGAATGAAAATATAAGCAATTTTAAAATGGTTTATGCAACAGGGTATTACATAACAGATTATTCCTATGTTATAACAGAGGATAGTATTCATTTGTATTTTTATTATCTGGAATTTATGGTTCAAAAATAGTTTATGTGCGTAAGGAAAGCAATAAAGTAAACAAGGCAAAAACTATCGTAGAAAATACTTCAGCCAGAGATTGTATAATTGCAATAGTGCAGAATAAGTTTGCATATGGTGGAGGACAGCTAGAAAATTATATTCTATTGTATCCTACGATATGGGAGAGAGTTTTAAGCAACAGGATTATACAAGGGAAAGTTTGAAACAAATTCTGTAAAGGCTGTTTTAGTAGAAAAAAATCAACAAGGAGATAAATATATTGCAAATGAAGTTTATGTTCCAAGCGATAAGCCCTATCTTATGGAGCTTTTACTAGTTGATAATATTGTGCAGACACAGAGTATAGCTGAACAGGAGGAAATAGAAAGACTGCGAAAAAAGTTAAAGATTTGGAAATGCGAATAAGAGGA